>Ga0209191_1002797_pt1 | contig 10628 bp, 7 predicted proteins | sample S_130626_EF_Meta_FD_187320 | JGI IMG/M metagenome (GOLD analysis project Ga0209191, IMG submission 187320) | Freshwater microbial communities from Lake Simoncouche, Canada to study carbon cycling - S_130626_EF_MetaG (SPAdes) (version 2) | ecosystem: Environmental > Aquatic > Freshwater > Lake ... | reverse complement strand
AAAAAAAATACTTTTGTTTACACCCTGAAGCTACAGAATATATAATTTATGAAGGAAGTGATGAATTTAAAAACTATGATCCATTAGAAAGCAAAAAAATAAAAGACGATACTCTTGAAGAAATAAAGGACGGTACTCTTGAAGAAATAAAAAAAGGATATAAAGATTATCATGAATATATTTCACCACTATTACCACGAAGATTTGAAGTTCCCTACACGCAACCAGGATATGACCCGGCTGGAAATTACAATTCTATATCAAACGGGGATCTTGATCTTAATACAGACAGCGGTATAGAAACATCACGAATTCATCCGGATGATAAAAAAGGCGGTAAACAACGGCGTAAAACATTGATGAAAAAGTGTCAAAGACGTGGAGTAAAACGCTCGATAAAAAAACATAAACGTAAATATAAATCAATAAAACGTCAAAAATAAAATATTGTTTATTGTGTCGTTTATTTTCACGGATAATATCGATAATTATTATCATGTAAAAAAGTCAAAAAAAGATAGCAAAATTTCAAGGTATATAACAATATGCAATTTTTATCTTTGTTTGCAATATAATTATATTATCATATATATATTTGAATGACGCGTGATAAAACAAGCCAAAAAGGTGGTATGTTTGATTTATTTAAAGAAAACACCCAACAAGGGACCCAAACGGAAAATGAAAAATCAATATGGCAATCGTTTTTTGGAAGTACACAAACAGATACAAAACCAAATAATAATAATCATTTATCTGAAATTAATAATGATACTGGAATTAAGGGCGGCCGTCGCCGCCGGCGTTCAACCAATAAAAAGACAACCAAACGCAAAACAACGCGTCGCCACCGAAGGAAATAAACTAAAAATGCATGAAAGAACCATCATTACATGTCATTTATATATAATGATATGTAAATACAAAATATGACTAAAATAAAAATTAAAAGGGATAAAAAGGATAAAATGGATTTAAAAATGGACATTGAACACAGCGCACCCAATGATTTGTATTCAATTATCCAAACAAAAACAGAATATATCCAAGAAATAATCCGAAAAACAGTTATTTCCATCGAAAAAAATAAAAAAAACGAAATCTTTAGTAATAATGATACAATTTCATGCATAAATTATTTACATCAATTATATCAAAAATCGCTTGATATATGCATTCAAAAAACAGCCGATGAAAATATTAACATATTGCAACATATTGTCGATAAATTGGCGATTATTATAGGTGCATTTGGAACAGAATCAATTCAAGATTTATTGTATATTGTATTTGGCATTGAATATAAAAAAAAAACATTTGACAACGACCCCATATTTGCGGAAAAATACAAATTAATTACACAATATTGTCATCCAATAGGTTATAAAATAAACCACAATAATTCTCAAACAACAAAAAAACGAAATGTAAAAGCCCGTTCTCCTTTAGTTAATTCAATTGAACCAATGATTGATACAGAGGAAACAAATAATTCTAAAGAGAACCTAAAAAAAGAATTATTAAAATCAAGCGATATCATTCATTTGTATTGCAATGATAAATTGACAGAAGAAATCATTACAATGAACGATTCAAACGATTTAGAATGTTATGATATGTTTTATATTATCAACACCACCTTTCAAGTAAAAATTTACGGGATTCAAATTGTCATTCAAAACAAGGCATTGAATAAAACATTGATTGTTTCATGTATTACAGAGGATGTTGATTTAGATTTATTAAAAAACAATTTATACGTAAAAAACCAACGAGATGAAATCACTCATTATTTTGATAATTGTGCTGTTGAAAATAATGAAATAGAAGGTCATCTAAAACAAAGCCTTTTCATGCAAACCCAATTGCAAATAAATGATAAAAACCCAGATAAAAACCAAAATGAAAAAAGAGAAATTCCCCAAATAAAGCCAACAGAAAACAAAATAAACACTTTTCATAGATGTATCGAAAAAATAATTCATAACATGACGCTAAAAGACATTTTAGTATATGGAAAAAGGGATATTTACAAACGATTCGTAAAAATAGAAAAAGATGTTCACACTATTCTTCATAATAAATTAGATACGAATATCAAACATTTTTTAGAAATGGATTTATATTTACAAAGAGAATTATTGATACATTTATTATTGTACGACATGAATGAAGACATACAATATATTTCTTATATTTTGTATGATATTATAAGTGTCAATAGCAATCAAAACATTTTCGAAAGATCCCGTTTTGGAGAAATTGGTAATACGGATGTCGCCGATTTATCGGGAATAATAAAACAAAAAACAATATATGACAGTTTTCCACATAAAATAAAAAACCTTTTCAAAAATGCAATGGCAATAACCGTAAAATACAATCACAATAAAATGTCTAAATATGATATTCAAAAAACAACATTAGAACAACAAATATATTTAATGAATGTCCCAGAAATAATAAAAGAAAAAGCCATTATGAAATTAAAAGAGATCAAGGGAAAGTCAGAAGATATCTCATCGAAATCCAAATTGTATTTAGAAGGTCTTTTAAAAATACCATTCAATCAATATCGCGAAGAACCTGTTCTCTTTTGTTTAAAACGAATAAATCAATCATACCAAACATTAATTGACAAACATCGTATTTATGAAACAAATAATTTAGACATTTCAATATATGAAAAAAAGACAAATTACACGGTTTTTGAAATATCGAATCGCATAAATTCGATGCATGATAATTTAAGAACAAAATTCCAAAACATTATTTTAGCAACAATCCAGGGTTCTCAAAATAAAAATTTACAAAATGCAATTCGAATATTGCCTGAAACATTGCCTTGGAATATAGAAGACGAAATGAAAATAAAATATCAAATGTATATTCGAGAACGTGTCAATCAACGCACAAAAGAACAACGAATGCAATATTTATCAAAATATGTTGATTCTTTTTTATCATCAATCATAAATAAAAATACACCCACTCAAATTCCAATTTCACCCTGTGAATATCATTTGATGGATGAAATAAAATATTCTATTTTGGATGCATTGATGGGTTCTCCAATGAATTGTTCAATCCGTTTTTTGTATAAAGGTCTCCATGAATTACTAATCGAATGTAAAAACGTTGAAAACAACATGAATACAATGGTTGATATTATGGACAAATCTATTTATGGTCATCAATATGCAAAGAATCAAATATTAAAATTAATTGGACAATGGATGTCAGGAGAACATAAAGGATATTGTTTTGGATTTGAAGGACCACCGGGAATTGGAAAAACATCTTTAGCAAAAAACGGTCTTTCAAAATGCCTAAAGGATGAAAACGGAAACCCCCGTCCATTTGCTTTTATTACTCTAGGTGGTTCTTCTAATGGGTCGACATTAGAGGGTCATAATTATACGTATGTGAATGCAACGTGGGGTAAAATAGTGGATGTTCTGATGGAAACTAAATGTATGAATCCAATTATTTACATTGATGAATTAGATAAAGTGAGTAAAACAGAACAAGGTAGAGAAATAATTGGTATTTTAACACATATTATTGATTTTACACAAAACGATGCATTTCAAGACAAATATTTTCGTGGAATCGATATTGATTTGTCTAAAGTCTTTTTTGTGTTCTCTTATAATGATCCGGATCTTATTGACAGTGTTCTATTAGATAGAATTCATAGAATACGTTTTAATCCGTTGTCAATAGAAGATAAAATGGTGATTGCCGAAAATTACATATTGCCTGAAATGAATCAAAAAATGGGGTTTCAAAACACAATAAATATTGAACCCGATGCATTGAAATACATTTTAGAAACATATACTTTAGAACCAGGTGTACGAAAATGCAAAGAAATTTTATTTGATTTATATGGACAGATAAATTTGGATTTAATGAAATCAAATAAAACCACCGAACAAACCACCGAACAAACCACCGAACAAACCACCGAACAAACCACCGAACAAACCACCGAACAAACCGGTCAAAAACAAAAGGATAACCTATTTAAAACATTTCCCATCTCAATTACAAATGAAAATAAAAAACAATTTGAAAAATTATATCTGAACAAATATAAAAAAATACGTGAAAAACATGTTCACAATACAAGTTTAGTAGGGGTGGTCAATGGAATGTGGGCAAACAATCACGGAAACGGTGGTATAATACCTATTGAAACAGTATTTATTCCATCGGCAAATCTATTTGAAATGCAATTGACCGGTTTACAAGGGGATGTTATGAAAGAAAGTATGAATGTAGCGAAAAACGTTGCATGGAAATTAACACCATTAAAACGTCAAGAAGAATTACTGCAATGGTTTCAACAAACAAAAACACAAGGAATTCATGTGCATTGCCCAGAAGGCGGTGTTTCTAAAGATGGTCCTTCAGCTGGTTCTGCAATTACTCTTTCATTGTATAGTTTGTTTAATAATATAAAAATACCAGGCGATATTGCAATTACTGGTGAAATCGATTTACAAGGAAAAATAACAGCCATTGGTGGTTTAAATGATAAAATAAGAGGATCTATTCGATCCGGTGTAAAAACATTTTATTTTCCTAAAGAGAACCTTGAGGATATAAACGAGATTCGATTAAAAATGGATAAAACGGATAAAATAACAACAAATGTGAATTTTATTTCGGTAGATACAATAGAATCCTTGTTATTTCATGTGATTGGCAGGGCGGAGGATAAAATATAACAGATAATATATATTAATGGATTTAAATATATTTAGTATTTTATTTTTATCTTATAAAATCGCACCATTTATCATTATTTCTTACTTATGTTTAAGCACATTGTTCAATCACGAATATAAAGGGTTGGTTTTACTTTCTGGTGTTCTATTGTCTTGTTTTATTACTACATTGGTATCAAACATACCTATTTTTAGTGGAGCACCCAATAACCCAGAACTCGAATATTGTAATACAATGACATTGACAAAAACGGATGGTCCTCTTTCAAAACTCCCATTGAGTATGCACATATATACATTTATTATGGTTTATTTCACATTTTGTGTGGTGTATAATTCGATTTTAGTCGAAAACATTTTAACTATTATTATTTTATCGTTATTAATTTTGGTTGACGTTTGGTTTTTAACGAGATATAGATGTGCTCGTATTATTAATATGTTTGTTTCTATAATATTAGGATTTATCACAGGTATGATGTGGTTTTATATAATTGGTTCTTCTAATAACCCAGATTTACAATTTTTCACGGGAAAGAGTTCAGAAGAAACGTGCAAAGTATCAAATCGTCAATTTTCATGCAGAATAGTGTCAGCACAATAAATTCAAATGTCATGCAATTTCATATAAAATAAATGGATTTTATATGAAAACGATCAAACAAAACAAAACAAAACAAAACAAAACATTTTATGAAATAAATTTACGCAAAGGATGAGATATGAGATTCTATCCATTGAACCATATTTTGAACAATTTGTTTGCGATAAAATTCATCCGATATCATATGAAAAGATCCCCCGCTATTTGTATAATATTTTATAAAATTATTTATCACTGGTTTTAAATTTGCCATTGAATATTTTGCGTCTAACTCTTCTCTCTTAAAAAGAGGCATCCCTTTTTTTGCATTTACCATATTATGAAATTGAAACATGCATTCTTTGAATTGGATTTTTGTTTGTATTGCATTGAAATTGATTTTATTAAGATATTCTTTGGCATGATTTGCACAATCGGGACAGGGTAAATTCGAAGCAATCGATAAAATAATATTTAAAAAATCTCTTCGAAAGATAGGAAATTCGGTATCCTTTATTTTTTCGGCTAATGTATGAAATAAAAACCACGTTGGTTCTCCCCATTTCATTTTTTTAACCACGATAGTTTGAGGGTCTGGTTCAACGACCGGAATAGCACGAACACCAATACTAGATACAGGTATAACACCACCTCTAGTATTAAAACCCATTTTCATAAATTGAATATTCGAGTTTTGTGATTTATCAGACATTGAGTTTGAATTAGCATCGTAGTTCACTTTTGAAAAAATCATATTATAACTTATAATTACATTTATTCTTCTTTATTTTTTTTGGGTTCTTTCGCATAAATAATATAACCATCTAAAACAAAATAAATATTTCCTAAATAAAATATATAATCTTGCTATAATGGAAAATAAAGAACAACTCATTCAAACCATTAAAAACTGGGTAAAAATAGATAATGAAATGCATGTTCTTCAACGGGAATTGCAAACCAGAAAGAATGAAAAAAAAAAGATTTCGACACTTCTTATTGAAACAATGAGAACCAACGAAATTGATTGTTTTGATATTAAGGACGGACAAATTGTTTATATCAAAAAAAATGTGAAAAAACCAATCAACCAAAAATCATTATTTTCTATTTTGTCCTTGTATTTTGAAGACTCCCCTTTAAAAGCAAATGAATTGAATGAATTTATTCAAAACAACCGTGAAGAAGTTGTCAAGGAAGACATTAAACGTAAAATGAATGCAAAAATAATAGATGCTGATGTATAATCTCTATCATCTCATTTGTTCCCATTTGTTCCCATTTATTTCCATTTATTTCCATTTATTTCCATTTGTTCCCATTTGTTCCCATTTATTTCCATTTGTTCCCATTTATTTCCATTTATTTTTTCATATAAAAAAACGTTTATATGAAACTAACATAAAATATAAATTGGATGCAATAAATAATTGGGTGCAATAAATAATTGGGTGCAATAAATAATTGGCGCAATAAACAAAACAATACAATGAATTATTATTTAGTGTATATCGTCCCGTTATTTTTCATACAAATAATATTATTTTGTATGAAACCATATATGAGTACAAATATACACATGTAATTCCCCCAAACCCCCTTTCGGAAGGAGTTTGGGAAAATATATATTAGATGGGTTGGAATTTCAAGCCGCTCTCGGTTGGTACAGCTTTTCCAATAATAGATGGGTTTCGTTTTTCATCTAAAACATCTTCCGGTTTGTACAAATTATTATATTTATCTTTATAATAAACAATTCCGTCTATTTCTTCTGTCCATATTTCGATTTGTTTTTTGGGTTTGTTTTCAACATCTGTTTCGGTTTCATAATCACTTTGCACCGTTTCATGTTTGTATTCATCATTCCCACCCGCCTCTTTATTTTCTTTTTGTTTTTTTTTGTTTTTCGTCTTGTTCACACCTTGCTCTTTATGCTCTTTATTGTGTAATAAACATAACAAACAATCCCTTTTTTTACGACGAGAACATTTTTCACCATTGTTTAAAACCGCTTCACATTGGTCTTGCAGCAATATTTCGATATCATTGCGTTTTCGTTTGACAAAATCTTCTTTATCTAAAACAAGCCGTTCGTAATCATAAATATATTCCATCAATTTATTTGCACTGTGTTTATCAATGGAATTATTTTCAAACAATTTCTTTTTAATATCTTCCTTAAATGTAGTTATATATTGTTCTATTTGTTTGTTAATTCGTCGTTCCATTTTAAATGCAAATGCGGTTTTAATAAATTTATTATTCTTGTGTACTTGTCTAATATATTATATAGATACATCTGAATGTTTTTATATCAATTTTATGTAAAAACATTGATTTCACGTAAAAAATATCAATGAATTACTTGCAACAATCGATTCACTGGAATGTAATCAATTGGAACAGACAAAAACAATGGATCACGATCATGTTGAGAAATCCAAAAAGAGAACCTTTTATGAAAACAAGAAAAACCAATGCTAAATTCAATGCTCAATTTTTGGAAGTAAAAAGGATCACTCCATCGAACCGGGCAAAAATCATCTTTGTCAATTAAAACCAAAACGTGGTAATAATGACGGGGGGCTTGTTCTTCACTGTAATGTGCAATACCTAATAAATATTCATCTTTATTTAATTCATCCGGTGTATTTTTACCAAAACAAATGTCTTTTTTCGTTACCCTGACAAATGGAGATGAACCGCGCAACTTATGAAAAAGGGGGTTTGAAATATTATATCGATATACGATTTCGAGTTGTGTTTCTTCTTGTTCAACATATGTGTTGGGATCAATCAATTTGCCGATTTGAAAAGGACCCCATTTATAAATAAAATATAATTCTTCCTCCTCATTGCATATTCTATTTTTTGTTGGTTCTATCGTTGGTTCTATCGTTGGTTCTATCGTTGGTTCTTGCAAAAGAGAACATGATTTTACAATTGGGATCCAATTCTTTTCAAATGCACGGGGATTTGTAATAGGGGATAAAATACGAAATCCATCCGTAATTGTTCTATTTTCTATATTATAATTTCCCATGTACATATGACTATTGTTATCCAAACTATATCCAATAGATGACGCAATAAATTTCAATTGTCCTTTATAATAAAACAATCGAATATCTTCTAAACCAAAAGAAACACCGTTGCGATTATGTGGAAATTCCAATTGTTCTGTCATTTCTTGAAATTCACATGGATAAAATATAGGTGTACTCGATGTTGTCGTGTTATTATCATCATAAAAATCAACTAAATTCATTGACAAATCCAATAAAGAAAACACGTTTTTGCTTTCAATCAATTTATCGTTTCTAAAAAAATGATAATTTCCATTTGGATAAATCCAATAATTCACATATCGCGTATTTAACAAATGTTGATCTTTAACCGGATCGTACAAATAACACGCGGACATTGGATAAAAAAAGTTGGCAATCTCCGGATAATTGTATGTTTTTTTTTGAACAAGAGTGTCCGTTTCAATAAAAAGCGGTTTTGTAATAAAATCACCACTACAAACAAACAAAGAATCATTGTGGTCTGCTTTATACCATGAGGGGGTCCAATTCGCCATTTTTTCCATCCATGCCCAAAAACAAAAGTCCCACGTCAATGTTTTAAAACGCGACAAAAACAACGGTAACTGTTCCGTGTATATTTCACAAAAGGTGGCAATCGATTGACGGTCTCCCACAAAATACCCTCCACAAAAACGCCATTGAACAGATTCTACTACCAACATTTCATTCTCAATTTTTGACCAACAACCTGGAAATGTGATAAAGGAAGGGTTATAATAAGACAAATTTGAGAACCATTTAAAATATTCAATCGTTTTTATAGGTTCTTTTATTAATGAAATGGTCGTCATATCGATCCATGCAAAATGGGAATATTGAATAAAATCATTGTTTCGAATAGTTTGTTTTATCAAATCATGTTTAAGGTGTTGTGATGCAATATAATCAAATGTATCCTTTTCCCTATTTCGATGAACCGGTAATTGCAAATGAGCGTTTTGTTTATTTGTGTCATCTCCGTCAAGACGTTCGGTGTGTATATCTCTTATTTTATTAAAAACCCATGAAAATAAAGGGTTAAAACAAATGAAAAAAAGGTTGTCTTTGAGTTTTTCAAATAATAATATAAATCGTCTTTGATATTTCAAATATTCATGGGTTTCCTTTTTTATATAAACAATCACTCGAATATTTGTTTTTTCCACGAATTCTAAAAAGGAATATATAGAATCAAATAAAGGTTCTGACAGAACTGGATCAAATGCCCGGTACACGCTAAATTCACTGTGAATATTGGATTCATAAAAAGACGTTATGTATATTAATTGGGGTTTAGACATGGATAAACAGTGATATATTATTAAGTTTATTTTGTTTTTAGCAATATCACTTATTTTAGCAATATTATTTCATGAAAAACAAAAATCACAAAAAACGAAAATCACAAAAAACGAAAATCACAAAAAACGAAAAGTCATCGAACAAAATGCAACACTTTAGCAGGAATACCATACGGAAATTCCATTTTATTCATAGAAACTACTTGTTGATATAAATAAGATATTTCATTTGGTTCTTTTGCAGAATCATCGCCGTCATTTGTTTCCCCCGCATCGTTTTGTACCTTCGCATGTTTGTCATCATCCTCTTTTTGAAAAGAGAACTTATTACCACTACTCATTTTAGAAAGAATCAACATTTCCATGACATCATATTTTAGCAATTGTAGATTTTGTATTTCCGGAAATAGTTCTTTTATTTGCAATGAAACCGCTTCATAAATACCACCATTTTCCATGAATTTTTCTATTTCTTGTTTTATTTCATAAATACGTGTTTCTTTCTCTTCGATACAAGTTTTACGTATTTCACCATACATTGTATTTTCATATTTTTTGACATATTCTAAATATTCTTTCGAATACATGTTGTATTTTTCCATGTTTTGTTTGAATAATTGTGCAGACTGTGATTCATTTATATAACTCATTATAGAATCCATTTTACATTTAATAATCGTTGATTTCACTTTTTCCAATTCTTCTTCCGTCGTTGAAACACCAAATCGAACGTCGTTTTCACTATATCCAACGTCAATTTTAATATTTAAACGGCAAGGGGTGTCTTTATCACCACAAATAGCGGTATAAACACGATCCTTTATTTCAAACAATGTCCCTCCGGGTTTGCGACATTTGATACAAAGAGGACGAATATGTGCAATTTTTCGTTTTGCCTTTTTTTTATCCAATTCTTTTTTATAAATCGCCTTTTTTTTTT
>Ga0209191_1002795_pt1 | contig 10632 bp, 14 predicted proteins | sample S_130626_EF_Meta_FD_187320 | JGI IMG/M metagenome (GOLD analysis project Ga0209191, IMG submission 187320) | Freshwater microbial communities from Lake Simoncouche, Canada to study carbon cycling - S_130626_EF_MetaG (SPAdes) (version 2) | ecosystem: Environmental > Aquatic > Freshwater > Lake ... | reverse complement strand
CATTTGATCTGACATGTTTGTAACTCCGTTAACTTGTAATATTTATCTTTTGATGCTGCCGCCGCCCAATAGGTTGGCACCCTTCATATCAAGGGCATTTTTAGCAGTACCGTTTTTGTTTTTGGGCTGGCTCACTGGTTTGTTCTTGTACACAGCACCCACGCCCACATTGGCCGCACTTGTAGCACCCGCTGTGGCGGATTCACTAATTTCAGCGCCTGTTGCATGTACACCAATCTTTTTGTCTGGATATTTACGTTCCATGGCATTTGACACACGATTGGCTTCTTGACGTGAACCAAACACTTTCCATGTTTTACCATTGATGCTGACAGCATAGTTATTGGTTTCATGCCCTAACTCATGTTCCATTTCACGGCGTTTGAATTCACGCTTGTCACTGCCATCCATTCCAGCAATGCTAGAATCGTAATCTCGTTGAACTGAATCTCTGCGATCACGCATTTCTGATACACTTTCATTAGGCACACAGTTTCTCACTGGCTTGCCATTTTTTCCTTTCTTGGTGCCTTCGGCATGTTTACCTGGCCAACACTTGGTAAATCCATTTGAGTCTTTGGCACCTTTTTTAATCTCGTTGATGTTGCCATGCGTTTTACACATGCCGCAATCTGGACAAGTCATTCCTGTTTCAACTGACTCTGTGTGTTTCTTCTTGCCAGCACAGTGAGCCTTTTGACTGAAGCCCTTGGGATGACTGCAATTGATACTGCTTTTGTATTTTTGACTCCACCCTTCGGTGATATCTTGTTTAACACTTGCATCTAACTCTGTCATCTTCATAATTTTTTCTCCCCAGTCATGTATGGTAAACTAAACCATAACTTGAACCATTCAGGAGTTCCTGGTTTAATATTGTTTTTGCGTTGTATCTCGCCGTTGTTGTCACCAGTCACGCTGATGTTGCTGCCTAAGCCAGCACGGTATTCATGCAATCTTGCTTCACCGCCTAGTCCACCTAGCCCAGCTAGTGCTTTTAATTCATGTATTGGATCATCGGGTGCAAGATAACAATCGTCGTCTGTACTTTGATTTAAATCTTGCGTGGTGATCCTGTATTGTTTCATTTTAAACTTGCTCTTAAAAACCAACTATGTTTTTTATGTGCATCTTGACGATCTGCAAAGAAATTACTTAGCCCATGATCCCCAGATTGCTCTGCCATAGTAAACACAATTTTAAACATCTGTGCCATTTTATCGCTATCAGCTAATAGTTCTCTTAACATGTCTTGAAATTCAGGAACTGCATTTTCATCTTCAACTTTAGTTAACATACTAAACTTTGACAAACTAGCAGGCGCATAAATTTGTAAAGCACGTAGCTCTTCTGCAAACTTATCAACTACGCCATATACTTCGTCGTAAATTCTTTCAAACAATAAATGATGTTGATAAAATAACGGTCCTTCTGTATTCCAGTGGAAATTTTGTGCTTTTAGTGCAAATGCATATTCACTGGCAAATGTTGTTTTTAATGCTAACTGATATTTTTCGTCCACGTTATACTCCGTATTTGTTTCGTTTAGGTTTTGCTACAGGGCTAACTTTATGTGTCCCGTCTAACTCACGGCTTTCCATGTCACCTTTATTAGTGTCTTGGTAAGTTGCTCCTACAACTTTGTATGCTTGTTTTAGCATGTCTTGTTCTTCTTGTGTATAAGGATGAGTAGACTTGCTTTTACCAATCCAACTCTTAGCCTTCATTTCAATTGGGTCTTTACCATTTGCACCGGCAACAGCCATGCCTAAGCGATACGCAGTATAATCACCGCTCATATGCTCGCTATCACCATAAGTGTTAACGCCTCGAGTTGATTGTTGTTGCCTCTTAGACATTTTGGCTTGAGATGACTCAAGCATTGCAGTCATTTCTTTAATTTGTTCTGCTAGTTGAAATGCACGAAGATTTTTCTTAGGTGTATTCTTATTCACATCAACTGTAGTATTTTGTTTTGTAATAATTCCAACTCCGGCGGCATCTTCTTTTGCCTTAACAGTCTTTTTAACTTTTTCTGGATACTGATTTAAGTAATGAGCAACTACATTAAATATAGGTTGCGCTTTGCCATCGACGTCTATAGTAGTATTAGGACTAATGCCCATATCGTGATAAAAAGAATCTTGATCTCCAACTCTTACTGCTTTACGTAAATCAGTTGCACTTGCTAATCTCTCTGTAGGCACATGTTCAATATTCTTAAATTTATACATGCCGTGTTCATTTTCAACACCGTTATATTTAATTAATACATCGGCTAACCAAGTTTCGTCTGTATACACTTTAAGATGTACATTTTCACCGTATTTGTTGTAAACACTCGTGGCTAATGTTAATAGGCTTTGTTCAGGAACAACGTGCCCTGCAACAGCTGGAAATACTGCGGCCATACATTGTAATTTAACATCGTATGGCAACGGATCTTTAGGCCCAGATGTGCTGTCATTAGTTCCAACATACCAAATAGGATTTTTACTGGCAGACTTCCATACACCTTTATGTCCTTTGTGCGGAGGATTGAATCGACCAAACGAAACGCCAATAGTTTTTACGCTATCGGCTGGTTGTTCGCTTTCAAACATTTCTCTTAACTTCATGGTACCCACCTTGATAATGTTTCTCCGCTGGTATGTTGAACATTGTCTCTTGGAACAAATTTGGTATGCATATCACCTGTGTCATCATACTGTACCCAACCTTCAGAGTTGATAACTTTGATTTCTGGCGGACTCATTTCTAATTGTGATAGCAACTGATTTTTTAAATTCATAATTCGTTTAACATAATTGAAAATAGTAGTAACACCAGCCGGCACTGCATCTATACGAGATCTAATATTTAATTTCATGCTGTCTGATTTGACCATGCCACTTGCACCCAAGTCAACCCAAGTCATAAAATCGTCACCCACATTGGCCAACTGTCCTGCTTTGGATTTTTCGTTCATGTAACGATATATAATACCTTTGAAGTTTGACACTTTGGGAATAGGTGATAAGAATGCATCGATAGTTGCTTTATCGTTGCCAAGGTCCACTTCAATTTTATCAATAGCTTTGGTATCTAATTTTGGTTGTACTTTGGCATAGTGAGGACTTAGAATAATCAACTCGGTAGTTGGCATCATATACGTTGTAAAATCTTTAACTGGTTTTTGCGCACTGTCGCCGGCACCAAACTTGTCAAAGCTACCATGCGCCGCAACCATGGCCTGCGCACCTTCTGCAATTCTTGTGCCCAATGCAGTGTTTGTAGCTATATGATATTGCGTTTGACTTTTTAAATTAGGATTCAGTTCGTATACACCGTTTACTTCTTCAGGAGGCGTTGTAAACAATCCATCGGCATAGAAATAAATTTCTTTGCCTTTCCTTGGAACTTTAGTGGCGGCTTTGAAAATTTCATACAAGTGACTAAATTCTGTAGCAAATTGTTGGCGCTCTGCTTGTTTTGCAGGATCGCTGCCTGCATCTCCACTTTTGTTTAAAATAAAATTGTAAATGCCACGCACACTGGTAAAGTCACTCACATCACTGGTACCTGTTCCGCCACGGCTCCATCCGTTGTGCCCGCATAGGATGAACTGGCCGTCTTTGGTATATCCCCAATAAATTTGTGGAGCACCGTCCCATTTGAATCTAGTGTTCTCTGAACTGGCAGTTCCAGCTTTGCGTATATGTTCAAGTGCCTTGATTACACCAGCAGTGCCATGCAAGAACGTTAAATCTTCCACGTGGTTGAATGCTCTGCCAACTTTAGCTTTGACAGGTTCAACAGCTTCACGTACAAACAATTCTCTTAATAGCACAATTAGTCCTTATACTTGCCATCGGCCAGGTGTTGCTTAAAGTCTTCCTGCATTTTTTTGCAAATACTGTTGACAGTTTTCTCGTCTAACGACTCGGGTAATTCACGTATAGGGAATTTTTTAACGTATAGTTTATAGCTACTTTCAATTGCTGGTTTAAAAATATCAGGATTAATTGAACGTTTGCTGTTTGAGCGATCAATGCATTTGGCAATACTTGGGTAAACATGACGACGATACACATCATCGTCATGATTCATGAAATGGGTCAAGTCTTCTACTAAGTCGTAGTCAAGTTCTCTGCCATTTTCGGTAGATTTAACAAAATCTAAATCTTTAAAGAATTTATTTTCTAATAGTTCACGTATACGCATTATAAAGCCCGGTTTTAACAAAAATTACATGTATAGCGACACATGCTCGCCTTTAGAGTATTTATCGTAAAACGCAATTAGTGTTTAGGCTTTCTCGTTAACGACCCGCTCAACTTTGGAAATTGCACCGCAGAGATGCATCTTGGCCATAAGTAGGTTATTATCACCCGTTATATAAAAGTAACTGCCGCCCCAACTGGTATTTCTTAACAGTTCAGTTTTGCAGGATTTAGTCAGTTTTATTTTGGAATTAGTGTTGGCCCACGTGATAAAGGTGCTGTATTCTTGTGAAGTCTTGCCCAGTGTTACTCTGTAATCGTACTTTATTTTAGGTAAGATAACTGTGTTTTCTTCTAAAGTTGTGCCTTTTAAGGGTTCGCAGATGTACTTTACACGGGATTTATCCAAGTTTGATAACTTGTCAACATCTTTTTTATTGTTGGTGTATATGGTAACCCATGGCGTTTCAACACGCAACTCAAAGTTTTCTAAATTGGAAAGCGCATGTTCTAATTTAACTGCATATTTTAATTCTTCTTCGGTTTTTATAGTCCAGCGTTTTCTAGCATATATATCAGTTTCTAATTTTACATGTTTTATACGGTCAGCGATAATATCACTTGGTGCGCCTCTAAATAAATGGGCACCAGAAAATACCAACACAATTTTGTATTGATATTTTCCGTAAAATAACTTTTTAGTTTGCTTGAACTGCATTTTCGTTATTTTCAATAGCCAGCATTGGAACTTTAGAAGCTTTACTTTTGGCCACTAATGATATTTTATCATCATCAATAGAGATAGTTAACCAACCACCGTTTTTCAAATCGCCAAACAACATCATGCGAGCAAGGTCACGTTTGATTTCCTTGTCAATAACACGTTGCAGTGGACGAGCACCCATCTTGCTGTCAAAGCCTTTGGCAATTAGCCAGTTAGTAGCTTCGTTGTTAATTTTGATGCGGATACCCTTGTCTTTAACTTGCTCACGCAACTCGTCTATGAACTTGGTAACAACTTTGACCATTGTTTCTTTATTGAGTTTGTTGAACGTGATAACAGCATCTAATCGATTACGGAATTCAGGAGTAAAAAACTTTTTCAAGTCTTTATCACTGTAGTCTTTTTCCTGTGCGCCAAACCCAATTGTGTTCTTATCAGCATCCTGAGCTCCTGCGTTTGTGGTAAGAATTAACACAATGTTACGGCAGTCGGCTTTTTTACCATTTGAACCAGTAATAAATCCATTGTCCATAATTTGCAACAACACAGTTGACACATCTGGATGTGACTTTTCAACTTCGTCAAACAACAGCACAGCATTGGGATTTTCTTGAATCTGGGTAATCAACAAGCCAGCATTTTCCTCAAAGCCCACATAACCCGGAGGTGATCCGATCAGTTTGGAAATGCTGTGCTTCTCTTGGTACTCTGACATGTCAAAGCGCAATAGTTTAACACCCAAGTGCTTGGCCAAACTTTTGGCAGTTTCAGTCTTACCGCAACCAGTTGGCCCCATGAACACAAACGAACCAACGGGTTTGTTTTCACTCTTGAGTCCAGCTTGAGCAACAATAATTTTATCCACTATTTCTCCAACAGCTGACTCTTGTCCAAACACATCTGCACTGACATTGTCTTGTAACTTGGAAATATTTGCACTTTCAGTTTCTGAAACTTGCTCTTCAGGTATTTGAACCATCCTGGCAAGTTCGTATTGAATTTCACGTTCAGTGATAACACGCTCATCTGCAAGTTTAAGATTAAAACGACTGCAAGCCAAGTCAATCAAATCAATTGCCTTGTCTGGAAGTTTCTTATCTGTTTGATATTTTACACTTAGTTTGATTGCTGAATGCAATGCATCGTCTTTGATCTTAACATTGTGAAAACCTTCGTAATATTTTTTAATACCTTTGAGGATTTGTAATGTTACTTCTAAAGTAGGTTCGTCAACTGTGATACGTTGGAATCGTCGCATCAATGCACGATCCTTTTCAAAGTGTTTGCGATATTCTTCCCAGGTAGTACTGGCCACAACTTTAATGTTGCCTTTGCTTAGAGCTGGTTTCATCATGTTGGCGAGATCGTTGGCACTGTTACCAGCAGATCCTGCGCCAGAGATCATGTGTGCCTCGTCGATGAACAGCACAGTCTTACCTTTCTTTTGAAGAGCCTTGATAACTGCTTTGAATCTTTCTTCAAAGTCACCGCGATATTTGGATCCAGCCAACATGGCTGAAATATCCAAATTATACACAGTGTAGTCTTTTAAGAAGTCCGGAACTGCACCTTTAACAATGTTGTAGGCTAGTCCTTCTGCTATAGCAGTCTTACCTACACCCGGATCACCAACTAGGATGACATTATTCTTGTTACGCCGACCCATTGCAAGAGCAATGTTTTCTAATTCGTCAACGCGACCAATAACTGGATCAATTTTATTTTTTTCTACTTGAACGTTTAAGTTTGTGGTGAACGCCTGTAGTGCTTTACTTGGCTGTCCACTACTTTCTTGCTGTTCTTCTTCGGGTTCATCAGAACTGTTGTTTAAGAAGTCAGCAAACTTATCTCTATCAATACCAGCTTTTGAAATATAGAAGTATGCCCAACTGCGTTTTTCACCCATCATGGCCACAAAAACATCTGTGGGTTCAATGCGTTGCCTGCCGTTGAACAGCACTTGAGTAAATGCACGATTAAGTACACGCTCTACACTTTGAGTTTTCTTTGGTTTGACCACTACATCCTGCACAGTGATTTCACTGCATTTATTTTTCAAATAGTCAGTCAGTTCGGACTTCATGGTTTCAGGATTGGAACCAAAACTTTGTAAACAACTAACAAATGATTCTTCCATCAGCATGGACAGAAAAATATGTTCAATTGTCAAATATTCATGATGCAGTTTTTTAGCAGTTTCTAATGCTTTTTCAAATACTGCCTGCAAGTTATCACTTGGTTCTACCATTTAATTTCCTCTGTTTTTTAATTGCCATTGCTAGTTTCAGAGGACTCAGTCCATCTGTGAAACATACTCCGTCTAAATGATCTAATTCGTGTAAAAAACACCTAGCATCTAGACCCTCTAATTGTATTATACGCTCTTCTCCTGCGTTGTCAAGGTATTTTGCAATCAAACTTTTACTGCGTTCAACTTTTAACCATAGATCTGGAAAACTCAGACATCCTTCTTCGCCTAGTTCCTTTTCATTATTTACTTCTAATACTGTAGGATTAAACACTCCAAATTCTCTACCGTCCTGTGTACGCATGACAAACACACGTTTTAATAATCCCACTTGTTGGGCGGCCAACCCAATACCATTTTCTGACTTCATCAAACTGATCATTTCCTGTTCAATCTTGCTGGCTTGCTCATAGTCGTCTGCAACTTGAAATTGCCAAGGAGTTGCTGATTGTTTTAATATCGGATCAGGATGTTTTATTAATTTCATTATTGATTGCTTTAAGACGTTCCACTAATGAGGGATCAGTTACTCCAGGTGTGCGTATTTTAACAATGGATACAAATCGACCTTTATGCCCGGTATTTACATTGGGAAATCCATTGCCCTGACTGGCAAATTCTGAACCATCTTCTATACCAGCACGGAGATCAAGATCTAATGTTTGGCCTGATAATGTTGTTACGTGTTTCCTACAACCTATCATAGCGTCAATGGGACTAATGTACACCTTGGTATAGATATCATCACCTTGGCGTGTAAAATTAGGATCAGGTAGTATCACAATAGTTACATTTAAATTACCACGCGGCGCATTTGGAACACTGTCGTCACCTAAGCCTTGATATCTAATAGTTTCGGCATGCCCAATACCTGGGGGAACATTGATAACAACTGTTTGTGTTCGACCGCTGGGTAATCGGTAATTTGCTTCTAATTGTTTACCCACTAACGAATCCATCAATGTAATTTGGCATTGGATATTTAAATCTCTATTGCGGCCTCGACCTGCTTGACGTCCAAAAATATCTCCAAACGGATGCCCTGCAAACGGATTGTGTTGACCAAACGCCTGCTCAAACGGATCCCAGCCGCCTGTGTGGAAACGAACTTGCGGCCCGCCCATCCTCTGTTGATCGTATTCAGCTTTCTTTTGAGGGTCGCTTAGATTTTCGTATGCTACACTAATGTTTTTAAACATAGCTTGATCGCCACCCTTGTCTGGGTGGTGTTTATTAGCCAAGCTTCGATAGGCTTTTTTAATTTCATCTGGGCTAGCAGTTTCGCCAACTCCTAGTGTTTGGTAATAATCAGTCATAGTCGTAAAAAAGGCTCCATTAATAGTATTAATTATACTATTTTAAATGAAGCCTGTCAAGAGTCTGATTACTTTTTCTTAGCAGGCTCTGGAACTTTATGGCCTTCAGCTTTTTCATGTACTTTGATTTTCTTGCACACTTGCGTAGGCTTTCCATCCTTGCCATTTACGACTTTGCCGGCTTTGTCCAGTTTGTTTTTACAAACTTCTTTGATTTCGCCGCCAGCATATGCTGTTCCAACCAATGCTAAACTTGCTACTAATACTAGAATCAATTTCATTTTATTTTCCTTTATAGAACTGGATCTTGATCTTGCGGTACTATTTTTTTACCGCTGGCAGTTACCGCTGGGCCGCCAAAATTGTTTGTTGGTGTTGTACCCCAGGCAGGCGCTGGTGCAAAACTTGCTGGTGGTGTGCCACCAAATCCACCACTGTAGTTACTTGGTGCTGGTGAATTGAAACCACCGGAGTTGCCAAAGCCTTGGGACTGCGGTTGGCCAAATGTTGTTGTGACGCTTTGTGCTACTGGTTGCATGCCGCCATTATTGGCTCCTCCCAGTTTTTCCTGTGTTCGCCCCCATGCTGCCAGACCTAACACTGCACCCATTGCAATGTGAAATAGACCAGCACCTTGTAGGGTTAAAGGATTCCATTGGCTTGAAACTTGACCGTGATTTAAAGACTGTAATAGACTCCATAGGATTGGAAATATAACCATGTCCATAACACAGACCAACATGTACATCCAACCCATCATTGGACGCCATTTGCTGTTCATCCAATCTTCTTTCTTTTGCTCGCTTGCGCTTTTTACTTCTTCTGACATTTAGTTCGCTCCTAAATTATACTGCTATTTAACTGATTCGAAGATTTTCTTCTGCTCCCTGTACCATTCTTGCCACATTCTCAATTTTTCTGCGTTTTCGTTGCAGGCACCGTAGTTTTCGACGACTCTGTCGAGGAGACGACTGGCTTCAACTCCACTGGGGGTTCCATCAGTTGCGGCGGCACGCTCGGGAACTTCATTACGACTGGCGCTGTCGTGCAAGCTGACAGTAGACTTAGGCAAAGTACACTGAGCATCCAATTGTTTGCCCGCAACTTCTTTGATAATTTCTCTGTTGACATAAACATTTTCCTTGACTACTTTTATTTTAGTAACTACTTTTTCTTGTATAACTGTGTTAACCTGCTGACTTTTTTCTTCTGCAACTTTAACTTTTGCTTCTAATTCTTGGACTCTGGCTAACCATGCTTGTTGTACGCCATGTCCGCCATAAAAATATGCTCCTACTACTAACAACACAACACCAACTAATTCTGCTGGTAATTTGTATTGACCCATCAACGGAATCCACTTTACAAGTTTGCTGGCAATGTAAAGTGCAACTCCTGCCGTTAAGATTATATAATAAATCCAAACAAACAGACTATCTGGAATAAGACTTAACATCCATCCAATTTGTCCCATGTTAATGACCTAAAATGTGCATAGCATGGTTGTAATGCTTGATGCGATCTTCTAATCCAATAGTACCACCGTTGATACGTTTAGTTAGCGTGAGGATATCCCCGCTATCGGCCCACTGATTGAGATTGTTTGTTTCCCAGAACCAGCAGGCACTTTGTACAGCACCTTCAAATGTTCCAAGAAATTCAGGAATCTCTTCTACAGGAGTTTCAATACTTTCAGCAAATGCCATGTAGTTGTTCTTACCTGTTAATTGAATCAGCCCCCGTCCACAATAACGGAATCCATCTCCACTTGATTCATCACCGTTACCCATTCGATTGCCATATACCTTGTTGGCAATCAATTCTTGTTTGCCAGCATATTGCTCAGCTAATGCATCTGTTGGAAAATACTTGGGAAATATTTTGCGAAGGGTGACTGCCCGATAATTTAAATTTTCTTTTAGCATTTTAAACCCACCAGACTCGTGAGCACACTGAGCAATAAATGCTGCCACTCTTGGCACAGTATTAATATCATAGTCTGGAAGTAGTGTGTTTAGTGCTTCAAACCATTCGTTGACATAATGATTATTTGTAATAATTTGTGACAGTTTATTTTCTGTAAATTCAAAATCAAAGTTTGACATTATTAAATCCTTTCAAGTGCAACGGCCCATCCGTTGT
>Ga0209191_1002791_pt1 | contig 10653 bp, 12 predicted proteins | sample S_130626_EF_Meta_FD_187320 | JGI IMG/M metagenome (GOLD analysis project Ga0209191, IMG submission 187320) | Freshwater microbial communities from Lake Simoncouche, Canada to study carbon cycling - S_130626_EF_MetaG (SPAdes) (version 2) | ecosystem: Environmental > Aquatic > Freshwater > Lake ... | reverse complement strand
AAAAAATAAAAAAAAAAAAAAAAAAAAAAAAATATGATTAAAAATTCAGTACCACTTTCAGCGATTCCAAACTTATCGCCAGAACAAAAACAAAACCATACCATTGGTCTTTTAACTTCAATTGACCTTTCTCTTAAACAACTTTTGGTTTGGGCGCCGCTTAGTGTTGGTCGCGCTGCCGTTGATAATCAATACCGTATGGAAATCGGGGAAGATTATGATAAGGATTTTGGTAAAGATCTAAGAGATCTAAACGCGTCTGCGGTAATGTCAGCAGATGAAGTAGTTCAAGCCGCAGAAAAAATTGCAGCTGCTAAACCAAGAGCTCCGAGAAAACCTACTGCACCGGTTGCAGCTGTCGCCCCTGTAGCTGCACCAGCAGTTGCACCAGAAGAAACAACTTTGGCTAACGCCCCTGTAGCTGCACCATCAGTTGCACCAGTAGCTGCACCCGCAGTTGCACCAGCAGTTGCATTGGAGATGACAATCGACCAAGTTAGAAACGCTGCCACTAAGTTCATCGCGGCGATAACTGCTAGAGGTGAAATTGGCTCCGAGGTTTTTTCAAAACTATTGAAAGCCCAAGGGGTTTCGGTTATTTCAGCTTTAGATAAGTCTAAATACCCAGCATTAGTGGCTGAAATGGTAAAAATTGTACCAGCAATTGCGACTGAAGTATTTGACCCGCTTAAATAGCAACTTTTTTCCAAAGGTGCCGAATTCGACACCTTTGGATTTAAAAAAAATCCTTTAATCTTAATCATAAAAACATGACCGCGCACTCAAATCTCGGCGCGTCCTCTGCAAGCAGATGGATGAATTGCCCCGGTAGTAATAAATTGATCGAACAATTGCCCTTTAAACCCCAATCGGGACCATACGCCGAACTTGGTTCAGCTGCTCACGCGCTTGCCGAGTACTGCCTGATAAACGACTGCCTGCCTGATATTTGGGTTGATACTCAAGGGCCTGTCAAAGACCAGAATGGCAAAGACGTAATAACTCAGGATGTTTTTATCGATATCAATATGGTGGAAGCCGTAGCCGTTTATATCGAGTACATTCAAGAAAGGCTAAAGTTTGGCGGCGAACTATTTATCGAAACAAAATTTGATCTGAGCCACCTTCACGAAGGGATGTTTGGAACTTCTGACGCGGCGATTTACAACCCAATGCTTGGCGTATTGGAAATTGTAGATTACAAACACGGCCAAGGTGTCGCAGTTTCTCCAGAAAGAAATAGCCAAGCAATGTTCTATGGTCTTGGCGCCCTTCACGCTTTCGACGAAAAATTCCAGATTGATAAAATTATTTTGACGATTGTGCAACCAAGAGCCGCTGGCGCACCAGTGAAAACTTGGGAAACTACGCCAGAAGTTTTGAGGGAATTTGGAGACCAGTTAAAGAAAGCCGCGCAAGCTACTTACAGAAAAGGCGCAAAACTGGCAACAGGCGACTGGTGCAAGTTTTGTCCAGCTCAACCGCTATGCCCAAAAATTAAAGAAAAATCTTTGGAAGTCGCTCAATCCGTCTTCAATGACGAAAGCCAAATTGTCCTGCCAGACCCGAAACTTTTAAGCTTCGATCAGTTAAAAGAAATCTTAGATTTTTCAGACACTTTGAATAACTGGTTAAAAACAGCCGAAGGGTTTGCGCTTGAATTAGCACAACGCGGTCAAAAAATACCCGGTTATAAATTGGTTCAGAAAAGAGCCAACCGTAGATGGAAATTTGAAGATGAAGTGATCGCAGAAAAAATTTCAAGAGTATGCACTGGTCAAGATATCTATTCAAAACCAAAACTTCTTTCCCCAGCTCAAATTGAGAAGCTGAAAATTGACAAGAATTTGGTGTCCTCTTTAACAGAGACGCCGGATAATGGAACTACTCTTGCGCTTGCAGAAGACCGCAGACCAGAAGTTGCTCCAGTAACTGCACAAGATGTCTTTCTTGTGCAATCCAAGTTTCCGGAGAACTACAACGCTTTCATTTACGATGAAGACGATAAACCCGGAAACCCTTTCCATTAATATTAACCTTAATTTTAGAATAAATGCACATTAAAATTAACGACCGTGACGTTGCCCCACACCACGTAATCGAAGCAGCTTCGGAAAAAGAAATCCGCTCGATTCATTTTGAATTGAACGAACAATTCTCTTTTGACAATGCTCTTGAAGCTATGCTCTCTATCGGGCAAGCTCTAGGCGTAGTCAACGTTGGTGAGCCTGAAGAGCCTAAGTTATTAAGCCCTGAAGAGTTCACCAAAGCTTTGTCTAAAACAAAAGCAGAAGCAGAAGCCGAAGCAGAAGCTAAAGCCGAAGAATCTAATCAAGTGGATTGGGTGGACTTAGAAAATCTGAGACGCCTTGCAGAAGCAGAAGCCGAAACAGAAACTAAAGCAAAAGCTAAAAAACATTTTTAACATTTTTAACACTTAAAACATAAATAATATGACACACACTATCACTCCGAGAGGCCGCGTAAGCTTCGCAAACGTATTTAAGCCAAAGATTAACACGTTAAATAACAAAAATGAATACTCTTTGGATTTACTTTTTCCAAAAACTCAAGACATTTCTTCTATCAAAAATGAAATCCGTAGAGTAATCGCGGATAAATGGCCTAGTAAAGAAATGAAGGGTTTGAAATTACCAATAAAAGACGGCGATAGTTTAAAACAAAATGGATCTGCGTACCCGGCTGAATACCACGGGCACGTTTTCATCACTTTTAAATCAGAGCAGCAACCCGGATTGGTTGACGCTCAACGCCAGCCGATAATCGACCCGAATGAATTTTATTCAGGTTGTTTTGCCATTGTGCATTATCGCGCTTCAGCTTACGACCACCAAGCAAACAAAGGCATTTCGCTTTGGTTGAATAACGTTCAAAAAGTTGCTGAAGGCGAAACTTTTGCAACTCGCAAAGCAAAAGCTGAAGACGTTTTTGCAGACCAAGGTTCAGAAAATCCAGCTAACTACGCTGCACCTGCGGTTAGTCAATCTTTTGACCCGCTTGCGTAATGACAGTTCACATTGACTTTGAAACAAGATCATTGGTGAGTCTGAAAGACGTAGGTGCTTGGGTGTATTCAGAACACCCAAGCACTGAAATCCTTTGCATGAAATATGCAATTGACAAAGGCCCAATAAAACTATGGCTACCCCTTCAACCTTTCCCACAATTTTTAGCAGATGAAATCGAATTTGGAAACATCTTTGAAGCCCACAACGCCTTCTTTGAGAAAGCAATCTGGCAAAACATCGGTCAACCTCGGCACGGCTTTCCAATGGTTCCGGCTACACAGTGGCAATGCACAGCTGCAAGAGCTGCGTACTTCGCGCTTCCACGCGCTCTTGGAAACTGCGGTCGCGCACTTGGACTCTCTACCACCAAGGACGACCTTGGGAAAAAAGTAATGATGCAGCTCGCTAAACCAAACCCGAAAACTGGGCATTTTTTAGACGAGCTAGATAACTTAGACAAATATTTACAGCTCTATCAATACTGCGAAACCGACGTCGCCTCAGAGCGCGCAATTTCTGAAGCACTACCACAACTACCGGCTTTTGAAAAGAAAGTCTGGCTGCTAGACCAATTAATAAATTCACGCGGTGTGCCGATTGATCGCGTAGCGGTTACTGCAGCGCTAAAAATCTTAAATGAATACCAAAGCCGCTTAAAGAACGAAGTTTTAGAAATTACTGAAGGTGAGATAAAAACTATTGGTCAGCGCAATAAAGTTATGGAATGGTGCGCCGCAAGAGGCGAAACTTTACTTGGTTATGACAAAGCTCAAATCGCAACTGCTATTTCAAAAGTAAAAAACCCGAAAGTAAAAAGACTTCTTGAGATCAGACAAGCCTTGGGTAAAACCAGCACTGCAAAGTACGAAGCCATGAAAAATTCATGTGGTAAAGACGGTCGTATTCGCGATGTGCTTATGTACCATGGGGCAGCTACGGGACGTTGGGCTGGCAAACTTGTCCAGTTCCAAAATCTTCCAAAAGGAAATATCAAAGACATGACCACCGCCGTGGCGGCAATTAAATCTGGTGATGCTGATTTAATTGAGATGCTTTATGGCAATGTCATGGGTTTCATGTCTTCAGCGATTCGGGGTATGGTCAGCGCGAGTGAAGGTAAGCGCTTAATCGCTGCGGATTTCGCGGCAATTGAAGCGAGAGTTTTAGCTTGGTTAAGTGGCTGCGAACGGATGCTAAAACAATTTCGCGATGGCGCCGATCTTTACGTCGATATGGCTGCGAAAATTTATGGCATCAAACCTGAAGAAGTCACAAGCGATCAGCGTCAACTTGGTAAAGCTGCTATTCTTGGCGCGGGTTACGGCATGGGCAAAGTGAAGTTTCACGCAACGTGTTTGAGCTGGGGTATTAATGTCAGCGAAGAGTTGGCGGCCGCCGCAATTAACACTTACCGCGAAACTTATCGGGAAGTCCCGCACTTCTGGCGTGAGATGGAGCAAGGGGCTGTCAGCGCAGTTTGCGATAGAGCAATGACAATGAAAAGCCACAAGGTTAAGTGGGCAAAAACAGGAGATTTCCTAAAATGCCTTTTACCAAGCGGTCGCAGCTTAAATTTTTATAAACCAGAAATTCAGCAAAAAACAAACGCTTGGGGCACTTCAGACGTTTTAACTTTCATGGGCGAAAAAGCTGGTAAAAGCGGCGGTAAGAGTTGGCAGCGAGTCGATACTTACGGCGGCAAACTGGTGGAGAATATTACCCAAGCTGTGGCACGGGACTTGATGGTGGAAGCCATGCTAAGAATTGAAGCCGCTGGATATGAAATTATTTTGTCTGTGCATGACGAATTGATCGCAGAAGTACGAGAAGACTCAGGCTTTTCGGTAGAACAGTTTGAAAAATTAATGTCTGCTTTACCGTCATGGGCGGCAGGTTGTCCAGTTGAAGCAAAAGGCTGGATCGGTAAAAATTATAAAAAATAAATTCATGAAAACTATTTTAGCTCTTGACCTTGGAACTAAAACTGGATGGGCGCTTGCCGAATTTGGTAAGATCTCATCCGGCGCTGAAGATTTTAAAGCCACAAGATTTCAAAGCGCTGATCGCCGCTTTGTAAATTTTAAAGACTGGTTAAATAAAACGCGCAATAAAACGCTTTTGGGAAAGGTGGATGTGGTTTATTTTGAAGAAGTAAGGCGACATATCGGCGTGGACGCTGCGCATTGCTACGGGGGATTTAAAGCAATCCTAACAACTTTCTGCCAAGAGAACGAAATTTCTTTTCAAGGCATGGCAGTCGGTACAATTAAAAAATATATCACTGGAAACGGTGCAGCAAAGAAAGACAAAGTGATTGCCGCTGTGCGCGACCTCGGCTATAATCCAAAAGATGATAACGAAGCTGACGCGATTTCGCTTTTACTTGCCGCAATCGCAGGCGCCAAAGATTAATGCTTTGGTGAACTGTGGATCTTAAAAGTGAAACCAGCACTTACAAGTGAGGCGACGTTGATCGAAATTTCGGCAAAGTTAGCCCAAAGCATTTCTTGCATGGAACCTTTCCAAGAGGTTAGCTCTTCAATATTTATTAAGGAACTTCCAACAATCGCGGCTCCCTGAACAGTATAGATGTCTGAAGCTCCTGCGTTACAGATTATCATGTTATTTTTTGCAGGGTTCAAAGGTATTCTGGTTTGCTGCCCTGTTGAAGATACGGTAATAGTTTCAGTTTCAATCATATTTTGTGTTTAAAAAAGACCCGGAATTAAGCTAGTATTTCTTTTTATTGCTTTAATAGAATCACTGTCAAGAGAAGAGATATAAACTTTTTCTCGCCAAACAATGTCAATACCCCCGCCCCCAGAAGTAGGGTCTGCCACGGGATAGTTTAAGTCTGAGCAATAAATCCTAACGTTATCCAATTGTCTAAGGTTTGTTGAGGTGGTATTGTCTAATTTTATAAACACCACGCTAGAATTGATCCTAAGGTTAGCTGCGTCTTCGGCAGTTATGCCGCCAACAAAATCGCGAATACCATCAATAGTTGTGAGATTATAGACCCACCACGCGTAAAGCTCAGAGGCTAAAAAATTAGCCGAAATGACTATGTCGATTTGATAGTTTAAATAGTCGGCTGCAAATTTATTAATCACTGCACCATTTAGACCGTAGGCGTTATAAACAACATCATCTTCTTGAGTGTTTAAAATCTGCAAGCCACTTAAAGTAACTACCCCAAAAACTTCAAGAGGCAATTTTGCGTAAACCCCGTTCTGATAGGTCGCAGTTAATTTTATAATTTTATCGGCTGTCCAAGAATAATCATAACTAAAACCAGTTGATGAAAGCACATCATTGTAAATTTCCACGCCGTCAGTAATGTTGTAAAGCCGAACTCGTGAGCCGCTTAAAAGATTTGGCGCAGAAATGTTTGCAAATTGAAAAGCTTCTACGTTAGAACCTAAAGCGGCTATTGAAGAATTTTGCTTAATGATAGTTACCAAGCCACTACCTAAGTTGTTCACTACCCCAGAAATGGAACAGTTATTTAAAGTGATCGTAATCGGTGTATTGGTATTGTAAGTCAAATCGCCATCGATTGTCACACCTGTTAGGTTAGTTGGCGTGGCTTGGGAGACGTTGCCCGTTAGGCTTGTGTTGGTGACAGGCGTTGTCATGATGAAGCCCGCAGCACTCATGCTTTTGAACTTCGATCCGCTCATTAGCGCAGCAGATTTAACCGTAGCTACACCACTAGCAAATGCAAACGCACTTGCCGCACCGTTGTTGATCGTAACGGAGTTAGAGCCAAAATCCAAGTTTGTGCCAACAGGGGTTGCAATCACAGTGTAAGCCCCAGTCGTAGGGCCAGCGACTACCGCCGAATAGGTCGCTGCGTCATAAACGTCATCAAGGTTGGCGCACGATGTCAGCGCAGCCACCGCGCTTTCTGACAGCGTGATGTTGGGATCGACAATAGAGTTTACCTGCGCTAACTTTTGAAAGCCATAAATCCAGTTATCTGTAATGAACGGGAATTGATACACAGAATCAAGATATGCCGTGCCATTTGTGGCACCCGCAAAATTTATCGTTGCAGTAATAATGCCAGTGCTAGTAGGTGTTAAAGTAATGTCAAATTTTTCCCATAAGTTTACTGTTGAACTTGATACAAAAGAACCTGAAACACCTGCACCGCTAAAGCTGATCGACGGTGGGTTTGATGTGCCATAGGTCGTGTCATGGCGAAGATAGCCCACGATGCGCTGTGAAACGCCGGACACGCCTTGGAACGTAAACGTGTATTGCCCTGTTGTCTGCGAGTTGTTGAGTTGCAGAGCGATGTTGTTGGTGGCGCGGTTTACAACTGCGTTTTGGTTAATCGTAGCACAGTTGTATGTGTATGAGCGATTAGCGTTAAACACCCCATTTATGCTATATGCGTTCACCTTCATCGTGCTATAGCTGGCATTCGGATTTAGCTTTGTCACATCGTCAACGGTAGGATTTTGTAGGTTCACACTGCCAGAGGCGTTAAAAGATAGCTTGATATATTTAGCACCAGACTGGGACAAAAAGTCGCAATTATTAAACTGAACATTTGCTTGACCTCCCGAATACGGTTCATTGAATTTTGACCGAAATCTGCAATTTGTAAATGTTTGTAAGCCAGCAGTGGATTGCGTTACACAGCCGTAATAGCCGTTTAGGCGGCTGTTGGTTACGTTAAGGCCCCATGTGCCGTTATAACCAAATGCGCCTGAAAATGCAGTTGTCCCAAGCATATAGAATACAGAGTTGGTAACTGTAGCAAAAGACAAGTTAGGTTCAAGCAAGTTTTGCTGAGTGTATCCAGCGCCACCAATGAGAATATTGTTTGAGTAAGCCATCTCATAAGTACCGAATACTCCGCCAATCATTGCCCTGCTTGACGATGTACCGCTTACATAGCAACTATTGAATGTTGGTGTGTTTGCAACAACAACATTGTTGCTGGAAGGATAGTCTAAATATAAATTCCCAATATCTCTAATCTCGCAGTTTCTAACTTCAACAATACCAGTATCGGAAGGAGAGGTACTGCAACGAAAGTAGTTAGTTGATGCGGCAGTAGAGGTCTGTGAACGAAGAAGGACGTTGCAACTGATGTTGCTGACAGCCAGACCCGACACACGGGCCAGCGTGACCGCAGAGACGCCAATAGTCGTTCCGCTGATGGAGGTGATGGTGACAGTCTGAGTTTGCAGCACATCATTCGTAGGCTGCTCTAAGAACAGGCTATCGCCCACGACCCAGCCACTTGCATCCGTGACCTGAATAGACGTAGCGCCAACAGACACGGGGGCGGCAAGGAAGGCGTTGCGGGTCTTTGGTGCGCCGCAGAAACGGAAGAAAACGCCGTTTACACCACCGGGCGAGGAAATGTTATATTTATTTGCCGCAGGTGTAGCACTCGCGTTGACAACGAGTTCTGCCGTGACGCCTTGCGGGATCGGGTCGCTATTTGTGCCAAAGTCAAAGCCCGCGCCAGCTTGCGCCACGTTCAGATTCGCCCGAACAGCGAGCGAGGAGTTGACTGTACGAGAAGCCTTGAGAGTTCCACGAACGACAAAGCCGCCGCCAGTATCACCGCCAGTTACAATATTACCATCCACTGTGACCGTGTGGCCGGCGGCGATCGTTACGGTGTCAGCAGCACCCGGAACAACGCCGCCCACCCAAGTAGAAGTTGCAGACCATAGTCCTGATTGTGCCGATGTTATTGCTGCCATTAAATTTGCACCTCGTTAATTGAGGTCAATAAGCCTTCACCATTATAATTAAAAGTTTTGCGCATACTTACCCCACGAAGCGTTGAATCTATCTGAGTTAAATACCCGTCTGCGTAAGTCATGATCTTTGTAGCACCGTTTGAATTATACGTGATTTGGGCGAGCGTGCCATCTACATTGTACGAAAAAGCAGGGTTAGTTGCGACACCAAAAAAAATAGCCCTATCAACGCGCTGTTTGTAACCCGCAGATGTTAAAGGCTGACTCAACATTTTTATTTATTATTATTTATTTTTTAATTGAAAGTGGGGTCTGTCTTTAAAAGTTTTCCAATCCCCGCCCCATTCTAACTCAACGCCAAGAGTCTTAGCTTTTGATAAAACAAATCCGGCAAACTCGGTATGACCTTTAACATCTTGCCAGTCAATAGGGTATGGTAAAACGTCCACTGCAAGGCTTAAAGGCTTTTCTTTACTAACTTGGTGTTTTGATTTTTTTGTGACCCCGTCAATTTTAGAAAATCCACCAGCAAACGCTTTTTGCTGTTCTTTTAAAGTTCTTGCTCCACAAATAATGGTGCAATCTTTTTCTTTAATGACTTCATTAAGAACTTTTTGAATATCCAAATGGCAAGTAGCTAATCTTGCTTTTGAGGTTTTACTAAAGCTATACATTGCCCATACTCCTTTTCATTGATTGCGTGGTAGTCCAAATATTTATTTAAGGTTGCGCTATGTTTGGGGTTTGCTCGCATTTCAGAAAGATTAACGAAATCTGTTTTTTCTAACCAAAGAGGTGAGTATTTTCCTTCACAAAAATAGTCAACTTGAACAGTCTTTACAACGGTTTTGGCGCAACCACTCAAAGTTATCAGAAGTACTGACAGTTTTAGAAATTTCTTTGCGTTTAAAAATTTCTTTTTTTGTTTCGAGTATTTCATTTTTAATTTCAAGCTGTTGATGTTGCTGTTCGATTTCTTTTTCTTGAGTCTCGATTATTTTTTCTTTTTCTTTGTAGGCGTTAAGAGCGGCTACAATTAGAATAATAAACAAGATTGGTATTAAAATATATTTCATAAAAAACTAAATAGATATTTTGCGCCATCAATGCAATCTTTTAAATTTAATTTTGCCGAAAAAAATAAAAGCGCGCAGCAAATAGAGACCACAAAAACAGTTGACTGAAGTTTTGACTTAAAAATAAGTTTAATAAACTTCCACCAAAATTTTAACCATTCATGAAATATTTTGTACAATATTTCAGCGTTAGTCGGAGGTCGGTCGCATGAATTTTTCATCGCTTTCTCGGTTAAGTTTTTCTTTGTAAATTTCTTTTAGGGCTTTTAGTTTTTCAACGTCTTCAGTAACGATGGCGTCTTTGCACTCTACCAATTCGCTTTGAATATTATGTTTCTCGTTTTTATAGTTAGTATTTTCTACGATTAAAGTGTCAACTTTAGCGCTTAAAACTTTAACGTCTTTTATTAAATCTTCTACAAACAATAGTCTAAATTTTTGAAACCAAAGCGCCGCCGTTTTGGGCATGAACCAAGCTAAGAATTTGAAAATTAGAATCCCAAGTATCCCAGCCACCCAAAAAACAATCTCTTTAAGGGAAATAATTTGTTCGTCCATACTTTATTTTTTAAAATATTTTTTACCAAAAAGCCTCACTGCATAGTACATGATTAAACGGCGGGGCTTCGACACTTTTAAAATTTCTAGGGCTTGCAGAAAAAATTTATCTGCGTCTAATCTCGAAACCCTAATTTGGCATTGCTTAGAATACAAGTAATCATGCACTATCGCAGCTTTATTATACATCCCGATAGGGGGGAAAACTAAGTATAAAATTCTTGGGACTGATAAAAAATCAGTAGTGAAATCCACTGG
>Ga0209191_1002790_pt1 | contig 10653 bp, 9 predicted proteins | sample S_130626_EF_Meta_FD_187320 | JGI IMG/M metagenome (GOLD analysis project Ga0209191, IMG submission 187320) | Freshwater microbial communities from Lake Simoncouche, Canada to study carbon cycling - S_130626_EF_MetaG (SPAdes) (version 2) | ecosystem: Environmental > Aquatic > Freshwater > Lake ... | reverse complement strand
AATTACTGAATTTTTAAAACACAACTACCGTCACTTCAATGCTGCAGCACTAATTGATGCCGCTGAAGGATACAAAACCCACCTAGATGAAGGAGGAAAAATGATGGTGACTCTTGCTGGCGCAATGTCCACTGCTGAATTGGGGATTTCCTTGGCAGAAATGATTCGTCAAGACAAAGTACAAATCATCTCCTGTACTGGAGCAAATTTGGAGGAAGATGTGTTTAACCTAGTTGCTCACGACTACTACGAGCGTGTACCCAACTACCGAGAACTAACGCCTGAGCAGGAACAAGACCTGTTGGAGCGTCACATGAACCGTGTAACAGATACTTGCATTCCAGAAATGGAAGCGATGCGAAGAATTGAAAATGTTATTCTTGAGGAATGGGTGAAGGCTGATCAAAATGGAGAAGCATTCTTTCCGCATGAATTTTTCTACAAAATATTGCTTTCCGGCAAATTGGATGCTTCGTTTCAAATAGATCCAAAAAATAGCTGGTTACTGGAAGCTGCAAAGAAGAACTTGCCGATCATCGTTCCCGGTTGGGAAGATTCTACCCTAGGCAATATGTTTGCTGGCCACGTGATTTCTGGCGATGTGAAGAATGTACACACCGTTCGTACTGGCATCGAATACATGATGTTCTTGGCTGAATGGTACACTGTAAACGCTACCGATGCGAGTACCATTGGTTTCTTCCAAATCGGAGGAGGCATAGCAGGTGACTTCCCAATCTGTGTGGTGCCTATGCTTCACCAAGATTTACAACGCACGAATGTCCCATTATGGGGTTATTTCTGTCAGATCTCTGACTCCACTACTTCTTATGGTTCGTATTCAGGAGCTGTCCCTAATGAAAAAATCACTTGGGGTAAGCTAGGAATGAAAACTCCGAAATTCATTATTGAATCCGATGCTACCATTGTTGCGCCATTGATTTTTGCCATTATTTTAGATCAATAAGCACCCCAACCTTAAGCAAACAAAAAAGCAAGCCATTCGGCTTGCTTTTTTGTTTTAGACGTCCTTTCTAAGAAAGAGAATCTAGGATTACGCCATTTAAAGGGTATATCCAGGTCTATAATTCCGAGTTACAAACTGATTTGCTGGCTCAAAATTGGTGATTTTCATGTTTGGACCATCCCATAGCAGCTTGATTCCACGACCAGGGTAATCTAGTTGATTTGCATTGCCTGCACGAGGTACTTGATAGTCGTAGCTACGGATGGCAAGGTTACCCATCAACACGGACTCCGTTAACGGTCCTGCAATGGAGAAAGGCGAGCTGAGCTGCTTGAATTCAGTGGAGCCAAAACCTGCAATACAAGCATTCACCCAGTTGTCATAGTGTCCTCGATCTCCACCTGGAACTCGATACAGCGACTCTTTTACAGTGATGTCCTTGGTTTTGGAGGTAGGCAATAGCAGGGGATTAGCACCATAAGTGGAGCACATCATTTTGCCTTTTGTTCCCTCGATGATCACTCCATTGCCACCATCACCCATCATCTCATTGGGACCTAATTCCTCAGGTCGGGTAGGCTGTATCCCGCCATCCATCCAATGGAATTCCAAATCTTCTTTTCCTGGGCGGTCAAATCGGAGGGTAATGTGAGAGGAGGGAGGACAGCTTTCTGGAAAATGCCCACGCTTAAATTCGCCTACATAGACCGAACCGACAGAACACTCAGCGGATTTAGGATATCCAAGTCCTAAAACTCGAAATGGTGGTTCCATGATATGACAGGCCATGTCTCCAAGAGCACCTGTGCCGTAATCCCACCAGCCTCTCCAATTGAAAGGAACTAAATTGCCTACATAATCTTTGTATGGAGCTGTTCCTAGCCAAAGGTCCCAGTCTAAATCTGCTGGAGGAGCGATTGGGGTGCTTGGCCAAGGAATGCCCTGTGGCCATACCGGACGGTTGGTCCAAGACCAAACCTTGGTAGCCTCTCCAATCAGTCCTGCCTCATACCATTCCACCATCTTCCGTACGCCATCTCCTGATGAACCTTGGTTACCCATTTGAGTGACTACGCGGTACTTTTCTGCTGCTTGGGTGAGCATGCGAGCTTCATAGATGTCATGCGAAAGGGGCTTTTGTACGTATACATGCTTGCCCATCTTCATAGCCATCATCGCTTGCACAGCATGCATGTGATCCGGTGTGGAAACGGTTATGGCGTCAATATTTTTTTCTTCTTTTTCAAGCAGCACGCGGTAATCCTTGTAATAGGTTGCCTTGGAATGATCTTGTCTTCCTTTTGCCGCACGGGTATCGTCCACATCACAGAGGGCGACGATGTCTACTTTGCCACTTTTATGAACTCCAGTGAGGTCACCATATCCCATGCCGCCGACGCCGATGGATGCTACTCTTAGTTTATCACTAGGAGCGATAAATCCAGGGCCACCCAGAACATGCCTTGGGATAAGTGTGATACCTGCAAAAGCAAGCGCTGAACTTTTGATAAAGCTTCTTCTCGAGGCTTCTGTTAGTTGTATTTTTTTATTTTTCATGACCTATATATTTCGGAATATCAAGTAAGTACAAATAGTTGAAAAAGTCTTGAGTGAGGCAAAAAATTATTTGGAATGCGCCCATTCCTGTTTTTTGGAGGATGTATTTCTATTTTTTTGAGTAATGAAAAAGAGATTTATACTATTTTAAAGTAAGTTTGATTAAAATCCCCAGCATGAAAAATATACTCTGGACCCTTGCCATTGGATCTATCCTTCTTTTAGGATCCTGTCAAAAGCCTACTTCCATGACCGAAGCAGGTTTGATTCCACTACCTCAGGAGGTATCCAATGGAAGTGGATCTTTTCAACTCACTGCTGAATCCGGAATTCAGTTGGTCGGCACCAGTGAAAAACTGATTTCAATCGGTGAATCTCTAGCAACTAGTCTTCGGCCTGCTACCGGTTTTAAGGTACCTATCTCTAAAGATTCGGGGGATATTGTCCTTGAGTTAACCGGTTCAGATGCTTCTGAAGGGTATGAATTGGTTGTTTCTGATCAAGAGGTTCGAATCAAAGCCTCAGGTGAAGCAGGCCTTTTTTATGGGGTGCAAACGCTTATTCAACTTTTTCCAGCAGAGATAAGCCACCAAATTGTCCAAGATGTAGACTGGCTTCTGCCACAAGGTAAAGTCGTAGATACGCCTGAATTTGCCTACCGAGGGTCTATGCTAGACGTGGCTAGGCATTTTATATCGGTAGAAGATGTCAAGTTTTACATCGATCAGATGGCAGGCTTGAAGTTCAACTATCTGCATTTGCATTTGACGGATGACCAGGGGTGGCGTATCGAAATCAAGTCATGGCCTAAATTAACCGAAATAGGCGGTAGCACTGAAGTGGGAGGGGATAAAGGAGGATTTTATACCCAAGAAGAGTACAAGGAACTCGTTTCTTATGCAGCTGCTCGATTTATCACGATTGTTCCTGAGGTTGATATGCCTGGCCATACCAATTCGGCATTGGCATCCTACGGAGAATTGAACCCGGGGGTCAACTTACCCATTGGTCAAGGTTTGGATTCACTGAATAAAAAGCCTTTAGACTACCAATTGCCGCTTACGGCACCTCAAGCTTCACAAATGTATACAGGCATCGAGGTAGGCTGGAGTACTTTTGCACCCCAGCTTGAACTCACTTATGCATTTGTGGATAGCGTGGTTCGTGAGATTTCCATGCTGACCCCAGGGCCTTATTTCCACATCGGTGGAGATGAGTCGCATGTGACCGAAAAAGAAGACTACATCTATTTCGTAGAGCGGGTACAGGATATTGTATCCAAGTACAACAAAACAAGCATGGGCTGGGATGAAGTAGCCACTGCAAAATTGCTTCCGGGCAATGTAGCTCAGTTTTGGGCAAAAGAAGAGAATGCAATGTTGGCAAAAAATCAAGGGAATAAGGTGTTGCTTTCTCCTGCCAAAAAGACCTACCTAGACATGCAGTACGATAGCCTTTCTAGAATTGGCTTGCATTGGGCTGCTTACATTGAATTGGATTCTGCATACTTATGGGATCCTACCACGTATGTGAAGGGACTTGCAAAAGAGGATATTTTAGGTGTTGAGGCACCGCTCTGGTCTGAGACGGTTACCAATCGTGCTGACATTGACTACTTGGCATTTCCAAGGTTGGCGGCGCTAGCAGAGGTTGCTTGGACAAGTACTGAGAAGCGCAGCTGGGATAGTTTTTCAGGACGTATCCCTGTTCAAGGAGATCGATGGACCATTCAGGGAGTGGATTTTTACAAATCACCAACCGTAAAGTGGGAACCCAAAAAGGCAAGCGGATTTGAAACCCTTATCGTTGATTTCAGCAATTGGATCTGGGGCCCACCCATTCTGATCGTACTTTTGGGAGGAGGAACCTTCTTTTTTATCCATTCTGGCTTCGTTCCCATCACCAAAATAGGTCATGCCATCGAACTCTTGAAAGGAAAATACGAGGATAAAATGGCTCCAGGTGAAATCACTTCCAAGCAGGCACTCATGTCAGCCATTGCTTCTACTGTGGGCTTGGGAAACATTTCTGGCGTAGCCATTGCCATAAATATGGGTGGACCAGGAGCACTTTTTTGGATGTGGGTGGCTGCTTTTGTGGGTATGGCCACCAAGTTCTATACCTGTAGTTTGTCCATCATGTACCGAGGCAAGGATTCGAGAGGGGTCATCCAGGGAGGGCCCATGTATATCATCGAGCATGGAATGGGCAAGAAATGGAAATTCCTATCCTATATCTTTTGTGTGGCAGGGGTCATCGGTCTTTTGGCCGTATTTACATCCAATCAATTGGCAGCTGTGATTCAGGCTGTGCTTTTGGAGCCTGAAACTGCAGTAGAAACGACCCGAAATAATTGGATTATTGGGATCATCATGATGTTGATGACAGCCGTAGTCATCTTGGGAGGGATTCAGCGGATTGCAGAAGCCTCGTCTAAAATGGTTCCTTTTATGGTTGGAATCTATTTTGTTTCAGTATTGGTAATTATCGTCCAGTATTTTGGAAATATTCCTGAAGTGTTTCAACTCATCTTTATAGACGCATTTACGGGCAATGCAGTCATGGGAGGAGCAGTGGGATCGGTTATTATAATTGGTGCCAGGAGGTCCTTATTTTCCAATGAAGCTGGTTTGGGTACTGCCCCGATGGTGCATGGTCAATCCAAGACCAATGAACCGATTCGAGAGGGTTTAATTGCGATGTTAGGACCCTTCATCGATACGGTGGTGGTTTGTTCGCTCACTGCCTTTGCAATTTTGCTCACTGGAGTTTGGCAAAACTCTGAAAATGATGGGGTCAAATTGACACTCGAAGCTTTTGAACTGGGAATACCGGTAATTGGAAAATACCTCTTGATGATTTCTGCCTTGGTATTTGCACTTTCTACCATGTTTACGTACTCCTATTACGGTCAAAAATGCGCTAGCTACCTCTTTGGAGCGAAGGTGGCAGGGTACTACAACTACATTTACTTGATTATGATCGTGGTAGGAGCTGTTGCATCGTTGGATTTGGTAGTTAGTTTGGTCGATGGGATGTATGCAGTGATGGCCTTTCCTAACATGATTGCCGCCCTTTATTTAGCCCCTAAAGTAAAGGCTGCTGCCAAGGATTATTTTGCTCGAATGAAGCAGGCATAAGGCAAGCATGAAGTTTTTAATTGCTCCCAATGCTTTTAAAGGCACATTTACTGCACTAGAGGCCGTAAGTATGCTGGAGGAGATTTTGGGTCAAGAGTATCCAGGTGCAACTTATTTAAGTCAACCGGTGGCTGATGGAGGAGATGGAACTTGCGAGTTATTGATTGCATCCCTTGGATTAGAAAAGATATTCTGCAACTCATTAAATGCGGTAGGGCGACCGATTCTTGGGTTTTATGGTTGGGAGGAGTTTACCAAAACAGCCTATTTGGATGTGTCCACCTGTTCTGGTATCGGAGAATTGAAGCCTGAGGAACGGAACCCTCGTTTGACTTCTACCTATGGAACAGGAGTGCTTATCCAAGATGCCGTCAAAAGAGGAGCACGCGAGCTTGTCCTGGGTTTGGGTGGTTCAGCAACTGTGGATGTTGGCGCAGGAATTCTTCAGGCCATGGGTTTCTTATTTTTAGATGTAAATGGAAGAGAAATTGCAGCGTTTTCTCCATATTTTTTAAAGCGGTGCAAACACATTCAACGCCCCCTGAAACTTGCAGCTATTTCATTTTCGCTACTGTGTGATGTGAAGAACCCCTTTTTTGGTTCGAATGGTGCCGTTCGAGTTTTTGGCCCTCAAAAAGGGATAAAGGAGGATGAACTCGAAGAGATGGAGTTGATCACCTCAGATTTTGTGGAACTACTCGCTCGTAAATCTAAAGGGCTGTGGATGGATCAAGAAGGCTTTGGTGCTGCTGGAGGGATTGCTTTGGGTTTGAACCAATTCTTTCCAAGCAAACTAGAATTTGGAGCTCCATATTTTTTTGAAAAAGTGGGGATGTCCGAGAAAGTAGCTGCTGCTGACTGGATCATTACAGGGGAGGGGCGATACGACCGCCAAAGTGAAGCCGGTAAGGCCTGTTATGAATTGCTGCAACTAGCTCGTAAGCAGGGTAAAAAAATAGCCCTGATCGCATCTGGAAATGAAGGGTACAATTCAGGATTTGATACCGTTCTGGAATTGCCAGCGCTTGATTTTGCGCAGCCTGACTTCAAAAAGAAAGCCCTAGAACAATTTCAAGGGCTTTTAAGAGAAGCGATTACAAATAAGGTTTTCGACTAATTACACACGGATGTAGTCACCCTTCCAGTTTTTAATTTGTTGCTTAATTTCTTTAGCTGTTAATTTTTCTGCAATCGCTCGGTCCATCAAATTCAGTAGTTCCTCGTCACTTGCAAAGCGTAGCCCAATAATTTGACCAAGCTTTAATTCTCTTTCTTTCTCATCGAAAGTCTTTCCAGTCAGGTGGAAATACCTGTTTCGCATCTCATTGAGGATGATTCGGTTTTGAAGTTTTAGGGCATAGGAACGCGCAAGCAATGGAAGCAGGAATAGGATGAATGCTCCAATAAAGAGAAACCAACTGTCTAGTGTAGCTTCTTGGGATGAAAAATCCATCTTACTTACTGTCCAACCTAGAAAAAGAAGGATAAGTGGCGTAAGAACAAAGTGGTTAAATGGGTCGTAGCGAGTGTGGTTTTCGAAATTTTGCGTTTTCATGGGTAGAAATAAAAAAAGGAGGCTTTAGGCCTCCTTTGTATGATTGATTAATTAATAATCGCTTTTCTTCTTTTTGGCAAATGTATTTCGTGCATCTGCCGCAGATATTCCTGCACCAAGCCCAATCAGGATACAAACAATCAAAAAAAACAGCTGTGCTCCAGGCATAATGGGAGAACTAAAGATATTTACTAGTAACATAGGAATAATTTTCTCGGTGAATAGCATACAAATATAGACTAGCGTCTACAGAATTACAAGGAAGAAGGTTATACTGGACTTACCTTTTAATCCAAGTCGTCATCAAACGACTCTTCTTCGAAGTCATCAAAATCGTCATCTGCTTCGTCTTCGTCGAAGTCCACAATGTTATCATCTAGAAAGTCATTGTCTTCTTCGAGGTCGTAGCCGTCCTCAAAATCGTCTGCGAAGTCATCCTCTTCCTCCTCAAACTCATCCATTTCTTCGAATTCTTCTTCAAAATCCTCCATAGCTATCTTTAAAAGGGTTTTTATGATTCAACGATACGAAATAAACCAAAAAATTAATTACACCAATAGGGGTGACTTTAATTTTTTATCAATTCTTGGTATAACCAAAGATGGGCTTGATACAATCCACTTTTCTCTCAATAAGTTAGCCCAAACTTGTAGGTAAAAAATTACATCCTCCCTTGAATTTTTATTAAGTGAATCTCTTCTTTCTTTTTCGATTTGTGCGAGAATCTCTGGGTCCGACAATCGTTCAAGGTGACCTAAATCCACTAAGCTTAATCCTTTCTCTAACATTTTGGATACGATTAGATCTATAGGGTATCCGCTGCTTGGACAGTAATCGATAAGCTGCTCGTTCCAATCTCCATGGCGCTGCATTGCATATTGATGAATTTGAGCTTTGGAAAAAGGAGTGAGTTCCTGCGCTAAATTACCACAATTGCAAGCACCCATGTGTCCCCATTGGTAAGAGGCACCCTGTTGAAGCTTGAACGCTGTCCGTTCCAATGCTGCGATTAATTCTGGGGTTGCTATTGCCATTTTTTTTAGTTTTAAAACTCAGTTTAGAGCAGATGGTTTTCTTTTTTACATCCAATTTAGATGCACAGCTAATTTAATTCAGATTTTGAAAAAATAGTTCGTTCTGCATCAGTTCATGAAAATTTTTCTTTTCCTCGAAGCAAATCAAAAAATAAAAGAAAATCTGATGCAAGGCTGTACAATGGATAAGTGAAAGTCGCAGGTTTATTCTTTTCAAAAAAGAAGTGACCCACCCAGGCGAAGCCATAGCCTAGCACGGGTATACCTGCAAGCCAGCTGTAATTCTCCAAGGCGATGCCCAATACAAGTACAACTAAAACTAATCCTGTGCCTACAAAATGAAGCAGACGGGAGGTAGGATTCTGATGCTCAGATAAATAGTAGGGATAAAATTCTTTTAAGGACTGGTATTTTTTTTCCATGGTTAGTTTATTGGGATAGAATTATACTGAAGAAAGGTGTTTGCTGTCTTTTCTACAACTTTTAGGGTGATTTTGGGCTTGCTTTTTGGCTGAGATACTTCAACCACTCCTGTGAGTGTCATCAGGTACTTGTCTTGTTCGGGATCAATTACATCGATGATTACCTGAAGCAAGGCATACTTAGTCGTGGTTACCTGGGGTCTGGAATTTCCCATCATGGGATTAAATAGCCAAGGATTGTACATGCGCATGCCCCAAAAGGGATAGGAATTCATGTTATTCACACTTTCCCGCTGTCTCAAATCTTCATTGGAGTGGTAGCGAATCACCAAATCGGGCTGCTTGGCGTCGTAGACAAGACCAGAAGCAATTAATTGAGCTTCCAATTCAACTTGCACCTGTTTGTCCAGTTCGGAGTCCGCAAAGCCTTGGATTCCTAGTTCCTTATTGACCAATACAAAGCTGGTATACCTTTTTTGGAACGGGATTTCCTTATTTTCTACAAAAACCTCTATCGTATTGCAAGCAGAAAGAAGCACAAAGAAGCAGAGGCAAAAAATAGGAGAAAATTTTGACCGGTGTAGGGTTAGATTTCTTTCTTTTGACGGCATGGGGTGAAGTTAATTTATCTTTTTCACGAAAAAAATACGGGTATTCCAAAGAATGTGTTTTTGGCTACCGCTACTAATGTTATTTTTGACAAATTGTACCCATGAGCAGACCTGATTTTGACGATATCTATATGGAATTGGCGGTAAATCTCGCCAAGAGATCACATTGCATCAAAAAGCATGTGGGAGCGGTATTGACAAAAGATACGCGGATTATTTCCATTGGTTACAATGGTCCTCCTGCAGGCACACACAACTGCGATGTGGAATTCCCCAGTGAAGGCTGTGCGCGTGACTCCAAAGGAAGTTGTTCCTTGGCTTTGCATGCCGAACAAAATGCAATCTTGTATGCAGTGAAGAACAATACTTCTGTTGAGGGATCTACGCTGTATGTGACTTTATCACCCTGCCTTGCCTGCGCCCGAATTATTTTTTCGATGGGGATTTCGAAAGTTGTTTACCTCTTCTCTTATGCTGAATACAAGGGAATTGGCTCGGATGAAGGAGTAGATTTTTTGGCAAAATTTGGGATAAAAGTGCAGCAGTACTCCAAGAAATTGGAAGTAAGCGATCTGTTGATCTAGATAAAATTTACTTCTGCCTGGAGTTGAATCCCAAATTTTTCCATTACAGAAGCTTGGATTTGCTCCGATAGGCTTTTGATTTCCTCCCCAGACCCATTTCCATAGTTGACGAGCACGAGGGCTTGCTTGGCGTGAACTCCAACTTCGCCTATGCGTTTGCCTTTCCATCCCGCTTGTTCGATTAGCCAGCCAGCTGCTACTTTTACGCCTTCCGAACTAGGATAGCCTGGAAGGGTAGGGTGTTGGGCTTTCAATTGCTCAAATTGACTACTTGGGATGGTAGGGTTTTTGAAAAATGAACCTGCATTTCCAATTTCTTTGGGATCTGGAAGTTTGGATTGGCGAATTTGGATCACTGCATCGCTCACTTCACGAAGGCTTGGATGTTGCACTCCATTGGCCTGAAGCACTTCTTGAATTGCACCGTAATCCAAACGGAACGCAGGTGTTTTGGACAAGCGAAAGGTGACGGAGGTGATTACATATTGATTTTTGAGGGATTGCTTGAATACACTTTCTCGGTAGCCAAACTGGCAAGCTTCTGCATCAAACGAATGGATTTCTAAAGTATCCCGATGCATGGCTTGAAGGCTGTGAAATACATCTTTGATTTCCACTCCGTAGGCCCCGATATTTTGCATGGGAGACGCACCAACTGTTCCGGGAATTAAGGAAAGGTTTTCTAATCCAGCCCAATTCTGTGCGATGCTGTGCAGAACAAACTCATGCCACATTTCCCCTGCGCCTACTTCAACCCAGAGGTGATTCTCATTTTCTTTAACG
>Ga0209191_1002788_pt1 | contig 10658 bp, 5 predicted proteins | sample S_130626_EF_Meta_FD_187320 | JGI IMG/M metagenome (GOLD analysis project Ga0209191, IMG submission 187320) | Freshwater microbial communities from Lake Simoncouche, Canada to study carbon cycling - S_130626_EF_MetaG (SPAdes) (version 2) | ecosystem: Environmental > Aquatic > Freshwater > Lake ... | reverse complement strand
TCCTGGGTGCCGAGAAAATTATGGGAACCTCTGTGTTCTCAGAGGTTGATCGCGAAACATCAATGGGCATGCTTGAAGAGATGAAGCGCTTAACTGAAAATGATCTCGCAGCTTCTTTCGTAGATGGCGATCGCATCGGAACAGATTTTAATAAAGCAACTGGTGATGTGAAACTTCCTGAAAGTTTTAAGAAATCTTATAAGTCATACATCGATGGCGAGTGGTGGCGCATTGATACTCCTGTGCCACTGGGCGGAACAAAGATTCCCGCGTCCGTCCGTTGGGCAATTGCTGAAATGGTTCTGGGTTCTAACCCATCTATTCACATCTACGCATCTGGTTATGCATTCGCACACGTTGCTTTCATGTTGGGAACAGAAGAACAAAAGCACTTTGCAAAATTAATGGTTGATCGCCACTGGGGCGCCACAATGCAATTAACAGAACCAGATGCTGGTTCAGATGTTGGCGCTGGTCGCAGCAAGGCAGTTCAACAACCTGATGGCACATGGCACATCACTGGCACAAAGCGTTTTATTACTTCAGGTGATGCTGATATCTACGAAAACATCATGCACTTCACACTCGCTCGCCGCGAAGGTGGCGGACCAGGAACAAAGGGTTTGTCACTCTTCTTAATTCCTAAATTTATGTTTGATCACAAGACTGGTGATCTAGGCAAACGCAATGGTGTCTACGTCACAAACGTTGAACACAAAATGGGATTAAACGTTTCAGCAACCTGCGAAATGAATCTTGGAGAGAAAGAGCCAGCTGTTGGTTATCTCTTGGGAGATGTACACGAAGGTATTGCACAGATGTTTAAAGTCATCGAATTTGCTCGCATGATGGTTGGTACAAAAGCAATTGCAACTCTTTCTGCTGGTTACCAACAAGCACTTTCATACGCCAAGGAACGTGTACAAGGCGGTGACATGAAGGTAATGAATGACAAGGCAAGCCCACGTGTCACAATCATTAAGCACCCAGATGTGCGTCGCTCATTAATGGTGCAAAAGTCTTATTCAGAAGGCATGCGAGCCCTTGTTCTCTACACCGCATCCATTCAAGATGAAATCGAATTAGCACGCGAAGCGGGCAACACAGATCGCCTCAAGGATATGGAAGCTCTCAACGACCTTCTATTACCTGTTGTTAAAGGCTTTGGTTCTGAAAAGTCATGGACGCTTCTTGGCACAGAATCACTACAAACATTTGGTGGCTCTGGCTTCACACAAGATTGGCCACTAGAACAATACGTACGCGATGCAAAGATCGACACCTTGTATGAAGGCACAACTGCTATTCAAGGTCTTGATTTCTTCTTCCGTAAAGTTGTTAAAGATGGTGGCCGTGCACTTGGTCTACTCGGTAAAGAAATTGCAGATTACGCACAAGCTGGCGGCACAAACCCAGAAGAGAAAGCTGCACTACTTAAAGCAGTTGGCGATCTCAATGGAATCGTTGGCGTACTTGTTGGCCATGCAATGGCATCACAAGAGAGCCCGATTGAAATTTATAAGGTCGGCTTAAACACTTCTCGCTGCCTCATGGCAGTTGGTGACATCATCACTGCATGGCTACTACTTCGCCAAGCAGATATCGCTACTGAAAAACTTAAGGGCAACGCAGGAAAAGACACAGACTTCTTCACTGGAAAAATTGCTTCTGCAAAGTTCTTCTGCCTCAATTACTTGCCACACATCACAGCAGATCGCAAGATTGTTGAAGGAACTGATGGCGCAATCATGGAGATTCCAGAAAACGCTTTCTAACTAATCCGCTAACCTTGCCTGATGTTCACACGTCATAAAGGTGAAGTCTTCCTAGTAATCGGTGCCATCGCCTTTGCCTTAAACGGCATCGTTGCAAAGATGGTTATGCAAAATGGACTCACCGAATGGCGAATGCTCCAGGTCCGCACCGGTGGCGCCTTTGTTTTATTACTCACCTACGTCTTACTAACTAATTACAAATCACTGCGCGTAAAACTTAATGAGTGGCCTCTTTTAATTGCCTATAGCTTTATTGGCTACGCCCTCGTTCAATTTGGTTACTTCGTCGCCATCTCTCGCATGCACGTATCGATGGCATTAATTATTGAATTCACAGCCCCTATTTGGATTGTTCTCTGGATTAAATACGTTCGTAAATCATTTGTCCCTAAAGATATGTGGATAGCAATATCTCTAGCCTTCGTCGGCATGCTCTTACTCGCTCAAGTATGGGATGGCATGACCCTAGACACCCTCGGAGTTATCGCTGCGTTCTTAGATGCTTTTGCTCTAGCAACATTTTTTATCCTCAGCGAAAAACTCACGCCAACTCGCTCAACCTATTCACTTACCGTCTTTGGTTTTGGAATCTCCACAGCAATCTGGGCAATCGCATTTCCAATCTGGACATTCCCTTTTGAAATCTTCACACAATCTATGAATCTTGAAGGTCCACTTAAAGATATGAACGCGCCTGGTTGGACCTTAATTTTATGGATCGTACTTATAGGAACAGTTCTTCCTTACCTATGCGTTCTCTCTGGAATTAAAATTCTCTCCGCATCTACCAGCTCTGTTATCGGAATGCTTGAACCAGTACTTGCAGGAATCTTTGCCTGGATTTGGATTGGCGAATCTTGGAATGCAATTCAGCTAATCGGTGGCGCAATCGTTATTGCAGGTATTTATATTGCAGATAAAACTAGAAGCAAAGTTAGCTAACGGCCACTAATAAAGAACCAGTCTGATCCAAAGGTGCACTGCCCTTTGCAGAATCCGCACTTGGCTTACTCAATACCAGTGAATAATCTCCAACGCTCTTAAACTGCAGCGGCGGCAATATTGCCTTGCCATCTTTATCAAAAGTGATCACACCAGCCAATAACCAACTTCCATCCGGAGACTTAACCCATAACTCCACTGGATCTTTGCTCTCAGACTTTAAGGAAATCTGCAAAGCTTCGCCAGCTTTTGCAACAACTTTTACATTTGCAGTCAGCGCAAACTCAACAGCTTTTACCTTTGCAAGGTCTATCTTTTCTATTGTTTCAAGAAAAGTAATTGATGCAGATTTTGGCAACGGAGTTTCATTCTTGAACCCAACTGATTTTTCTATTTTTTCAGTTGCACGCGATTCAGTAACTTCACGAACTTCTCTTTCATCTCTTTCGCGGCGTGGGCGAGTTCCACCCCCGCCGGATACAACAACGCATGGATCTGATGAAAATAGAGCAATTAAGTAAGGAAGGCTGCCATTTGCTGCGGCACACACCGCCCAAGTATTAGTGCTTACTCTTGCTGAATTGAATCCCTTAAGAACCGATGTTTTTGCTGGTTCACTAATGGATTCTTCCCAGTCCACGTTTTGTAGGATCTTTCCTGTACCCGATGGAAGGCCATCAATTAGAACTTGTAAACCGCTTGAACTTACCGTTCCAATATAGCTTGCGGTTTCGCCACAAAATTCGCAACCAAGAATTGTTCCACGCCCAAAAGAATTTTGAAGTGATAAGCCTGTGCTGAAATTGGAAAAGGAATAACCAACTAAACCGCCAAGGTAATTATTGCCATTTATGCTATAAATAGATGTGGAATTTTGGATGGTAACTTCACCGAACGCATTTCCGATCAATCCCCCTACATAATCACTTTTTGTCTCTATCGTCGCGCTTGAATGCACATAATTAAGGATTGATGAAGTTGCTGATCCAATTATTCCGCCGAGGTTGGTGTTGTTACCAGCAGTTAACTCTTCAAAACCAATACTTCCAAAGTATTTTGAATTAGAAATTTCAGAATTAGAAGAATACCCCACCAGGCCACCTAAGTATTGCGAGGCACTTCCGCGCGAAAGTATGTTTCCAGTTGCCATTACATCTTTTAGTTCTGCTTCATTAATGCTTCCTACCAAACCGCCGGCATGAGAACTTGTCACATAAACATTTCCTGCCGCAAATGAGTTCTCTAATTGGGTTTCAGAAGATATGCGACCAATCAGGCCTCCGGCGATGGTCATCGCACCCACGTCACCGGTTGCATAAGTGTTTACGACTCTTGAATTTGACGTTGACCCGATCAAACCGCCAACATTTTCTGCCGAGCTCCAGTTGGAATCACCATCAGCAAGATTTATATCGCCGGTTGCATATGAATTTTGAATGACAAAAGTATTTGGATTACTTGCCTCCGCTTTTCCGACCAAACCGCCTACGTCCGTAATTCCCGATACATCACCAGATGCGAACGATTTATTCACATCACCAAGGAGATTGCCAATTAATCCGCCGACTTCTTCACGCCCTACAACTCGTCCAGTTGACCAACTTTCAGAAACTGTTCCTACACTTTGCCCAATTAACCCGCCTATTTGAGAACCCCACGCGCCGCCATCTACCTGACCGCTTGCAAGAGATTTTTCAATACTTGGCAAATTCAATCCTTCCGCCTGAGATTGGCCAACTAAACCACCAGCAAAACTTGAACCTGCATTAACCGAGGCCGAAGAGGACGAACTACTGATTTCGCCACCACTTTGAAGACCAACTAATCCGCCGACACCTGAATTCGCCGTGACAGAACCTGCGGAAGAAGAGCGCTCGATAATTCCATAGTTGGCACCAACCAATCCACCAACATAGACATTGCCTGTTACTGAACCTGAATAATTCGAATCTTGAATTAAGCCGTTTGAAGTTCCGAGGGTTCCAACTATTCCGCCTACTCCAGCTGAATTAGAATTTATCGTTAACCTTGAAGTTGAATCAATAATTTGATTTCGACCTTCAATTAGACCATTAGCCATCCCAATAATTCCTCCTGTGTAACCACTCGAGCCCATGTTGGTTAGTGTTCCCTCGAGAGTGTGTACATCTGTGATAATTAAATTTGTGCCGGTTCCAACTAGGCCACCAATGTTTGCTGCATCAAAGCTTATGTTTCCGCGAGTGGTTATGTTTTCAATTCTTGAGTCATTTGCAGAATTAGCAAGAAACCCACTTCCGATTACGGTTTCAGTGGTTTCTAAATTTAAATTTTTAATCAATACTTCCGAGGATGTACCGTCCAAAATATCAAATAGCGGCTTTGCCAGATTAGATATTGTGTTACCTTTTCCATCGAGAGTTCCGGTGAACCCGCCTCCGACATATGTTGTGGCGGAAATAGGTTCTGTGATTCCAAAGGATTTTGCTAAATAATAATTTCCTGATAGCGGTTTCTCGTCATCGACGCCTATTGAGGTTAAATCTGATTGAGATTCAATGGGAATGTCGGCAAATGCCCCTGACCCAGAAAAAACAGATCCTGTAAGAATTCCTATAAATATGGAGTATCGAATTGACCGACGAGGATTACGGCCACTTTTCATAGAGAAATTTTTCCAAGGGCGCCAGATTCCTGCCACCTGAAACAGGGGTGATCTTTTACTCTTCGCTCTGTCTCTGCTGCGTAAAGTCTGTACCGCTACCTGGGTTTTGAGCCATATCCACAAAGCGTGCAAAGTGAAGTTGGGCTGCAACGGTAAGAGTTCGAGTTGGTCCATTACGGTGCTTGGCGATAATTAGATCAGCTTCACCTGATCGGTTCTGTGAGTCATACATATCATCGCGGTGCAGAAGAATTACAACGTCAGCGTCCTGTTCGATAGAACCAGATTCACGTAAGTCAGAGAGCATTGGCTTCTTATCTGAGCGTTGTTCTGGTGAACGATTGAGCTGTGAAATAGCGATTACAGGAACATCTAACTCTTTCGCCATCAACTTAAGGTGACGTGAGAATTCGGATACTTCTTGCTGACGATTTTCAACGCGCTTGCCTGATGACATCAGCTGTAAGTAGTCGATAACAATGAGTTTGAGGTCGTGGCGCTGCTTTAAGCGTCGCGCCTTTGCACGAATTTCCATCATTGAAAGATTCGGTGAATCATCAATAAATAGCGGTGCATCAGAGATCTCGCCCATACGACGTGCAAGACGTGTCCACTCTTCATCCGAGAGTTGTCCGGAGCGGATGTTATTTAAACCAACGCGCGCTTCAGCCGACAACATACGCATTGTGATTTCTGAGCGCGACATTTCCAGAGAGAAGATGACGGAGGTCTTCCCATCATGGATTGATGCATGTCGCGCAATATCTAAACCAAGTGTTGATTTACCAACTGCAGGACGTGCTGCAAGAATAATCATGTTGCCTGGGTGTAATCCGTGTGTGAGTTCATCGAGTGATTTAAATCCAGTCATAACGCCTTCGATGCCAACACCCTTAGAGATGTTTTCGATTTCATCGAGTGCTTGTGGCAGAAGTGTTGAGAGTTGTACGTAATCTTCTGAAGATCTGCGTTCGGTGACTGCGTAAACTTCTGCTTGCGCTTGATCAACAGCGTCATCTACTTCGCCTTCTACGGCGTAACCGAGTTGAACAATCTTTGTTCCAGCTTCAACGAGTCTGCGCATGATTGCGTGCTCGCGAACAATCTTTGCGTAGTAACTTGCGTTAGCCGCGGTTGGTACGGATGAAATAAGTGTGTGTAAATATGGCGCACCACCGGCGCGTGCAATGTCACCGCGCTTTGTGAGTTCTGCAGAGACAGTGACAGCATCAGCTGGTTCGCCTCGACCATAGAGATCGATGACTGCGTCATAAATTAATTCGTGTGCTGGTCTATAGAAATCGCGTTCACGTAATATCTCTACAACATCTGCAATTGCATCTTTACTTAAGAGCATTCCACCGAGTACAGATTGTTCGGCGATGAGATCTTGTGGTGGTGTGCGTTCGAATGCAGTTGCATCTTCGCGTTGTGTATTTCCGCGGTTAGGTAGTTCTGCGATACTCACAAAGACCACCTTTCCATAGAGCACTGACAGGGCTGAGACCCATGCTCGAACCGTAGAGATTTACGCTCAGACAAGCGAAAAGTGCTGCCTCTCGCTGTGGATGAACCTGTGGGTAAGTAGGTGAATAACCCCGTTTCCCTGTGTAAATAGCTGTTGATTAACTGTGGGTAAGTATGGGGATTGCAGCAAACGTGCAGGTCAGAATCGTTTTAGCGTGTGGAGGAAAGTATTTTTAAAGTTCTCAATAGTTGAGATTACAAACGAATCTTAGAATTTTCCGGATCAAATAACGGTTCTGCGCAAATAACACCAGTTGCCCATGTGCCAAAGAATTCAACATCTACTGATGTGCCAGGTGTTGTGTGTTCTAACGGTAAGTAGGCATAACCAATTGCTTTGTTGATTGTGTAACCCTGCCCGCCGCTTTTCACGCGACCAACAACGTTGCCGTTAATGCGCACAGGTTCGTTGCCTAGTGGAACTTGGCGGATGTCATCAAATGTCATAGCAACTAGTTTTCTTGATTGCTTGGCGGTGTCTAGTGCGTCTTTGCCAATGAACTTTTCTTTCTTCTTTGAAATCGCAAATCCAAGTCCTGCTTCAAATGGATTTGTTTCGGTGTTAATTTCACCAGCCCACGCGCGATAACCTTTTTCAAGTCGAAGAGATTCGATTGCACGATATCCACATGGCATTAAACCTTCGCCGGCGCCAGCTGCAATCAGCGCTTCCCAAACTTTCTTTCCATCTGCCACGGGTGCGTATATTTCCCAACCAAGTTCGCCAACATATGTAAGGCGTGTGGCACGTACCTTGGTGCCAGCAATATTTATTTCTCGCGAGTGCATAAATGGAAAGTTTGCGTGGGACAGATCGTAATCAGTTGCTTTGCTAAGAATTGTTCTCGCCTTTGGTCCCATCAGTGCAAAACATGCAAACTCTTCTGTAACAACTTTAATTGTGACGTCTTGGAATCCACCTTCGCGCTTTTGTTTTTCTAGCCAACCAAAGTCATGTGTTGAAAACGCGGTACCGGTAATAATGAAAAACTCTGTATCGCCAGTTTGCGTGGCTGTGTAATCAGATTCGATTCCACCGCGAGTATTAAGCGCTTGCGTATAAACAGTGCGGCCAACGCCTTTAACAACATCATTGGCACATACCCAATTAAGAAAATCTGGTGCTTGCACGCCGCTAATAACTGCCTTTGCAAAGCTGGATTCATCAAATAAACCAGCGTTTTCACGGGTTGCACGATGTTCTGCAGCAACAGCGGAAGACCAGTGTTTGCCCGCCCACCCGTATGGTTTTAACGCATCATCGCTTTCGTGATTGGCGTAGTAATTAACGCGCTCCCACGAAGACTTTTCGCCAAAGACTGCGGTGTTGGCTGCGTGCCATTCATATGCCGGAGATTTTTTACCAGGACGTGCACTCTGTCGTTCTTCTCCTGGGTAGTGAATGTCGTAGTACGCCTCGTAGTTTTCGCTGATGCGCTTGAGTGTGAAATCAGGAGAACGATAGGAAGCACCAAAGCGTTTGATGTCCATGTGCCAGAGATCCATTGTTGGCTCTCCTGCGACAACCCATTCAGCAACAACTTTGCCAATTCCACCAGCGCCAGCAATTCCGTGCGCGCAGAAACCTGCTGCGACAAAGAAACCGCCAACTTCTGATTCACCTAAACAGAATTCATTATCGGGTGTAAATCCTTCTGGTCCGTTAATAAAACTCTTAACGCCGATTTCACTCATCTTTGGAACACGGCGTTGTGAATTAACGGCGATTTCTTCGAAGCGATCCCAGTCTTCACCGAGTAATTGGTTATTAAAATTAGCTGGAATGTCATCAAAGTTTTGATAATCAGCAGACCACGCCTTTGAATTACGTTCGTACCCGCCCATCAATAAACCTTGAACTTCTTGGCGGAAATAGATCAGCGAATCAGGGTCGCGAAGTGAAGGCAGAAGTGGAGCGTTTGGATCCATAAAATTATCGGTAATTAAATACTGGTGACTCATCGGAACAATTGGCACTCGCACATCAACCATGCGAGCAATAGATGGTGCATACATGCCACCACAGTTAACAATGACTTCGCACTCGATAACGCCCTTATCTGTCGTGACAGATTTAACGCGACCTTTTTCGGTTTGAATCGAAAGGACTCTGGTGTGTGTAAATATCTGAACACCTGCTGCGCGTGCACCAGCAGCCATTGCCATCGCAAGTTGTGATGGATCTACTTGTCCATCTGATGCCAAATAAGAAGCACCGAGTACTCCTTCTAGGTCCATTAATGGAAATAGTTCTTGCGCTTCTTTGGGGCTTATTTCTTTGAGATCTAAATTAAATGTGCGCGCCCAACCAATTTGTCTGCGGATTTCTTCCATGCGCTCTGGAGTTGTTGCCAACTTAATACTGCCGCATTCGCGCCAACTTGGGGGAGTATCGGTTTTTTGTAAGCGGCGATATAAATCAACTGAGTGCATATTCATCTTGGTAAGAGTTGGGTCTGCGCGTAGCTGTCCGACAAGACCTGCTGAGTGAAAAGTAGAACCGCTGGTTAATTCATTTCGATCCAGGAGAATGACATCTTTTTCGCCTAATTCGGCCAAGTGAAATGCAACCGAGGTTCCGCCAACTCCGCCGCCGATAATGACAATTTTTGCCCGGCTAGGAAGTGGTGACTTACTCATAGCCTAAATGTATCCTGAACTAATGCGCGGTGCCACAGATCTTGAATCAACCTTTGGCGCGCTGCTGGACCAAGTGCCATTGGTAAAAAACAGAACATCGGTTGTTGAATTATCGGGTGGTTTAACAAATAGAAACTTAGCTATCCAATCCGATGGCACACAATTCGTTGCGCGTATTTCTAGTAACTCATCCGACCTGCTAAACATCAACCGCGAAGATGAATACAAGAACACCATCATCGCTGCCGAGGCTGGCATCGGTGCAACGGTTCATGATTATCTGCCGGGCCAGGGACTTTTGCTTATTAGTTTTATCAAAGGTAAAACTTTTGGTGCACAAGATATTGCCAATAACTTGCCACGCGTAGCAAAGGCTACAAAGACACTGCATAGCGCTAAACCATTCGTGAGTGATTTCAATATGTTTACCTTGCAAAAGCGTTATCTAGATATTGTGCAATCCAATAAGTTTATTTACCCAGCTAAGTATTTAGATTACGAAAGCCACGTAGCTGACTTAAAGAAGGCTCTGACTGTGCTGCCATCTGAGATTGTGCCGTGCAATAACGACTTGTTGCCAGGCAACTTCATTGATGATGGCGAAAAGATCTGGCTGATTGATTATGAATATTCAGGCAATAATGACGCCTGCTTTGAGCTTGGAAACATATGGGCAGAAGCGTTCTTGGAATACGACGCGCTAGTTGAATTAATCGATGCGTATTACGGCGCGCACCGACCAGAGAAAATTGCGCGTGCATGGTTGCAATCATTGATGGCAAAGTATGGATGGACTTTGTGGGCAGCAATACAGGCATCTATTTCAGATATTGATTTTGATTTTCGCGCATGGGGCGGAGAAAAATTTGATTTAGCCCAGAGCCAATTTACTTCTGATTTGTTTAAGAAATCACTTATAGCTGTTGCAACAAAGTAAAACGAGCCCACCGCAATGCGGTGAGCCCGTTTAATTACTCTTAATTAAGCAGAAACAACAGTGATTTCTACGCTTGCAACAACTGCGTGTGCAAGTGAAACCTTTGCTGTGTGCTTTCCGATCTTCTTGATGTGTCCAGTGATCTTGATGCTGTGACGATCAATGTCATTGCCTGTGGCTGACTTGATTGCTG
>Ga0209191_1002780_pt1 | contig 10689 bp, 9 predicted proteins | sample S_130626_EF_Meta_FD_187320 | JGI IMG/M metagenome (GOLD analysis project Ga0209191, IMG submission 187320) | Freshwater microbial communities from Lake Simoncouche, Canada to study carbon cycling - S_130626_EF_MetaG (SPAdes) (version 2) | ecosystem: Environmental > Aquatic > Freshwater > Lake ... | reverse complement strand
GTGACTCGAGTAATTGTGACATTATAGTTCTCCTTAAACTTTTAGTCCCGCAAGCCTGCGGATGTCAAAAATTTCAGCAGTTTTTTCTTCACTGCTAAAAGATTGTGCCTGTTTCTTATCGCCTGTAATTTCTTTGCCTTCGGTCAACGCTTTCTTGACTGGAGCATTGCCACCGTTCATTACTGAAGGTAGGTACTTGTCATAAGCGGTGTATAGTTTTTCTGTCTGAACTGATTCAAGTAATTCTTTCATCACTTCACGTTTGTCTCCACCCAAAGGACCAAGCAATTCACTCATAACTTCTTTGCGATCCATTGTGTTTTGTGCAACACGTAGCTGTTGTTCACGACTTTCTACTAATTTTTGTGTCTCTGCAACAATTCTTGCTGCTTCTTCAAGTTCTTGCTCTTTTGCAGCAACTACTCTTAGAAGTTTTGCTGTTTCGCTTTTCTCATTGAGATGACTTGCAGCATATTCGCTGGCGAAGCTTTCAAAAAGTCTGCGTCCAAAGTCGTTCTTACGAGCAGCGTCAATATCTTCACGCAACTGAGTCATTTCAGATTTCAGTCCTTTGGAGACTGTTTCTTGAATGATTGCAGCTGAGCGAGCAATAAAATCTTTCTTAACTTGTTCAAACTTAGCTCTGCTTTCGCGAACTAGTTTAACTTTTGTTTCAGCTAAGTCTTTCTTGTCTGAGTGGAATTCTGCGATTTCTTTCGCTAGTGCATCCACGATAAAAGATTCTAAATTACCAACGTTGTTAGCAACTGCCTTACGATCTTCGTGTAATTCTGCAAGTTCTTTGCGCAAATTATTCAATACAAATGCTTCCATTGCTGTGGCATCTGATTTCATTTTTTGTGCATACTTGGCACGGGCTTCGATGAGTCCCTGACGGTCTTCAGCCAACTCTGATAGCTCTGCCTGTAGGCGATCTGCTAACATTGTTTCTACTGCTTCAACCATTGCGGACTTGTCGTGCTCATACTTTTGTGCAAATTCTTCACGTAGTGTGGCAGTGACTTGGTCACGATTTTCTTGAATTCTGCTTTGCCAAGCTAATTCAATTTCCGATTTAAGTTCTTCGGAAATCACATTGTTTTCAAACAACTGTTTAACGAAATCTAGCATGTGATTCTCCTACTGTTATTTGAGACCTCTGATGATCTTCACCAGACTCTCTGCTATGTATTTCTGTGCCTTTGGGTCGCCTTTGACTTCTTGTGCTATTTTGAATGCCTTATTACCACCTAACGTATTCATTAGATGTTCGTAAACTGGAGTTGGGTAAGCTCCCGGGGCGCTTGGTTGCGCTACGATGTCAACAGTAATAATTTCAAATCCTTGAACATTACCGCTGCCATCTACTTCGCCGGATCCTCTAGATGATACACCCAACTTAACTCCCGACTCCAACATGGTCTGTACTAATTGACCCATTGGAGTTGGGATTATTTTAAGTTTTCCGTAGCCGTTAGGACCATCCATCCACATCTTGGTAATCATATGACTAACACGATCTAGATTGATTTTTAAATCCTGAGGATGATCTAACTCTCCGCAAACAGAATATCCACCAGAGATCTGTTCGTTGAGCGTTTTGACAGCCTTGCCAATTTCTTGAGAAGAATAAATTCGCTGATTCTGATTACGTATATCTCCTTGAATGCAGATACCGTTCAGATGCAGCGATTTTTTATCGCCCTCGCCCTCGCTCTCCAAGACAATCTTTGCCTGGTCAAAACTCAATTGTTCACTGAGATTAGTTTTCACCATTACGTCCTATTATCTACGACCACGGAAAAGACTTGCTTTATCAACTGAACCGGAAGATCCACCTGCTCCGCTGAATTTACCTTCAGCTTCGCCTTTCTTCTCTGCACCATGACCTGGCTCTTTCTTAGAGAAAGCACCACCTGCCTTACCGCCTGGAACATTGATATTGCCGAAATTTTCTTCTTTTGGTTTCTGACCGTTTAGTGCAGAACCTTTAATTGTACCACCAGCACCTGCAAATGACGGAGCTTCTTCTTTGCTGCCTAGAATGTTAGCAGTTGTACCGCCCATATCATTCTTACCAGCTACGATAGATTTAGTGTTTGCACCGTTGTCGCCCATTTTGGCTGGCGCAACTTTTTCAACATACTCACGTACTGTGGCTAGATCAAAATCATCTTTCATTTCATCGTCGCCCATTTCGTCGCCCATGTCTGCGCCGGCTTCTTCACCGCCGCCTAGCTTGTCAAAACGTGCTTGTAGTTCGTCTACAATGCTGTCTAGGTCTTGAAATAATTCTTCTTCGGATTCATCAGCTAGGTCGCCGTCTTCTTCGGGACCCATTTCACCTTCCAGGTCGTCTGTCGGATCACCGCCCATTGGAGCCATTTCGTCATCACCTTCATAGGCAATGTCTTCAAATTCTTCGTCAACTTTTTCTTCTTCAGCATCTTCGTCTTTAGCTGCTTCGTCAACTTCTTTTTCTTTATCTTCCTCTTCATCGTCAGCTATTTCAGCTTCGATTAGATTTTCATAGATCTCACGAGATTTTGCTACTACGTACTCGTGGAATAATTCTTCTGCTTTGGCTTGATCGTCGTTGACCAAGCGCTCGAGCATCTGCTCAAGTAGTGATTTTTCTGCCATAATATGTTCTCCTTCAAGATGGTTAGGCTGTGCTTTTATTTAACAGTATGATTACAATTAGGTGTTAAATGGTAGTTTTTTGAACGTTTTCTGCTGTATAAGTACAGCCCGGAAACTTTTTATCGAACTCTTCGTAGGTTAGATGTTTTAGATTTTTTAACTGTATCCCTAGTTGATCAGGAACAAAATCACCGGGATTAATCACTCTATAAAATTGAATATTTTTAAAATCTTTTATAGTTCTTTCAGTTTGACTTAGCCAGTTTCCGTGAAATGTTGCCGCATCGTTGCTTTTTTTATAGTTGTAGGTGTCTGCATACACATTGTTAAACTTGCCTTCCAATCCTTGATAATCAAATCCAAAAATATAGATTTCTTTGTGGCCTTGGGAGGAGGCATGCCATAATGCTGTGGGGCCCGAACTCCAACCTTTATGTGGACTAAACATGTTTAAATGATGTTTGGTACTGATTCCTTTGTTGGGATTGGTCCATACAGCATGTGTTTTATGATAGCCAGATGCAACAATTTCGTTGACCATTTTTACATCAACTGCTATTAGATGGTGTGGTTCGAATTCTCTATAGATAGCGTTGCAGGCATAAACTATGCCTTTATCTAGTAAAGTATTGTGATTTAAACTTGTTCTGCTGGTTCCGTTGCCTAGAACAAATCCAGTATTATTCTGCTGGTTGCTCTGCTTCACCTGCTGGTGCTCCGTACATTTGTCTAACAAATTCTAACTCCGAATCACGCTCGTAGTCGTGAGCTTCTGCTTGCATACGCAGTCTATTAATTTGTCTTAGTGTAAGGCGAGTCTTTCTAGTATCACTTCTTTTAAGTACAGAGCTGTCTTTGTTATTTTCGTAGCGACGATCAACTGCAAAGTCGTTGTTGTTGTCATTAAAATAAAGGAATTCTAGTAGGAGCATATGATATTTATCACTGAGCCGGTTGTTCTGTTGGCGCTGCTTCGCCTTCTGCACCCGTATCTACTGGCGCTTCTGCTGGTGCTTCTGCTGTTTGGCCTGCCATATCTGCTTGAGTTCCTGCGGGAGTAATTCCTACAGAACGCATTTGTCCGGCAGCATCTAGCACTGGTTTTAGATTTCCGCCTTGCTCTTCTCTCCACATACGTTCGTTTTCTGTAATCTCTTCTTGAGTCATGCCCAAGAAGCGTTTCATAGCAAAGCGTTTGCTAAGATGTGGAATTTCTTGTAGCTGTGCAAATGTGGCAGCACGGGCAGTGTCTAATTCACTTTGACGATAGGCCGCAAAATTTTGTGGAGGATTAAACTTTAATTCAAACAGGCCTGGATCAATATTAACTCCATTTGATTCCATCCATAACTTGAATTCCAAGTCAAAAGTTCCTACAATACTGTCTTGTAATCGTTCGCAATATTTGTTAAAACGCAGTTCTTGAATGTAGGCTGTACCTACTTTACCGTCTGCAACTGTGTTTGAAGCTTCTTCAATACCTGTTGGCAAGTAAGCAGCAGGTATTCGCAAAGCCCGGAACAGTTTATTAGTAAAGAAACGTAAGTCTGTAATTTCGCCTAGATTAGTACCGCCTGCCAGTGTGTCAACTTTTGATCCACGTCCTTCAGCGGTCTGTGGAAAGAAATAGTCTTCTGAAGCACTCAGCGGATTATAGCTGGCATCAATGACGCTGTTGCCGCCGCCAGTTGATGAAGGAATACGTCTTTGTTGAATTTCGTTTTTGACACGTTCAACAAAACTCATGGCCATGTGTGCTGGCATATTACCCACGTCAATATAGAATATACGGCGCTCAGGAGCACGTTGTACACGATAGATAATGATAGCATCTTCAAGCAATTCTTTCTGCTTGTAGACTTTGAACACTGATTCTAGCAGTGAATTACCAAACGGGTAGTTTACATCTAGGCCTTCGCTTAGACTGATATGCACTACATTTTTTGCATCAACTGTGACTTCATTTGACTGATTATGAAATCTTGTTCCCGGAGGTTGGCTAACATTGCCAACCATACCCCTACCTTGACTTCCACCTGAATAACTTGTGGATGTTCCGCTAGGACTGGTATTTGTTGTACTATGCGGTGTGACTGCAATTAAATTTTTAAAATTAAAGTTAATGTCTTTAACAACATATTGTTCGGGAATTTTTCCTTCACTTTCATTGACAATAATTTTGGTCACTTTGGCTGCATCAACAAACAACCATTTTTTAGTTTCGGGATCACGTATGAAAAATACGTCACCGTACTTGAAAGCGTTTCTAACTATGCGAAAAATTCTAGTTTCAAATTGTTGTTGTTTGGCCCACTTCTGAAGACTTTCTTTGATCAATTTAACTTCAGTTGAAGTAGGATTGCCTCTGTAGAAAGTTTGGAACGGCGTAGAATTTTCTTTGTCTTTTTGAGTGCAGAACTCTGCAAGGATGTCTAAGGCAGCGTTGACTTCCGAATCCATATCCATGGTGTCATACTGCATATAACGTTCAATACGATTGGGTGTACCTGCATAAACATCCGGAAGATAACTTGAATAGTTGGCTCTTGCTGGACCTGGGCGACCGCCACCAGAAATTGGACTAGATGATCCCATTTGTCCATCTAGCTTAACTGGTGTAAAATATTTTTTCCAACTCATTCTTTATTTTCCTTTAAGCGGCTGCATATAAGTCACCACTTTGGGCTATGTTTCCTAATCTTGTTAACTGACGTTCATTGGTATCTTTTAATGAACGATTTATAGTAATCAATTGATCCATCTTAGTATTTAAGCTAGCAAGTAGGCTTTCCGGTGTTTCTTGGCGGGCACCGGCTACGGCAGTTTGAGGACGATCGGTTCTTCTTGGATCAGTTGCAGCGGCTTGTTGTCTGGCAGCTTCTGCTTGTTGTGTAGTTGCTCCTGCGGGCGGCGTTGGAGTCACTGCTGTTTGGACTGCTGCTGTGGTTGGAGTCACTGCTGTTTGGACTGCTGCTGTGGTTGGTATGTTAGATTGAGCAAGTGCTGTTTGAGCGGCACTAGAAGTAGGAGCTCCGGCAACTCCTGCCATTTGGCCGGCATAGGCATTCACTTTGCTTAGATTCTCGCCACCCAGATACCCGCCAGCTTTTCTAACATCAGTACCAGCAATTTGACTAGTTGCCAATGCATTTGCATCTGCCTGGGTCATGTTCTTTGTATCAATACCCATTGACTTGGCCATGCCAGCCTGTCCTTTCTTCATGTACCATGCACTAACTTCAGCTGCAACTGCTGGATCATTTACCAGGTCGGGATTTTTAACTAATCTGTCATCACCGTAGATAGCCTTTGAAGCTGCGGAATAATTACTTTTACCTGTGAGTTGAATAAATCCTCTACCACGATATTTGAATCCATCCCCTGGCTCGTTGTTGCCCATTTGAAGACCTATCTTGGTATCTTTACCATACATCATCTCACCCATCTGTTGTGGGTCTTTTTTGATTGCATCTAACTCTGCATCAGTCTTGCCAGCGGCACGTTTACCAAATATACTTCTAATTCGAGTATTATCAGTCTTACCATAATTTAAGTTTTCCGACTGACTCTTGCCTCCAGTTTCTTTCATAACGTTGCCTAGAGTGGCTGCAATATATTTAGGATCAGTAATACCTTGTTTTTGTAGGGCTGCTTTGATCAATTCCATATTTTTGGCTTGATCTTGATTCATAGGAGGCGGAGTTGCTGCACCGGTAACAGGAGCAGTAGAAGCAGCACCTGGTTGAGTAGTTGTAGCAGTAGCACCTGATTGTTGGCGTTTTACCATGCTGTCGTACATGGCCTGCGGGCTTGATAAATTAACACCAGGTACAGTATTTGCAGCTGCCGGTGTTGCAGCAGCCACTGCTTCTGTTTCTTTTTTCTTAACTTCAGTACTTTCTTTAGTAGTTGCGGTACTTTCTTTTGCTGCTTTTAATTTTTCTTCTTCAGCAAGTTTAGCAGCTTTTTCTCGTTTATATGCGTCGCCTTGCTGCTCTCGTCTTTGATCTCTAGCTTTTTCTTTAGCATCCAGTTCTTCTTTTTCTAATTTTAACCCTTCGCGCATGGCGGTAATTTTATCACCACCGCCAAAGAACTTGGCAATTTTTTCTGCTATTGATAACCAAATGTCAACATAGTTAATAGCAAATCTTTTTATGTTATCACCAATAGCTTCAAACACATCACTAAAGGTCCATCCTGATTCTTGAACTTTATCAGCTATCCATTGGAATCCTTTGTATAGTAGCCATCCAACTGCTACCACTGCTGTAATTACTGCAATTACTTTAATAAAAGGCAATGATGCAGCAAATAACTGCATGGTAAAGGCTGCTAATGGTGCTAATGCCGCAGTCGTTGCAATTGTTTTTAATGATTCTGCAACTGTGGCAGCAAAAATTATAGCTTTTAAAACTCCAAATACTGCAATTGCTGCGCCAACACCAATAGCTACCGCAGTGAAATTATCCGATAACCATTTAAACGCTGGAACTACAACAGTCATTGTAAAATCAGTCAACATCTGAAATGCTTTCATTAACTCATTTAACAGTCCGCTATTTGCTAGGATCATGCTAAATGCATTACTGGTCTCAGCAATTTTAGTTTTCATTGCTTCCATTGCTGCTGGATCTAACCCATCAGTTCCTTTTTTTGCAGTTTCTTCAGCAGTCTTTTTAGCTTCTGCTTGAACTTGAGCAAGGTCTTTTGACCTAGCTGCTGCGTCTGCTGCTCCTACAAAGAATTTTTTACTTGCCTCGTCGCCGTACAGCGCCATGTTTTCAGCAACGCCTGATTGTGTAAACGCTTTTACTTCTCGTTGATATGCTGAATTAATTTGTGCTGCTTGATCAGCGCCCATTTTACCTGTAGTTCGAATCTGTTGATTAAGACTCATCATGTTTTTGGCACTATCAGGTAAGAATGCTAGAGCTTTTTTTCCAGCCTCCGATGTTGCTGTACCAGTAGCAATAATTTCTTTCATGCCTTCTTGATGCTCAGCTGGAATTGAATCCATTAGATTTTGCAAATTCTTTTGACTATCAACATCCATCTTGCTCATGATAAATCGGAACTGAGCATCTTTTAATCTAGCATTTCGTTCGTCTTCAATTTCTTTTTTATTTTTACCGGTTAACTTGGTTAGTGAATCTAGATCTCTTAGATAGGCACCAGTACCAGCAACTAACTGAGCATTGGTCATTCCCTGCAGAGCACCTGTTTTGGCCAACTGTCCAGCATAGGATGCCATGCCTTCGTTGATAGCTTCTGTGCTGTAGCCCAATCTATTCAGTTCCGCAGCAATTGGACTACCTTTAATTTGTTTTCCTAACTGCGCAAGACGTTTTGCACCCTCTTCAGTTGATCCGCCAAGTAGTGCTAGATTCTGTCCCTGCTTGGCAATCATTCCAGAAAACTGTTCAAACGTTAATCCAGCAGCGGATGCTGAACTAACCATGGCATTTATACTACCACCAAAGTTTGCGCCAACGCTAGCTGATTGTTTAAATGATTCGTAGGTTTTTTCTGCTGCCGCTGCAACTGCTCCAAAAACTCCAGCTAGTACTCCGCCAACGACTGGTATTGAATTCATTGCGCCGGCAGCGCCTTCTAAACTATTTCCAGTCTTGGCTAAGGTGCTTATTAAATTGGTCATGCCTGAAGCAAGACCTAATGCTGATTTTGTTGCCCCCATTATGCCGTTAGCAAAATTATCGACTTGCTTGGCACCTTCTTTAGCTAGCTCTTTGGACTTATTAGCCTGGGCGGCTTCGTCTTCTTTGGCCTTTGTAGATTTCTTAGTAGCTTCAGTGTCTTTGTCAATTTCTTCTCGTTGTTTCTTAGAAGCTTTAGCTAGACGTTCTAGTTCTTTCTCAAGTTCTTTTTGAAGTTTTGTATCAGATTTAGTATTTTTACTCTGAAGTTGGACCTGTGCCAACATTGCAGCCAAAATCTGCTTAAGTGTGACTTCAGTAGCCGCATTGTTTAATTGTATCGGTTGTCCGCCGAGATCGCCAGTAACTTCTGCCATTTAGTTTAGACCTTGAAAACTGCGCATATAAATATATGAGTAGATAAAGTATTTATCGGAGATAAAAATGTCAGATCAAACAATGCAACAACCTGTTAAAAAAGTTAATCCTCTTGCCAATTATTTTAGGCAACCAAAAATGTATGTAAGACTTCCTAGTCACGGAAGATTTTATCCAGAAGGCGCACTTGATATAAGTGAAATTGACGAATATCCAGTTTATGCAATGACTGCTAAAGATGAGTTAATGTTTAAAACTCCAGATGCGTTAATGAACGGTCAAGCCACTGTTGAAGTAATCAAGAGTTGTGTTCCTGCAATTAAAGATCCTTGGGCCATGCCCAGTTTAGATCTTGATGCAATATTGATTGCTATCAGGATTGCTTCTTACGGTGAGTCAATGGATATTAATGCTACCTGTCCAAAATGTAGACATTTCAATGAGTTTTCTTTAAATCTTGTTGAGTATCTTGATAGAATCAGCAGTGTCACATACGACGGAACTCTTGAAGTACCGCCATTGCAAGTACACATTAGACCCTACACTTATAAAGAAGTCAGCAAGACTGCAATTAAAACTCTTGAACAACAAAAAATATTTTCAATTGTTAATGACGAAACGATGTCTGATGAAGACAAAGTTGAGAAGTTTGGAGAAAGTTTTGTAAAATTAACCAACTTAACTGTTGATGTAATTTCAGGATGTATCACAAAAATTGTTAGTCCAGAAGGCGAAGTGACTGATCCTACAACTATTAAAGAATTTATTGAAAATTCACCAAGTGATGTGTTTAATTCTATCAATAATTACGTCACTGAGATGAAAGACAAAATGTCACTCAAGGCACAAGATGTTAAATGTACAGAATGTGAAAATGAATGGAGTGTTGAAGTCAGTATGGATCAAACAAATTTTTTCGCAGTAGGGTCTTAATCCTTCCTCAGACTGAGATCCTAGAATATGTTAAGTCGTTAGAGAAAGAGGCGCTGGCAATTAAAAAAGATGCATTAAAAATTTGTTGGTACATGAGAGGAATGAGCTACGAAGAAGCAATGACTCTTAGCTACGAAGAAAGACAAATTGTCGGAGACATAATTAAAGACAATTTAGAAACTACTAAGAAAAGCGGATTACCGTTCTTCTAATAAAAAAGGACTCCTAGGAGTCCTTTTTGTTTGTTAACGCTTTCTAAATAAACTAAAACTTTCAGCCATCATTGGTTTAGTTCTAATAATACTATCACTAGTCACTCCCATGATCCGTTCACGGTCAGCATCAATTTCTGCTTGACTAGGTGCTGCCGGTTTCTTACTACCTTTCTTCTTGGTAGCTGTTGGTTCAGCACCTGGAGTAGCTACTGGCGCTTTAGTCCTTGGAGCTCTTTTTGGTTTTGTTGCAGCAGTAGGATCTGCTGCGGGCGTTGTTGTATCTGCCGCTGGTGCTGCATTTGGATTGCCTGGCTTGGCCTTATTTGTTTTGCTCACCGGAGCATTAGCCATTGTGTTTGGTTCTTCTGCTCCACCTTTGGCTAGTTGTCCTGCCATAGCACCCATTGCTCCGGCACCTGGATCGGCAGCTGGAGTTTTAGCAGGTGCCGCCGGTTTCGTTTTTGGCTTAGCAGTCATTGCTGCTTTAACTTTAGGATCGGCCTGCAACATTGTCACAATTTCTTTTTTCTGTTCAGGCGGTAAACTAGCAATTGCTTTTTGTGCCTGTGCATACGCGGTATCTGCTTTTGGATTAGGCGCTAGTTCAGCAGGCGCTGCGCCTGATTTAGCTGCTGGCTTAGCTGCCGGTGCACCACTTGCTGCTGGTGCTGCTCCTGCTGGTGCTGCTCCTGCTGGTTGCTCTTCTCCGCTATTTGCGGCTGCAGATAATTTTCCAAAGGTAGATGTTGGTGCTTTCGTTTTTGCAGCGGGAGCTCCACCTGCTGCTCCACCTGCTGCTCCACCTGCTGCTCCACCTGCTGCTCCACCTGCTGCTCCACCTGCCGATGTTCCGCCATCAGATG
>Ga0209191_1002779_pt1 | contig 10690 bp, 17 predicted proteins | sample S_130626_EF_Meta_FD_187320 | JGI IMG/M metagenome (GOLD analysis project Ga0209191, IMG submission 187320) | Freshwater microbial communities from Lake Simoncouche, Canada to study carbon cycling - S_130626_EF_MetaG (SPAdes) (version 2) | ecosystem: Environmental > Aquatic > Freshwater > Lake ... | reverse complement strand
CTCCAGTCACCACATTTGCAGGAGGAACCAACTGGAAACAAGTTTCTTCTGGTGTTTATAATGCAGCAGCAGTCAAAACTGATGGAACCTTATGGACTTGGGGAATTAATTCTGATGGACAACTAGGAGACAATACATCAACCGATAGATCCACTCCAGTCACTACATTCGCAGGAGGAACCAACTGGAAGCAAGTTGCTGGTGGAACTAGTCATACAGCAGCAATCAAGACTGATGGAACTTTATGGACTTGGGGACTTAATGATTTTGGAGCACTAGGAGACAATACATTCAGCAGAAGATCTACTCCAGTTACAACATTTGCTGGTGGAGCAAACTGGAAACAAGTTTCTAGTAGAGGTCTTCATACAGCAGCACTCACATACATAGATAGTTACCAATAAAACATCATTCTTTATTATGAAAACATTATTCTTTCTTTCTGGCCTTCCAAGGTCAGGTTCTACTTTACTTGGTTCAATTCTTTCGCAACATCCAGAACTACAAGCAACTCCAACATCACCACTTGCAGATTTACTTTGTTGGATTGATCAGGGATTCACCAAACTGGATATACAATATACCTATGATAAGGAACAGATACAATATAATACCTATAGTTCTATTTTAGAAAACTTTTACAATCACATAGAGAAACCTTGTATTCTAGACAAACATCGTGGTTGGTGTAAGAATGTACCTTCCATAGAAAAGTTTCTCAATCAAACTCCAAAAATTATAGCAACAAATAGAAGAATTAGTGAAGTTCTTGCTTCTTATATTCTACTCATCAAAAGAAATAATGAAGCAGATAATTTTGTAGATGCTCATTTAAGAAGAGAAGGAAAACTAATTACAACAGATAATCGTATTGAATGTCTTTGGAAGAACTATGTTTGTGATCCTTATGAAAGTTTAGTCTATGGATTAACTCATAACAGAGAAAATATTCATCTGGTAGATTATAATGATCTTACACAAAAACCAGAAAGGGAACTGAATAAAATCTATGACTTTTTAGGACTAGAAACTCATACACACGATTTTTCAAGCATTCTAAATACTTGTAAGGAAGACAAGGATTATGAGTGGGGAATTGATAATCTTCATCAAATAAGACCAAAACTTCAACGAACTTCACCACCTCCTGAAGAAGTGATTGGTGAAGAAAACACTAAACTTTATGATAAATTTAACATATGATTGAAGTATTTTTGAGACATTGTTATACCTCCAAAGTTAATCTTTCGGGAGCAAATAGACCAGACTGGTGGAATAAAGAAAAAGTATTTGAAAATTTTAAGAATACTCTATACCCAGAAACCACTAACTATACAATCATCTTTGATGAACATTATGGAAAGCAAAAAGATACTTTTCTCAAAGATGAGGGAGTAGTCACTATCAACTGTGGTAAAGAAAGTGAAAGTTTCTGTAAGACACTAGACCATATTCTTTCACAGAACTTTGATGATGATACAATCATCTATTTCCTAGAAGATGACTATGTACACCGTCCAGAATGGGGTAAGATTCTCCTAGATGCATTTACCCTACCAACTCATTATGTGACCTTGTACGACCACGGAGACAAATATCAGGAGATGTATAAGGACTTTATGAGTAAGGTTCTTATCACAAAGTATTCTCACTGGATGCCCACTCCTTCTACTACAAATACCTTTGCGGTAAAGTTCAAAACTCTTAAAGAAGATTATAATATTCAGAAAAAATGGTCAACTAATTGTGAACCAAGTGCAGACCACGCAAAGTTTATTGAACTAAATCAAAGAGGAAGAAATTTAATCTCAAGTATTCCTGGTTATTCTACACACGCACACAAAGATTTTTTATCCCCCTGTATTGATTGGAGCACATACTTATGAAAGTTACACTTTATGCGATTGCTAAAAATGAAGAGAAGAACATTGAAAAGTTTCTTCTTAATGCAAAGAAGTTTGATGATGTAATTGTTGTTGATACGGGCAGCACAGATGATACTGTTCAACTATTGAAGGATGCTGGTATTAAAGTTTATGAGCATTCACAAACTAGAGAAGAGTTTGATTTTTCAGTAGCAAGAAATCAGGCACTCTCTTATGTAGAAACTGATTGGGCACTCGCACTTGATTTCAATGAAGATGTAGATGAGTTTCATCCAGAAGGATTTGGTGTAATTGCTGGTGAATTTACCACATTTAGACATTTGAGATTTGATGATAATGGAGATGCTGAACCTGTCCAATCCTATGAAGTTCATACTCGTCTTCATAGAACAAAGAATTATACTTGGACTAATGCAGTTCATGAAGTTCCGTTCTTTCTTCCTACAGAAGATTATTTACAGGAGTTATCAGTAGATACTACCATAAAGATTACAAAGAAAATTCACAAAACAATAGATAAGCAACTATTTTATTTTAGTATCTGTGAAAGAGAATATAAAAAAGACCCAACCAACTGGTATTATGTTTGGTTTATTTTCAATCATTATATGAATGTAAAGAACTTCCAAAAAGCACTTGAATTTGGTCAAGAGTTCTTGAATGCTTCCAAAGCATATTTTAATACTTTTAGAATTCCAGTATTCATTCATTGTAGTCAAGTATTATTTCAACTGGGAGACACACAAAAAGCATCCAACTATGCATTTCATGCAGTCAGTGAAGCAATGAATATGGGAGGGCAGTATATGTCCCAAGCATTCTCATATCTATTTGAAGTATCTAAACAATTAAACAATCCCAATATTACTATTTTTGCAAGTGCATTTAATCCTAATACACTATTGGCAATGGAAAGAAGTAATGCTATTGATAGATTATTTTTAACTAACCTTGCAGATATTCCATCTAGCTGTTGGATGGGACATAGAAATTTTGCTGAATGGTTAGTATCTTATTTGAAACCAGAGGTGACTGTAGATCTTGGAGTTGATTGGGGATTCTCTACATTCTGTTTTGCAATGCCTCGTATTGGTAAAGTTTATGGTATTGATACCTTTGAGGGAGATCAATTCACTGGAGGCAATCACGGTTCTTATGAGTATGTTCTTCATAAAAGAGAAAAACTGTTTATGAAAGATAATGTAACTTTTATCAAAGGATATTTTGATGATGTTGCAAAGACTTGGGATAAACAAATTGATATTTTACATATTGATGGTGATCACGCTTATGAATCTATTAAGAATGATTATGAGACTTGGAGTCCTTTTCTAAAAGAAAACGGAGTAATATTATTTCACGATACTTGTATTGAAGAATTGAATGGAAATCATTATGGAGTCAAGAAATTCTTTGATGAACTTGATATGCCTAAAGTTACATTTACTCATACTTTTGGTCTTGGAGTTGCCTCTAAAAATAAAGAACTCATTGAATTTATTAAAACTAATTTTGATTTGGATAATCCTCTATGAAAATCACAATTCCAGTATCAGTTGGTGAACTTTTAGATAAGATTACCATTCTTCAAATTAAATCTAAACATACTGATGATGAATATGTAAAGAAGGAACTTGAAGATCTAACTAAAATTGCTCAAGAATTTGATGTTTATAAAGAATCTTATTTGAATGAACTTTCTTATGTTAATTCTATATTATGGGGTATTGAAGACTCTTTGAGAGAATCAGAGAGTAGGTGGAAGTTTGGTGATGGGTTTATAAGTCTTGCTCGTCAAGTTTATATTACGAATGATAAAAGAGCAGAGATAAAAAGAAAGATAAACGAAGAAACTCAATCTTCTTATAGAGAAATAAAGATTTATTAGATACAACTTATCTTCAAACCCAACAGAGTGATCCTACTCACATTTGGACACTTCGTCAACACTTGACACCTAGAAGTCTTTGATGTATGATATAAGAGTCTTCACAACTTTGTATCTTTGAGTTGTAAGACCCGTTCCTGTGGTGGTGGACGGTTTGAAAACTGGATGAGGGGAGGTGGTGCTCCCCTTTTTTTCTGCTATGATACTAGAAGTTCAAAAGCACTCTTATGACCCTTACACACGAAGTTCGTGGTTCTCTCGCCCGATGCTTGTCCCAAGAAAATATCATTGTGGAACACAAAAAGGTTTCTACTGCGATGTTTGATGTTGAAAAAAGAATTTTGACTTTGCCAAATTGGGCAAAAGCAAGTGATCAAGTATATCAAATGTTAATTTTGCACGAAATTTCCCACGCAATTTTTACAGATAATATTGATTGGACTATTGATTATCCAGATGTTCCAAAAGATTTTGTAAATATTTTGGAAGATGTTCGTGTAGAAAAACTCTGCAAAAAGAAATATGCCGGATCGGCAAAGCATTTCTTCAACGGTTATCAAGAACTTCATAATGAAGACTTCTTCTGCACCAAAGATGAAGATTTGAATAAACTCTCATATATTGACCGTATGAATCTTTACTTCAAAGTTGGTGCTTTTCTTTGTATTGATTTCACAGATGAAGAAAATGAGTTTCTAACTCGTGCTTCACTCACAGAAACTTTTGATGATGTGTTGAAACTTGCTCGTGAAATTGTAGAGTTTGTTCAATACAAACGAAAGAAAGTAGCAGAAATGCCTTCACAAGGTAATTCTAATGAAGATATGTCTGGTTCTGGTGAAGAAGTAGAAACTTCACAATCTCAAGGTCAAGAAGGTGAAGGTGAAAATAAGGATGGAGAAGGTCAAGAAAGTCAAGGACAAAATCAACTTGACCAACAATCACAAAGTCAATCTTCTTCAAACGAAGAATCCTTCGGTGATGAAGTTTCTAAATCCCTAGAAGCACCAAAAGGTAGTGGTTCAAATGAAAAACCAAGTGATAAGCACGGTGAACCTGATGTAGATGAGTTGAACTCCAAAACTTCCAAGTCTTTTGATGAAAAAGCAAAAGACCTTGTGGACAAAAATGCGGTAGAAACTGCTTATGTTGAACTTCCAGAGTTCAATCTTGAAAATCTCATTATTCCAAATGAGTATATTCACAAAAAAGCAAAGGAACAGGTCATTATGGATCATAATCAGTTTCTTTTTAATGATTCTGTCAAACAGTATCAAAAATACAAGAAATCAGCAGAAAAAGAAGTTTCTTATCTGGTAAAAGAGTTTGAATGTAAGAAATCTGCCGACCAATATGCTCGTTCTTCTACTGCCCGCACAGGCATTCTGGACACTGCCAAACTTCATACCTATAAGTTCAACGAGGACTTGTTCAAGAAGGTCTCTGTGGTCCCTGACGGCAAGAATCACGGTCTTATCTTTGTTCTTGACTGGTCTGGTTCTATGTCAAACTTCATTCTGGATGCTTATAAGCAACTTCTCAATCTGGTTTGGTTCTGCCGTAAGGTGAATATTCCATTTGAAGTTTATGCTTTCACACTTGATTGTAATTCTTATATTGACATTCAACCAAATCATCCTTCTACTTATAAGAAAGTATCTAGTGTGATTTGTCCTGAACAAGGATTTAGAATGTTGAATTTGCTAACCAGTAAAGTCAATAATAATGTTCTGGAAGAGCAACTCAAGCACATCTGGACTACGTGTTCTGCGAATCAAGGTCACGGTGGTGTTTATCTTCGTCACTTGGATCTTTCTGGTTCTCCAATTGGTGAATCTATTTTGAGTCTTCACGCAATCATTCCACAGTTTCAGCAAAAGAATAAACTTCAAAAAGTCAATGTAATCTTCTTGACTGATGGTGAAGGATATGTGAATGCTGTAACGACAGAAAAACAAGGTTATGGTTCAAATACCTATATGGGAACTAAAAAACATTACAGTACTTCTATTCGTGACCGCAAGAGTGGTAGAGTCTATCGTTCTTATGGGTATGATAATTTTGCCGAGTATGCTAAAATTCTTCTAGAAACTGTAAAAGATAAGTTCCCTTGGGTAAATCTAATCAACTTCCGTATCACTCCTTCTCGTGATTTTTGGACTTGTTATAATTGGTATGGAAAGAAAAAAGGAGAAACGGGATTTTCATATTATGACCCATTGGTTGAGACTGAAAATTACAAAAAAGTAAAGTCTTTGTTTAGCAAAAACAACTTCGTTACTTTTGACGGAACTGGATTTGACCAATTCAATGTAATTGGTTCCAGTTCTCTTTCCGTGAGTGCTGATTTTAATGTTCCTGATGATGCGACTACCACACAAGTCAAGACAGCATTTGTAAAAATGTTAGGCAAAAAGAAGACCAACAGGAAACTTCTTTCTAACTTTGTGACTCTTATCTCATAAATACTAATACCTAATTTGGTGGTTCTTTTTGGGTTGGGATAAAGCACTTTCGGGTGCTTTTCCTGTATAAATACTAATAACCACCAAATTAGAGTAGAACTATGACTTCACAAAGTCCAAGAATTTACATATATAAGATTACTTTTGAAGAAGTTCTTTATTATTACTACGGGGTTCATAAGGAAAAATACTTCAACGAAGAATATTGGGGTTCTCCAAAGACAAATAAGTGGTGTTGGGAATTTTATACACCAAAGAAGCAAATATTAGAAATATTTGACTATAATGATGATGGGTGGATGAAAGCACAAGAAATTGAAAAGATATTGATAAAACCAGTTTTTAATACAGATAAATGGTGTTTGAATGAAAGTTGTGGAGGGAAAATTTCATTACTTTGCCTTAGACTAGCAGCAAAAAAAGCAAATTTGAAAAATAAAGAAAATAAATCTGGTATATATGGATTGTCTATTGAACAAAGAAAAGAAAACGGAAAAAAAGGTACGGATACTCAAAAAAAACTTTGTATTGGAATTTTTGCCTTAACGAAAGGGCAATTGGAAGAAAATGGTAAAATGGGTGGCAAAAAAGGTGGAAACACGGCAAAAGAACTTGGTCTTGGAATTTACGCAAGAGACAGAAATAAGATGATAGAAGATTCAAAAAAAGGTGGTTCTATTGGAGGCAAAATGTCCTGTTCTCAAAGATGGAAGTGTTTAGTGACGGGATTTATTTCTAATCCTGGAAATTTAACAAAATATCAAAGAGCAAGAGGTATAGATACTTCAAAAAGAGTTAGGATACTTGAGGACACCTGATGGACCGTCCATTGGGGGCAGACAGGAGACCCCAAATGCCCTATAATATTAAGGTAATCAAAACTAGTCCTTTACTTTTTTACTATGGAAAACGCAATTGAACTGCTGAGATCAAAATTCGGCACAGAATTTGGAGCAGCCGCAGTTCGTGCTGTTGCTGATGAACTGAATACTACTTACACTACACTCTCCAAATATCTTCAACCCCATAAAGTGGGAAGGGGTAAATGGAATCTTGAAGTGACGCAAGATAAAATTGATGAACTTGAAGATGCTTATACCTCTCCTTCTGTTGAACCAATTTCAACTATGAACTCTGTAACCCAAAATCTTATTCCCGAAAAAGATGATACTTTTGTTTCTTTTGGTAACTTTACTGATGTTAAGAAAGTTATTTCTTCTGGTCTCTTTTACCCTACCTTTATTACTGGTCTCTCTGGTAATGGAAAAACTTTCTCTATTGAACAAGCTTGTGCTGCTCTGAAACGGGAACTGATTCGTGTAAATGTTACGATTGAAACTGATGCCGATGACCTTTTGGGTGGATTTAGGCTCTTAGATGGGGAAACTGTATGGCACAATGGTCCTGTTGTAGAAGCAATGCAACGTGGGGCAATTCTTCTCTTGGATGAAATTGACTTGGCATCCAATAAGATTATGTGTCTTCAATCTGTTCTGGAAGGTAAAGGTGTATTCCTGAAAAAAATCGGCAAAAATATTGTACCAAAAGCAGGATTTAATATCTTTGCGACTGCGAATACCAAAGGTAAAGGTAGTGATGATGGTCGTTTTATTGGAACTAATGTGTTGAACGAAGCATTCCTAGAACGTTTCCCAATTACTTTTGAACAACAGTATCCTACTATTGCTTATGAAGTCAAAATCTTGACGAAAGTTGCGGAGTCTCTTAAAATTCCTATGGTCGGTGAGCATACTGATTTCATCAAGCACCTTTGTTCTTGGTCTGACATTATCCGTAAGACCTTTGCTGATGGTGGTATTGATGAAGTCATCTCTACTCGTCGTTTGGTTCATATCATCAAATCTTATTCTATCTTTGGTAAGAAAGATAAGGCAATTAAAGTTTGCTTGAATCGTTTTGATGATGAAACAAAACAAACTTTTGTTGAGTTGTATGACAAAATTGACGCAGAGTTTGACCAAACCAAAACAGAAGAGGGGTAAATCCCTTTTCTGTGATATATACACATAACCCCTTGTAAATTCTTCTTATGACTTCACTTTTTGTAGAAATGGACCAAGACGCAATCTATGAATTTTTAGAGGAAAATCAGTTTGATGATATTCAGGACGAATATCCTGAATATCGTGAAGACCGAATGGAACAAATGATTTCACGTCACGGGTATTGATATGACAGACATCAAACTAACAAAAGAACAAGAACCAAAGGGACTTAAAAGAAAAGAAGATATGGAGCAATTCGCAAAGTATCTTGGAATTGATTACGATGACTTTTTGGATTTTACAAACGAAAAAGACATTGACTTTGACGATTGTTCGTCATAAAATTTGGGGGAGTTTCTCCCCTTTTATGGGCATATAGTGAAGTGGATTATCACTAGGAGCTTCTACCTCCTTATCTTAGGTTCGAATCCTAATATGCCTGCTTCCTATAAAATTATTATGAACACAGATTCCTATGTAAGTCCAGACCGTATGTGGGCAGCAGTGCCATGGTACGGCAAAAAGTACATTTCCATTTATAATGGTGAGCAGATTTGTGTTCATCATAGTCTTGAAACAGCAAAAAAATTTATTCAAAAGGAACTTCGTAAACCAAAATGATTAGTCTAATTGAAACTGTTCAGGTGAACAAAAATACAGTTTTTGTTCGTGCTGTTGTAGAGGATATGGTGGAAATCTATCCAGCAACAGAATATGATCCACCAGAATATGGACCTGCCGTATGTGAAACTGAATTTGAATTGAATGAAGATGAAGTTCTTCCAGAAAATGATGAAGAACTAATTGATTACTTGAATGAACTTTCCCTAGATTGGTTAGTTCTGGACAAAGATTGGAACTACTAGGAGAAAAAACATTGACACCATATTACCTCTGGGTTATAGTATTTGGAATCTTCGCATACTTTATTGCGGTGGACCAAAGTATTGCCACATATGTCGTATTATTGTGGAAACAATCTAGATTGGCTTTTGAAAAATATAAGTGGTGGTTGATGAATAATCCCCGCAATCCAATAGTTAAGTATATGTTAGATAGAAAGTATTTGAAACTTGCCAAAGAACTTGAAAAGGAAATGAAAGGTGATGAATAACAAATATGCCGTAGTCCTCTCCTCAATCGTAGATGGTGCGACTGTAAGTATTCAAATTTTAGTTGAAAGTGAGATGAGTGCTTCTCAACTTACAACTTATTATAAGTGTAAGAATATTACGATTAGTGATGTTTATGTAGAAGCACTGACACTCCCTGAACTGGCACAAGAGAACTACCAATATCCCTGAACCTGCCCTATAATACAGAAGAGCACCTAAGAGAAACATTATGAGTCGTTTCCAAGCAACAGTAGGTACAGTATCAGCATTGCTCACTATTGGTGTGACAGTTGCTACTGTGTATTACAATATTGAAAACAAAAAACAAGAAGATTTTGCCAATCAGCAAAAAATTCAAGAACTGGAACAAAGGTTGAATGAGAAACCAGCAGTAGTGACGGAACCCCCTGCTCCTGCCCCTGTGGTTGCCCCAGAACCCACTACTCCCCCTGCTCCTGTGCTTCCTACACCAGTAGTTTCACCTACTGTTCCTGCGGTTCCAGTGGCACCTACATTACCTTTACAAAATGGAGCAACTCAATGATTGACCTTGATAGTTTCGGTGGTCGGATTGGAAACATTCAATGGCAAAACACTTGGAATGAATTATGGGGACACACTGGATTTTGGCAAAAAAATTCAGGAGAAAAAGGTCGTTTCACTCTTTGGGGTATTCGTCCTCGTCACAAAAACATTGGAGAAATTAAATGACTGACAATAAAACTTTTATTTTTATGCTGATTGTTCTGGTGTTCTTTGGGACTGTGGCAGGAATACTGGATTCATATTCTCAACAACAAAAAACAACTAACTATCAACGAGCACTTACTATCACAACTGCGTGTAGACTTCAACCAAACATAAATTCTGATGAGATTTGTGGTAAAATTCCTACTTGGGAGCAATATAAATGACATTTTCAAAACCACTACTAGCAACTGATAAAAAGAAAACCACACTCAACTGGTGGGAGTATTGGATTCTACACTGCTGGATGACTGGATGGCAGAGTATTGGTGATACTTTCCGCATCTGGACTCATCTTATGACATCCAAATATGAGAACTATGCTCTTATGAAAGAAGATGACCCAGAAGCAGAATGTTTGGATTGGTTTTGGGCATCACTGAACGAAGATGATGTGTATGACAAAGACTTCCTTGAATATCTGATGAAATTGTGCGAGGATGTGGATACCGGTAAAGTAAAAACTTATCCTATGGAGGATGTAATGCCGAAGAACTAAAAGAACTTACTGATGATGAACAAACCTGAATTTCCAAAACCAACACTAATTCGTGAGGATTTTATGCCAGAAAAAGACATTACA
>Ga0209191_1002772_pt1 | contig 10709 bp, 17 predicted proteins | sample S_130626_EF_Meta_FD_187320 | JGI IMG/M metagenome (GOLD analysis project Ga0209191, IMG submission 187320) | Freshwater microbial communities from Lake Simoncouche, Canada to study carbon cycling - S_130626_EF_MetaG (SPAdes) (version 2) | ecosystem: Environmental > Aquatic > Freshwater > Lake ... | reverse complement strand
CAGCGAGCTCGGCCTGTGCGGCGGCAATGGCATCGCCAGGAGCAGCCGCAACTGGAGCAGCCGCAACTGGAGCAGCCGCAACTGGAGCAGCCGCAACTGGAGCCGGTTCAACCCCGAGTGCACGCAGCGCGCGGTCGGCGGCGAGGAGGCGGTCGGTGGCAGCGCGGAGGGCGACGCCGGCAGGCTCGTGCTGGGCTGCGAAGGGTGGGCGGCCCTCCCCGGCTACGAGGAAGGCGTCGTTCGCGGCGCGCAGTTCGTCCCATGCAGCAGTGAGCTCGGCCTGTGCAGCGGCGGCCATTATTTACACCCCTGTAAATAATATGAAGAACGCGGGTCTCAACAGCATCCCGTCGGTCAAGGGTCAGGTGTTCAACCTGACGGTGAACCTTGTCTGCATTGCGATCTTCTATGTGTTCCTGGGCGGGCTGCTGTCGTGGTGCTTGTGGCGTGTGTTCCCCACGTTTGACGCAGACTGGGAGAAGCAATCCAATCTGTATCAACTGCTGGACGTCTCTGCAGAGATCTCCATCATCGTAGTGCTTGCGTTCTGGACGACCTACCTTGTGCATTCCTTCATTCCCGTCCTCCCTGTCAGCCAGGGACTGGAGGGCTACCTGGAGTCGTTCGGTGGACAGATGATCTTCGTCTACGCCGTGTTTGTGTTCCTGGATACGTTGGATGACAAGCTGAAGCATGTATACCATGACTTCTTTGGAACCAAGCCACCCCCCACGTAAATTTTCCTACGATAGAACAAACAAAATGCTGTGGAAGCTCCTCTTTCAGGCCGCGCTGTTCTACTTCCTGCTGCCGGGTGTGCTGGTCCGCCTCCCCCCGGGTGGCTCGACGATGACGGTCAACCTCACCCACGCGGTGGTGTTCGCCGTGGCGTCCAAGTTCCTCTGGTCTGCGATGAAGGGCAAGCTGGGCAAGTAGACGTAAACCACCCCAAGACCCAATGACAATGAAAATTCGAGGGCGATAGTCGGGTTGAGACCAACCCAGTATCGTCCAAAATGGATCCATTCTCTGCAGGAAAAGGTAGAGGTGGGCCCCATCACACAATGTCATCTTCCACCAACGCCACCATGTCGTCCACTCACCTCTTCTTCTGCATCAACACCAACTGCGAGAACACGTCCATGTCGGGGCAGCAGTGCGTAGACTGCGCCGAGTGGGCAGAGGCATGCGCCGAGCAGGCGGATTGCTCGATTGCGCTGCCGCCGCCTGTCACACACTGCGAGGACTGCGGCGCATGGTCCCAAGTGTTCCCCGACAACTGCTGCCACACCTGCCATATGCAGCGTGTGCGCAGTGCCCCCTGCGAGGGATGCCCGGGCTGCGGGCGCGAGATGTGGGGCGCCCTGCTGGGGACCAACGGGTACTGCGGACCTTGCTGGCAGCAGCGATACGGACTGCTGTCGTGCCACGGTTCCTCCTCAGTGGCGGACGAGCGGAAGGAGTGCCAGATGTGCGGGGACATGTCCGCGCCTGGCAACAGCGAAACGAGTGGCTGGGTCTGTGACGAGTGCTTCGAAGCACTCGATCATCACGAGAATTGCAACGAGACACGGGACATGTGCTGCTGCCTCCGCGCACAGCGCCGTGTGGAGGAGGTCAAGCCGCAGGACACGGGCTGCACGTGCGACGGATCCGGGCTGGTATGCCCCTCGTGCAACGTGGAGTACCACGAGAGCTGCCGCGGCTGCGGAGCATTCACGAACCTGGGGTTGGGCGACTACTGCTCAGCCTGCTACCTGCCGCCCCCGCCGGCACCTGCGTCCACGCCCCGCCACACTTCATTGGCGTCCATGCGGGCGGAGATTGCCGAGATCGAGGCTCGGTTGCTCACCAACATGACCAAGGGGCAGAAGGACGATTGGGTCTGGATTCTCCAGAACCGCCGCGCGGACCTCGCCGACGCGGAGAAGGAGATGTGGGAACAGTATGATCAGGACGACCTGAACAAGCTGGACCGCCGGTACTGAAAAACGGAACCGCTCCCCAACAAAAAATCACTTTTCAACTTGTAAGATGAACTGTACCAAGTGCTACATTTACGTGCACGATACGATCAGTCGTCCATTCGAGTGCAGCCACATCAAACATGCGCGAGCTCTGGAGCACGGCCACCACCTCTTTGCCTCAGAGCTCGTTCGCATTGCACGTGGAGACGAGGATGATACGCGATTCCTCGCTACCTTGTTCATAGAAGGAGGTGGTGTGTCCCGCACCTGCCAGCAGCGAGATCCAACTCCTCTTGCCAACCTGTGGATCCAGCACCAACTGCGGCAGATCGGCGATATCCATCAGATCCACAAGGAGCACACGCCCGCGCCGCTCCGTATTCGAATTCCAGGGAGAGTGTACCTAGACACGACACCCTCCCTTCGTCGCATCCGTATTCCCTCCTAGCTACAATGGACGAGAACCAACAGATTCGGTTCGCCTTCCAGTCGGTCGCAATTGCCATTGAGGAGATGAAGAAGCAGAAGAAGACCAAACTTTTCTACTCCCAGGTGTTTGATGCAGACATTCTCCCTCGTCCAGGGATCCTGCGAAAGCACCTCTTGGAGGTTGTGATGCTGTTGCAGGACGTGTACCGAGGACAGCTGACTGTGAGCAGAACACCCGGTGGTTTGGTTGTTCACGTAATCTAATCGCAGGTAAAGATAGATGAGCGCTGCGTCGTCAAACTCGATACAATTCTGGTATTATCCGCCAGACGTCCCGGTGCCAAAAGCGATTGCCATGGTGGAGAACTACCGACGGCAGCGTACTCTCGCCGAGACGACAGGAGCTCCTCCCCCTGCTGATCCGCGAACCTATAAGACCGTCTCTATGAAGGACCCTATCAAGATAGCGAGATTATACAGCTACGTCAGGCGCGTTCAGGCCAATGAGTTCAAGACGTTAGAACCGTACCCCTTTTTCAAGATCCACTTTGATACGGATCCGAAGTCCTATATTGCACCGGAAATGACCTACATGATCTCGGTCATGACGTCCAGATTCATAAAGGGTCTGCAAGAGGGGTCCTATCTAAACGTTGACCGAGTCCGAACCGACACCGGGATTGCGACGTTCGTGATGATGGACTACCACTACGAGAAACCTTGGTTCATAGGGTATGCTGTGAACAAGATTCACCTGTTCCCAAAGGATGAGTTCATTCTCTATGCCATCCTGAAACTTGACAACTTCATGACAAAGGTTCTTGCGAAGTACCCCGACAATAACGTCTGTTTCAAGTTCACGTTCCAAACGGCGAGCAACCGGCGGATCACAGCAGAAGATAACTCATGGACAGGTCTGAACTCAAATGGAGGGCTCCTACCCACAATCGTTATCTACACCTCGTCTGTTCCCGAGATCAATGACTTCATGCTCCGAAGTGTGATTGCACTGTTTGCAGGTCAGGAGGATACTATGGGTGCCCTGGACATGAACTATCCTCTGGACGTCTCGCCCTTCAATGCGCGGATCAGCAGTCTACTCTCATATTCGGCTGGAGACAGAGGCACTACACTCGACGCCATGATTGACGCAAAGGCGACTAGACGGGATCCTAGTTCGTACGGATATACCATTCCGAAGTGGCTCACGCACAGACAGCGGGAATGTGCGACGCTACAGGATAAGCTGAACAAAGAGACGCGGACGATTCTCGGCTTCAATGTCTGCAAGAACGGTAAGCCAATTGATCTGGCGGCATCCTGTAGGGTCAAGCCACTGACAGATGACAAGAAGTTCTGCTTCCTAGAAAAGGCAGATAATCCGTTAACCGATCCATTCCAGTTCACACGCCCTCCCGAGCCGCCTGCTCCTCATCCAGACGATGCGCAGTTCAATCTTGGATCCGGTGGTCGGCGCCGGGCAACTCGGCGGAGGAGACGTAGACGTTCTCGCAGGTCTACCCTTGGGCGATGATCTGCCGGACAATGTGGTGGTGCTGGTGCTTGACCACTTCGCCCCACGCAAGATACTCACGGAACGACAGCTCAGCAGGAGAAAAGGCGAACTTGGGATAACAGCACCGCAGTTCTTGGAATGCATTGGCTTCCTCGTTTGCATTGTGCTGCCGCAGAAACCCCAGGATCTGGTCCAACTTGGCTCTGCGCTGGTCATCGTTGAGTGCCTTGAAGTTCGTATAGAATGGCTCCATGGTTTGAAGACGTGGCGCCGGTTAAAATGGATTTGATTACCCCCCTCTAGACTGAACTCAGTCAAGATGGAGTTCATCTATGTTCTCGCTCTCACCTGCGGCAAGTACTTCGTCGGCAAGTCCAAGAATGTGGACCACACCTACGCCTACTACGACTGTGGCTTCGGCCCACAGTGGATCCAAGTCTACCAACCTCTGCGCATCGTGGAGCGCCGTCCGCTGACGGGACCCGACGATATGCTCAACACCACCCTCAAGCTCATGAAGACACACGGCATTGACTGTGTGCGCCCCTACGATTACGGCGACATGCGTCTCGCAGACGATGTAGAACGAGCCATCCGCTTCCAGCTACATGCACCTCCAGATGCATGTCTCAAGTGCCATGCGACAGGACATACGCCGAAGGACTGTGTGCACGAGGAGAACACGAGCTGGGCATGTCAGTGGTGCATCTCGGATTACCCTAACCGCTACGCCTGTGAGCAGCATGAGAAGGGATGCCGCCCGCCCAGAACACCTCTGCCCGAATCGTCGTTGTGGTGTTCTCGCTGTGGACGTCGGGAGCACGTAGCAGCAAGGTGCTATGAGACCAAGCACACGGAGGGGTGGCGTCTCCCCGTGTCTAAAATGGATCCGGTTTGCCCAACAAAACACTTTTTAGGGTTCACCATGGCGCACCCTATCAACGCAGTTCGCTCAACTGAGCTCATCCCCGGCGAGATCTACTACGGCTTCTTCAATAGCGCACTCGACGGGAGGCCCACCTACCTTCGCGCAACCTTCACAGAATACTGGACCAATAGGGCTGGCTACCTCATGGCTCGGTTCCACAACGGATCCTACAACATGCCGAGTCTAGGCATATCGACTCCCATCCAGGCACGGGGCGACTTCCCGGACGGGAGCAGCTTCCGGATTTGGGATGACAATACGGGAGCCAACAACTTCTACAAGGCGTGCCGCTTCACGCCCAAGGAGAAGGCGGAACTCAAGACTCGGCTGTGTCTGCGTCAGCGTCGTCAGTACGAGCGGGGCCTGACGGGATCCACGCCGGAGGGCAAGTCGTTCCCGCGGGATCTTGTGCGCGAGATTGCCCTGCGCTACCTGACGGACGACCGGGTTGGGCACGTGGGGCAGTGGAAGGTGTTCCCTCGTCCGCCGATGGACTACACCAAGCTGGGCTTCTCTGCGCACACCAACGAGATGTTCCGGGATGCCGAGCAGGCCATCACAAAAGCAGACAAGTGGGAGTGGATGCGCACGGCGGATCCCGGGCGTGGTGGCTACGCAGGCTGCATCGCACCTGAGTTCCAAGCGATCACGAGGTGCATGAAGTACGACGGACACTCGGGTGGATCATTCGGGGGCACCTTCCGGACGATGCAGTACCTGGCGAAGGTGGGACGGGAGGAGTTCCGTGAGGCGTATGCGCCTGCAAAGTAGACACGGTTCTACAACACCACACTTTTTCAACGTTCAAGACAACCATGTTCACAGTCGTTGCCGCCACCATGACAAAGCACACAACGTCCCACGACATCCACGAACTCTTCACGAAGCGAATGAAGGCACTTGCTCAAGCAGGATGGGAAGCGAATGGTGTGCCCGTCTATTACCCCAACGGCATGACACAATGCATGACGCTGGGACCCGTGAGCCCCGATATGCAGGAGATACTCAAGTCAAACCAAGCAAGAGGATCACCCGTTCCCCGGGAGTTCGTCTACATGTTCGGAGGCCGTGGTCCATTCGGGGAGAAGCACTGGTATGAGTCGTGCGATGGGTAGGAGGATCGTCCAAAATGGATTTGGTTGCCCCAAAAGAATAGGCAGTTGGGGCTCTCACACGCACCACACACCAACCGCTACAATGACCACACTCACCTACAAGCAGCGCACCGCCATCAAGTCGCACTGGTCGCCGCGGGTCGCCAGGGCAATCTGCCGGTCCATTTACCCCGAATTCCGGGGCAACTACGACCAAAACCTCCACATGCTCGCAAAGCGGGCCGCCGAGACGTCCGACCCCACGCTCCTCCCGGGCAACGAGGGCTTCACATCCTACGCCCGTGAGGCACGGGAAAAGGGTGCACTGTTCCTGTGGCCCTACCACAGCACCAGTTCGCTGCTCTGCAACCCGAGCCACTACCTGTACTATATCCTCAACTGGAAGCAAGCCCAGGTGAATGCGCTCCTGTCCCCGCCTCGCCGTCTGTCCGAGCGACTGAACGCCAAGATGCTCAAGGTGGTGTTCCAGAAGCACAAGACGATCATGGAGTTTGACATGAAGGACAAGGCCGGATACCGCCGGGTCATGAACGAGTTCGTCAAGGCGAGGCTGATGCTCACGTTGCCCAACGCCAACACGTTTGAGCGTGTCGCCTACGGCTGGGACCGGTAAAATGGATTTGCCCCAACCACTAACTTATCTTTTCACCTTCAAGATGGACACCTACGAAATTGCTGTCTTCGAATACTCCGACCTCTACAACGGCGATCACAATGTGTCTCCAGACAAGGTCATCTGCGAGTTCATTGAGTACTACACTCGCTACTTCCACCCCGAGTTCGTAGAGGAAGGAGACGTGAGACTTCAGCGCGGGAGGATGTGGCTATCCTATGCAGACAATTCGGGAGGAGACAAGCCCAGGACAATCATGCTCATGGGGTCCATTACAGACGAGCTTGTTGCGAATCTCAAGGAGGCTGTAGCAAAGGTGTATATAAAGACCTGCTGGGAGTGCGAGAAGGAGATCAAGGACAAGCAACGGGCTCTGTGTGAGGAGTGCAGGGACAAGGAGTAAAATGGATTTGGATAGACCACTACTTTAACGTTTCATAGTCAAGATGGCCACCTTCTCCTCGCTTCTTGCTATCCGCACCCAGGAGTACATCTCGTCCAACGACGCTGAGATTCTGAACCAAGCCGCCACTCGGGACAAGGACCTCCTCGAGCGCATCATCAACTTTCGAGACAACAACATGACCGAGCCAGAGCGAGAGGAGAAGTCGGTTGACGACATTCTTGAAGAGATCAAGACCGACATGATGACACGAGCATTCTTCCGCAAGACCACGACGCGCCAGAACATTGGCGAGAAGACGCAGATTGAGTGGATCCAGCGCACGGTGCCCGACATCGTGAAGCTGCCGGCAAATGTTAACGGTCTCTACCTCTCGGGTGGCAAGATGTGCACGGTGCTGTCTAAGGTTGCACGTCCTGAGGATGCGACCAAGACGTTCGACACGCACTCGGCAGCAACCAACACCTACGGAGTGCTTAAGGTGACCAAGCAGCCCGGCGGCGCTCAGGACAATCAGTATGCTGACGTCAAAGCGTTCGTGCGACACATGGTGGCGTTCCTTGAGGCGAATCCAACTGCAACGGAAAAATTCAAGTTCTACTTGGATGGTGCGTATTACACACTCAGTAAGCGAACTGAGCTGGACAGCATGGTGCCTACGGCACTGAAGGAGCGCATTGTGATCACAAGCTGCGAAGCAGGTGCAGCATAATTCGGTAGGCCAACTCAAACGGGATCCGCTTACGCGCGTATTCCTTTGACTCGCGAAATGCCGGGAGGAACAGACTCCATGTACTCAACCTTTTTGATTCCACGAACTCATTGAATGCGGTCGCTAAGGCCGTCTGCTCATCAGGAGTCAGTATCCGTCCTCGAATACAGACTGTTAGATATGCACGGCTCGTATCCTTCGCAGGGTAGGTGTATGTTGGATCATACGTTAGCTTGATTCGCCCATCGTCCTTGCCAGAGTCAAGTGCCGTGAGTGTCAATCCGGTTAGTGTCTCGCCTTCTTTCAACGTTTGACCCTCCACGTGGCGGCGCACTGTGATTCCATCGGCTACTGGGAGAGTATACACGTCGCCTCCAATGATCCAATTGTCTGCCTTGCGAAGAGTGAAGGTCTTTCGTTCACCCGTGGGGCGCCGAATCCATTCAACCGTTTGGTCTGTAAGCGGTGTGCCTGAGGACACGAATGAGACAACCACGACGGTTGCAGACGTATCCGGGAACACATCTTCTTCAAAGTACTTGACCTGGGTTAGTCTGTAGTTGGACAGGAACGCATCGCGGCACGTGAAGTCCATGGCACGAGGCGACAAGAAGAACCCAACGGGGATGATCAACGTTCCCCCTGCGCATCCAACGAGTGTCATGAGGAAACACTTGTACAGATCGTTCATACTATAGCGATCAAACACCGTCTTGCTGGGTTCCTTATTGCGCGCAAGATACGGCGGATTCGTAATGACCCATGCACCCGCATAGTCCGGAGGATCGAGCAACGTATCTCGCTGCACCACCTTGGGGTGCTTAGGTTCAATATCGTAGGCCTCAACTAGAGCATCCGTGCCAATCCACTCCAATAGATCCCCCTGTCCTGCAAAGGGCTCCACAATACGCACATTCGCAGGAGGACGCGGAACACCCTCCAAGATATAGGCACTGCGGACGGTGTAGAATTGCCCCGCTGACCGCTTGGACGACATGACGGTAGCTGTTATTGCGACACGTGATTTCATTTTGCCCTTTGCAAAACGGATTTGCGGCCGCACTAGAACTGGAAAGCAGTGAAGATGGAACTCATTGCCTATTGCACCACGCTCGGATGCGCACTTCTCGGACAAGGATGCGGATGGTACTGGCTGTTCTACCGCTGCGGATGCATCGACTACGAGCAAGAGCGAGTCCATACACAACCTCCACCACCTCCACCACGCGCGCCTCCCCGAGACTACAATCCCTTTGAATCCCCAAACGGGGCTCCAAAGGATCCTCACCTGCAACCCGCTTACCGGTAGAAAATGGATCCCCACAACTCAATCACTTACCTTTTCAGCTGCAAAAATGCCATGCGTCCTGTGCCGTAATAGCGGACCCAACTGCAAGCTTGGGTGCCCAAACTACTCTACGCGGGTCCACCGCTGCAGCGTCTGCCACACCGAGGGACACAACAAGAACAACAAGCACTTCCACCCAGACCCCGTGCCCGAACCCGAGCCCGAGATCAGGGTGTGGTTCTGCCCTCATTGTAAAAAGGAGTTTCAGAGGATGTTCCTCAGTATCCAGCACCGGCGCAGGTGTGAGGCTTCTTAATCCCCCAAATCGGCGATCTCATTCTCATTCAGGCCGGCTGCGCGCATGGCGTCATCAAACGTGACGCCCACGGTCATAAGCAAGCGGACTAGCAGGGTCTTGACGATGTTGTGCGCATTTCGTTGCTCGTTCTCGGGGGCATTGTTGCGGACGAGGGCGGCATGGTTGCTGACGGCGGTGACCCAGTTGGCGACGAGGACGGGATCGTAGTTCATTTTGCTCAGTGTATTCTCTCCAAACTCGGCCAAAATGGATCCATTTTTGGGCTCAGCAGAGGAGGGTAGTCGCCCAAAATGCCTATCCTCTCTAGCTCCGACTGCCATGAGATGTTCCAGCTCTACATGTCCACCCGCCACCAGCGCTTCGTTGCGCACTGCATCAACGTGTTCGTCATGCGGATGACGGATGCCATCCCACCCAACATCAAGGACTTGCTCCTGAACACGATCCGGCACGCGGAGTCAATTAGTGACATGGGCGTCATGCTCCCCAACACATTTGGAGAGGGGGATGTGATCACTATCGGGGGACAGAGCTGGCCCATCTACGAGATCATCCACCACAGCAACGCACTCAACCGGATCGCCGCGGCAATTGGCGACAACATTCGCATCCGCCCTCATGAGGCCGATGAGGTCATTTGGCTGCGAGTAGAGTATTACCCGTCGCCGCTATATGAGTTCCGCATGCAGGAGGAGCAACCGGAGTCGCCGGTGATCCACAATCCGGAGGACGAGTATGATGACATGCCCCCGCTGGAGGTCTAAAATGGAACTGGCTCGACTTACTTACTTACTTTTCATCATGGAGCCCATCAGTCGCAAGGAACTTCAGGAGGCAAAGGCTGCTGCAATTGAGACTGCACGTCTGCACGCTATTCGTGCCGAGGAAATCAAGGGACAGCTGTGGGCAGAGAGGATGCGCACCCTCGTCTGCCGTGCAGCCACAGACGGATACATGGACTACGAGTCGGACATCTCCGGACTCTCAGCCGTTGCGTACACACATGCCTACGAAACACTCAAGCGGATGTTCCCAGACTCGGACGTTGAGCCGCTCGTCTACAACGATGCCATAAAGACAAAGACGATAAAGATATGGTGGGGCTAAAGAGTAATGGAGACACCACGCCCCATTCTAGATCTTGACAACCTCGAGGCGTACGACTGGCCGGAGATTGACTGGGACGCGATCTCAACTCAGGAACTCATTTGGGTCGCGGATATCTATCGGCAGATCCAGATAAGGTTGTTAAGTAAGTACAACATCAGTAAGGCAGAGGATACTCACGAGGACCCCGATCCGTATTCCAAGTACTACGTTTTTTACTGCATGACCTAGTAGCGACGGGAGCGTGTCTTGCGACCACGGCTGCGGCGGTACTTGCGGGTACGACGGCGACGACGACCACCGGATGCAGGA
>Ga0209191_1002770_pt1 | contig 10713 bp, 8 predicted proteins | sample S_130626_EF_Meta_FD_187320 | JGI IMG/M metagenome (GOLD analysis project Ga0209191, IMG submission 187320) | Freshwater microbial communities from Lake Simoncouche, Canada to study carbon cycling - S_130626_EF_MetaG (SPAdes) (version 2) | ecosystem: Environmental > Aquatic > Freshwater > Lake ... | reverse complement strand
TACGTCAACAAAATCAATCCTACCGAGAAAATTATAGTGTTTTACAAGACAGGGTTAAGCAATTAGAGCTCCAAATGGCTGAGTTGGAAAATAGGGATAATGAGGTTTATAGGTCAATTTTTGAAGCCGATCCCATTCCAGATAGTGCAAGAATGAAGGAAATGGCCATGAAAAAAGAAGTAAGATTAATTCAAAACCTATCTAGTACTGAATTAACCAATCGTATGGTGGAGCAACTCAATAATTTAATTCTTCGGGTTAGTTATCAAGAAAAATCATATTTGGATATAACGAAAATGGTAAAAAATAAGGAATCGTTATTGAAGGCAATCCCATCTATTCAGCCTATAACTAATAAAAAATTGAATCGAATTGGTGGAAGTTTTGGTTACAGAATAGATCCCATTTACAAGGATATCAGAATGCATCAAGGACTTGATTTTACAGCTCCAGCAGGCACGCCTATTTATGCAACTGCTAATGGTACTGTTCAAATTGCAGGATTTAGTGCTGATGGCTACGGAAATAAAGTGGTTATTAATCATGGCTATGGCTATCAAACACTATATGGCCACATGTATAAAATATTGGCACGTAAAGGGCAGTCCATTAAAAGAGGACAAGTAATTGGTTATATAGGAAGTACTGGAAAAAGTACCGGTCCTCATTGTCATTATGAAGTCATCAAAAAAGGAGTGAAGGTTGATCCGGTTTATTATTTTTACAATGACCTTACCCCTGCACAGTTTGATCGTTTATTAAAAGCTGCTGCCAATAACAAACAAAGTTTAGATTAGTAATTAAGTATTCAGGTTCAACTTTTTATTTAGCTACTATGGTCAGCTATAATTTTCCAGCCTTCTTTTGTTTTGCTTAAAACTAATGTGAATACGCCATTTAAATTGCCAACTGATCTTGTTAAATACCATTTGCCAATTACAAAATAGTGGTTTGCATTTAAGGGTTTCATACTTACTATATCAAATCTTAATTTACCCATTCGGCTTGTATCGGGGTAGTTTTTTTTATAGTTTAATAAGGTGTTATTGTAGCCATAAGTAGGGCCTGATTTTCCTATAAATACCAAACTATCACTATGCAAGTAGCCAACCATAAATGCATCCAAATCTCCTTTATTCCAAGCCGATATTTGATTATCTAAAATAGCTTTAATCGATTTTATGTCTTTGTTTTGCGCTGATAAATTTTGTACAAAAAATAAGGTAATGGTGAATATAAGTTTTTTCATAGTCATGGTTTATGAATTCATTTTAATATTGAAAATTCGTGTTTTTTTTAAAGGTATAATTGGTTTTGTGAGATATATGTTGCTATTGAATAGCATCAAAAGTTAAGATAAATAAATAAAACTCCCTAATTTGTGCCATGAGTTATAAAGAACATTTAAAGAAGGATCTAAAATTTGTAGATCTATTAAAAGAAGATACGCACGAATTAAAGCGTCGAAAAAATACACCCATTCGATTAATTGCAAGTATTATAAGCCAACAATTAAGTACTAAAGTAGCTAAGATTATTTTTGATCGTTTTTTGAATTTGTACAATGGGAAAGAGCCTACTTGTGAAGAAGTGCTTGCGACTGACGAAACCCTTTTAAGAAGTATTGGATTAAGTAATTCCAAAGTTGCGTATGTGCAAAATGTAGCACAGTTTTTTTTAGACCACAAAATCACTGATAAGCAACTATATAAAATGAAACCTGAGGAAGTAATTGAATTACTCACTCAAATTAAAGGGGTTGGACGATGGACGGTTGAAATGCTTTTGATGTTTAGCCTAGGTCATGAAAATGTTTTTGCTGTTGATGATTTAGGAATACAGCAAGCTATGATAAAACTGTATAAAATTAAATATGATTCCAAAAAGGAATTGCAAGCTAAAATGATAGCTAAATCAAAAAAATGGGAGCCATACAAAACCTATGCCTGTTTGCATTTATGGAAGTGGAAGGATACGGTCTCGCCGGTTTAGTGTAAATAAAAGCTTATACTGAATTACGGGCAGCGTTAATCACCCCAAACATTGTCCTTGTCAAAAGCTTTTCATAAGATGATTTTAAATCAGCATCAATGGATGGCTCTTGGACTCTGCACAAAGCATATTGTTGTATCGTCAATAAGGGCAATACTATGCGGTCTCTTAATAAAATAGAATGTTTAGCAACTGTATCGTTTTCCATCAAACTATTTGTGTTACTTAGTTCGAGATATAGTTGTGTTGTTAGTTTAAATTCTTCCTTAATAAGATTCCAAATTTCCGTGTATTCAGGATTTTTATCTATGTACTTAGTGATGGCAAAACTTGACTTAACCATACTCATCATACTATTATCAATAAGCGTCTTAAAAAAGCCTATGTTATTGAATAAGGACTGCACTTCCTTCCATTGTCCTTTTTCTTTAAGCACTTGAAGGGCAGTACCTACACCATAAAATCCTGGTACATTTTGTTTTAATTGACTCCAACTTCCTACAAATGGTATTGCGCGTAAATCCTCAAACTTCAATTCATTGCTAGCGCCACGTTTAGCAGGTCGGCTTGCAATATTACTTTTACTATAATAGTTTAATGGACTAAATTTTTGCAAATAGGGTAAAAATAATTTATGCTCTTTTAATTGTTGGTAGGATTGATAACTAATGTTTCCTAAATCCTCCATTAACACGCGATCTTGTTGTGATAACTGTAATTTAGTATCTGAAAATAATTCATGGCTCACGCCCGCACTTAATAACTGTTCAAGGTTATATTGCGATGAATTTATAGTACCAAAATTCGAAGTAATCGTTTGTCCTTGAATGGTTAATTGTATTTCCTCATTTTCAACCTGGTTTCCCATGGATGCATAAAATTGATGCGTTTTTCCCCCACCTCTACTTGGCGGACCTCCACGACCATCAAAAAATTTCACTATAATATTATTTTTCCTAGAAACTTTTGTGAGTACTTCTTTCGATTTGTAAATACTCCAGTTTGCTTGTAAATAGCCACCATCCTTGGTACCATCGCTAAACCCTAGCATAATGGTTTGTTGCATTTTTCTTTTACTTAAATGCACAGCATATACTGGATGCTCATATAAGTATTGCATGATGCTTTCAGAAGCCGATAAGTCATCAATTGTTTCAAATAAAGGAACAATATCTATGTTTGATAAATGTTCATCCCAGCCACAAAGTCTAAATAATGCATATAATTCCATTACATTTACTTCAGACTGACAATTGCTTATTACATATCGATGACAGCCTGCTAAGCCATTTATTTCTTGCACCTTTTTGATAGCATAAATGCTTTCAATGGTGTCGATAGAAATAGTTTCAGACAATGTATTAGGATCAATACTGTCTTGTATTTGAAGTAATGAACTGATTTGATCTTGCGATGAAAGTTCTAAATAATTATTAGGTAAGAAACCAGCTCCTTTTTTTTCTTTCACAGCTTTATTTACATCCCATAAAACCTGACGATGTATACGACTATCCTGACGAATATCAAGAGAAGCAAAGTGTGTTCCAAATATGCGCACTTTATTCAGTAAACTATCTAATCTGTATAAATATAAAGAGTGATATTCGTCTTTTATTTTTTTACGAATGGCAGTTAAGCAACCAATAATTTCTTCGAGCGTTATCGGTTTACTTTGATCTGGCCTAAAAACATTTTCATATAAGCTTGCCTCCAATGAACTTATTAAAGAATCAACTCCTGCAAAAGTTAATTTTCTTTTCAATTTTCTTACATCCCTATAATAACAAACAATGATACTACTTCTTAATGCTTGTGCTACTTTGATAGTAGTTGCGGCATTTACAAAAGGGTTGCCATCACGATCGCCACCAGGCCAAAATCCTAATTCTATAAACGGATTATTACTTTCATAATCATTGTCAAAAACTTCGCTTACAATGGTGTTATAGATATTGCCAATGGAATGATAAAAAATATTTTCTAGATACCACATCAAATTCAAAGCTTCGTCTGTTGGCGTAGGTTGTTTTTTATTGAAAAAAGGGGTTAAGCCTAATTGCTGAATGTAATGATTGATTGTATTGTAATCATTTTTACCAATCGCTTCTCCCATATCATGAATGATGCCTAACACATTGGATGGGTAAAACTGAGTAGGGTGCGCAGTAAGAACAATTCTTACCTTAAAATCCTTCAACTTGTTTTTCAGCGCTTGCTTTTTACCCGTAAATGAAGCTTCTCTTATTAGTGATTTTAAACTTCCAGCACCTTCCATATCATTAACCGTTGTGAAAGCAGCGTCCTCAATTGCATCAAAAAGAACCACCTGTCTTTCCATGTATTGTACATACTTAAACAAGTGATCAATTTTTTCTTCTTCAGTGCTTACTTCTGTTTGACGATTAAAAAAATAATCAATGATTTCAACTGGAGATTTTTCTTTTGCAAAACCCTCTTCACATGTTTGAAGCATGATAGGAAGTAATGCACCTACATTAGCAATTCCTGAGTATGGCAATGCAGCAAACAAACTATTATAAATAATGTATTTGTCTGAGACATTGCGTCTAAATTGTCCCGAATAATTATTGATTGAACTTGGCATGATGATGGCTTAAAGGTACTATAATTTTTTTATAGATGCTTGAAAGCCACGTCCCTGTTGATTCCTAATGAATGTTTGTTTTATAAAGCGGTAGTATGCTTGTAGGTTGGGAAGGTTATATCATGATAAAATGCAAAGGTCCAATCCTTCGTTTTTCCTTCTTCCCACCACAATTGCCTCCATTCCATTGCTTTTTTTCCATCTAAGTCATATTTAGCAACGAACTTCGATTTCATTTGTTGAAGTTGAGGTGCCTCATCACCCCCAAAAAAAAAGGTAATCCCATCTTCCTCAATCCAAGCAACTTGATGAAATAAACTATGCCCTGCAGTTAGCTTATAATGGATTAAGTCATCAATTGTACCTTCATCCTCTGTTAACCACACCACACCACTAAATTGCGCTAATATATTTACTTGATCTGCCAAATAGGAGCTTGTTTGCCCACTTATTGCCAATTCGAACTCTCTTTGTTGAATATAATATTTTGCGTAAGGGAAACTAATGAATCTTTCATTATATATTGGATGAATATAACTTAACCCCCCTGCATGATCCTTATGTAAATGACTCATGAATACTTTGGTAACACTTGATGGATCAATACCAATGTTCATTAAGTTTTCGTGAAGTTGCAGTTGGCCACTATTGTTGAAATAGCCTAAGCCTGCATCAAATAAAATAATATCCTTTTCCGTCACAACAACAAATGGTTGAATTTCAACCAATAAGCTGCCCTTTGGTCTATTTTGCAAATCTTCAACCGCCGTATTGAATGGAACAAACACTTTTGTTTGATCAATCGTAAAACTACCTTCTGATAATGGATAAATGCGCATGTTATTAATTTAACGTAGAACCATTTGTCTGTCCGCATCTAATCGGAGTAAAACAAATACCAATACCGTAAAAGTTAACAAGGATGAACCTCCGTAACTAATTAATGGAAGCGGGATTCCTACTACAGGAAACAGTCCTATGGTCATGCTTATATTTACGGCTATATGGAAAAAAAATATTCCTACAACGCTGTAAGCATAAACCCTTGAAAAAGTACTTCTTTGTCTTTCAGCAATGCGTATGATTCGGAATAAGAAAAATAAATACAATCCAAGGAATGTAGCTGTTCCAACAAAACCAAAAGCTTCGCCAAGGGATGTAAATATAAAATCAGTATTTTGTTCAGGTACGTATTTCCCTCTTGTTTGTGTTCCTTTTAAAAAACCTCTACCCCAAAATCCACCCGAACCAATGGCAATTTTACTTTGCTTTACATTATAATCGTCAGGCTTCCTGCCTTGTTTTTTTCCTGCAACAGCAACTGATTTTTTGTTTTGACTACAATCATATTCCTTACCAATCATGCTATATATACGTGTACTTTGATAGCATTCAAACACATTATTAAATATATAGGGAACCACATAACGAATGGTTCCAAAGGAAATGGCCCAAATGCTTAATACAACTAATATGGCATTTTTATTTTTTTTAAATTTCTTAAGCAAGCTGCTAATAAAAATGGCAGCAATGACTGTAATGATTATGGCAAGTACGATTGGATCAAGTAATAATGTTGCAATTACTAAGATGGCAAAGGACAATGCGACAATTAATATAATAGGGGGTAATCCTTCACGATACATAGCAAATAAAAAGGCACTATACACCAAGGCTAAACCCATTTCATGCTGCATGATTGATAATAAAGCAGGTAAAGCAATCATCCCCGCAGCAATTAAGTGTGATTTTAATTTTGTAAAATCGGTTTCAGGCTTCGAAATAAATTTAGCTAAAAATAAGGCCGTAAATATTTTACATAACTCAGCTGGCTGAAGATTAAAGCCCCCAGCAATAGGAATCCAACTTTTTGAACCGTTTACATTTTTTCCTAAAAAAAAGGTCGCTATCATTAACACAATACCAACTACATAGGAAATATTTGCAAATGCTGTAAACACTTTACTATCCATTAATAATATAAAAACGCCAACAATGCCACAAAACATTGCGAAATATATTTGCTTGCTATAACTGTTTTTGCCAGCAATTAAGGCACTGCTTAAATTATTTCCCGGATTAAATTCCACCATGAAAATGCATAAAATACCAATTGCAACCATTGCAAAATAAAGTATGATAACAGCCAAGTCGGTCCCCTTAGAGAAATTATTTTGATTAGATGTTGCTGACATTTTTAGGAGTTGGTATCTTTTTTTTCTTATTATTTAATAATGCCCCTGTGTCTTTATTTAATTTACCTTTTATAGGCAAAGGATTAGGTGTTGATTTTTTACTATTAGTATCAATCGCTTTTTGGAAAGTGTCTACCACCTTTTTTTGTAAAGGATTATTTTCTGATACCATTTCCATGTCCCAAATATCACTCAATTCATCATTGTTGTATTCAATGGGTGTTAAAAAATCAGTCTTATTATTTCTTACATACCAATCTTTAATGGCTTGAGGCATCAGGTCAACATTTGCTAACTCATCTGATTTGCGTTTGCTTTCAATTGTAAGGGTATCATTTAAATATTTTTCCATGAGTAAGCTACTAATAGGTCCTGCCCAAGTTGCACCATATCCAGCATTTTCTACTACTACCGCTACGGCAACTTTTGGATCATCCTTAGGAGCAAAGCAAACAAATATGGAGTGATTTTTTCCATGCGGATTTTGAGCAGTTCCTGTTTTTGCGCAATATTCATGTCCAGGAAGTTTTATGCCAGCAGCTGTTCCATAAACAGTTACATCATGCATCCCTTCTTTAATTACTTTAAATATATCTCCAGAGATTTTTGTTACCTCTTGCTTCTTTCTAAATTTTGATAATAGTTCTTTATCATCAATGTCTTCATCTTCAATACTATCTACAAAGTGTGGGGTATAATAGTATCCTTCATTCGCAATCAAGGCCATAGTATTGGCTAATTGCAATGGCGTTGCGGTCATCCTATCTTGACCAATACCTAATGTAAGCATGTAACAACTATTCCAATATTTAGGATTCCCAAAATCTTTATTATAAGCAGCTGTGTCAGGTATGTTGGCTTTATTTTCACTTGGTAAATCAACACCTAATTTTCTACCAAAACCAAAGCTGTTCATATATTCCTTCCATTTCAAATACCCTTTTTTTGCATTGTGATATTTGGGATTATCCACTGCCATTCTAAATACTTGTAAAAAGTAGGAGTTACATGAATTCGCTAAAGCAATTTGCAAATTAGCAGCATGCCCTGCATTGTTATGCGTACATTTTCTTGGATCGCCACAAGCAAAATAGGCACCTCTACAATTGTAGCCATAGGTAGGTTCAATTAACCCTTCATCTAATGCAATAATGGCACCCATAGGTTTGAAGGTAGAACCAGGAGGGTACTGTCCCTTAATCGCTCTATTATATATTGGGCGTGCTGTATCGGTTAATAAACTTCCAATTGTTTTGCGTCGTTGGTTACCCGTAAGTAAATTTGGATTGTAACCGGGGCTTGATGCCATTGCAATAACACCTCCTGTTTTTGAATTAATAACAACGGCACTTCCAATTTTATGTTGTAATAATTTTTCAGCTAATTGTTGCACTTCAACATCCACGCTTGTATATAAGTTACGACCTGCTACTGCCAAAGTATCAAATTGACCTTTTTCGAAACTACCTTGTATTTTTCCTTTATTGTCTCTCAAGAATCTTTTTACGCCACGTTGACCCATTAAAACATTTTCATATTGTTTTTCTAAGCCCGTCATGCCAGCGTAGTCACCCATTTCATAACCTTCCTCTTCATGTTTGTTCAAAAAATTTACATCCACCTCGGCTACATAACCAAGTACGTGTTCTGCGGTGTTGAATGGGTAAGAACGAATAGATCTTTCCGTTAAAGAGAAACCAGGAAATCGATATAAATTCTCGTTTAATTGTGCGTATAATTCAGGAGAAAGAAAGGGCTCAAATATTCCCGTTTTAACCCTTGTATTTTTGATGATCACCTCAATCATTCTTTTATTATACTCTTCACTATTGATATTTAAAATACTACATAATGCAGCGGTATCCACTCCCTTTGCTTCATTAGGAATAACGACTAAATCATAACTAATACTATTTTCAAGCAATGCACGTTTTTTTCGATCATAAATGATGCCACGATCAGGATATATAATTTTACGGAAAATGGCATTGTTGTCAGCCGCTAATTTATACTTGTTCGAAAAAATTTGTAAACTAATAAGCTGTCCAACAATAATAACAAATACAAATGCTATAATAATTTGTATGATCCCACCTCGATTTGAATTATACAATGCCATTATGATCTATTTTGCTTGCGTCTATTCATGATAAGTTCTACTAATAAGATTAGCAAAACACTTATTAGTGTTGTTGCAGTTACTTTTCCTAGGAAGTATCCAAAACTGCCAAATTGCAGCCATTCTAACAATACTAAATAAAAATGATGCATGAAGGTGATTGCCATTGTGTATACGATATAGGGTCCCCATCCCATATTGGCTACACTTGGTTCCTTATTAATTTCTTCTGAGGTTTCCTGTGCTAATAATAAATTAAGAATGGTTGGTCTAAGGTATCCAATAAGGCATGCAGCTGCAGCATGTAAACCTGGGGTGTTCGTGAAAACATCCAAGCAGTATCCTAATAAAAATCCTAATACAGTTAAAGTAATTCGGTTGGTCCCAAACGGAAGCCATAATATAAACAAAAAGTAAATGTAAGGCGTTATAAACCTATGCAATGGAGGTACTTCGTTTAAGATGATAATTTGTATCATCAAAAACAAAACAAAACGAATGCTATTTTTTAAAATATTATTCATTGTTTGCCTCTGGGTTTTCTAATTTTTTTTGTTCCAACATTCTTTTATTCTCTATGATGTATATGTATTCTAAATTGAAAAAATTGGTACTTGCTTTTACATTTAAGGTTAAAAAATTACTTGCTGGATCTTTTATAATACTTATAATTTTTCCGATCATCAACTGTGCAGGGAAGTTAGATGAATAGGGACTCGTTAAAACAGTGTCTCCAATTTTTGGTGCTGCACTTTTTGAAATATTTTTTAAAACCAATACATTTGGATCAACACCATCCCATTCAATACTACCAGCAACTTTATCACGCTTTAACATCGCACTCACCTTACTATTTCGATGCAGCAAGCTCATTATTTTACTGTAATTATCACTGACTTCAACAACTACGCCAACAATACTTCCATCGGGGTTGATTGCAGCCATATCCTTTGTGATGCCTTGCTTGCTTCCACGTTCAACCCATACATAGTTTTTTTGAAGCGTAAATGTATTACCTACTACTTTGGCAGGATAATAATAAAATTTTCTAATTTTCTCTAAACTATCTTTTCTTAAAACGACAGTTCCTTCTTTAATGGAGGAATCAATTGCAACAAAATCCTGCGCCAATTGATTGCGTAATGCAACATTTTCAGCAACTAGTTTTGCATTGGTTTCTTTTAGATTAAAAAAGTAAACCCAGTTGTTATAACGACCATTGATATTACCCGCAACTTGGTTTGTCCATCCGCCAAAAAAAGTTTCATGTGATTTACTGTATGAAGACAACATCACCAATGACACAATTTGTAGTATCAAAAAAAGGACAAATGTAAAATTGTGTCTTATGAATCCAATGATATTCTTCAATCGTAGTTGCTTTTATTATCTCATGATGAAAGGGAAACGTTGATAGTTTTTCAACGCAATGCCTGTACCACGTACAACACTTTTTAATGGATCTTCGGCAACATGAACAGGAAGTTTGATTTTTGCACTTAATCTTTTGTCAAGACCACGCAATAACGATCCACCACCAGTAATGTATAAGCCACGACGGTAAATATCCGCAGCTAATTCTGGAGGAGTTGTTTCCAATGCCTTTAAAATGGCTTCTTCTATTTTGAAAATACTTTTATCTAATGCCTCAGCTACTTCTTGATAGGAAACCATAATTTGTTTTGGAATACCTGTTACTAAGTCCCTACCATTTACTGGCATATCATCAGGCGGGTTATCTAAATCTTTTATGGCAGCACCAACGTGAATTTTAATTTGTTCAGCAGTACGCTCACCAATAA
>Ga0209191_1002768_pt1 | contig 10715 bp, 13 predicted proteins | sample S_130626_EF_Meta_FD_187320 | JGI IMG/M metagenome (GOLD analysis project Ga0209191, IMG submission 187320) | Freshwater microbial communities from Lake Simoncouche, Canada to study carbon cycling - S_130626_EF_MetaG (SPAdes) (version 2) | ecosystem: Environmental > Aquatic > Freshwater > Lake ... | reverse complement strand
GTGTAATCAATACTTGGGCTGACATCGTTAACCGTGCTAACTTAGGTATGGAAGTAATGCATGAAAGAAATGCACACAACTTCCCTCTTGACTTAGCTGTAACTGCTCCAGTTATTGTTGGTTAATTTACGTTATTAAATAATTAAAAAAGATTAATTTCTTTTTTAATTATTTAATTCATTATTTAATAACAGTCTCTTATTAAAACTTCATAATTATTTTCTTGATTCTTTATATACAATCTTGATATAAAATGTCACAATGAGGGGTATCAAACCACATTTCAGAAAAGTATTACAAATAGTAGAGAAATTTTTCATTATGAATGAAAATAGATGCATTTAATAAAACATATAGTATAAATAACTTATTGGATAATAAAAAATATTAAAAAAGAAAAGAATACAAAAGTCAAAAAACCTTATTCTTTAATTAAATTAATATTTTTTATAAAAAGAGAAAAAGAAAAGAATAAAAAAGTTTTATTTTGAAAAATACTAAAGTTATTAAATAATGAATTAGCTAAATTATTAGAAACTTATTCTAATTTAAGAGTTGTTTTTAAGAGTACAGAGTTAAGTTTTATGATGTTTTTTATTCACTTGTGGATAATCCGTTGAATCCGTTGTTTTTGATAATTTTTTTTTCAATAAATCGAATTAAGTTTTCAAATTCAATTTCTAATTGAATTTTACCTCTATTTGTTAAACCTCCTACCCATGAATTCTCTCTCTTACTAAAAATCCATATTTGTGTATAAGGAAGATAACTAAATGAAGCTGTTATCATTAAAATCCCAAAACCAAAATAAATAATCGGAATACTTGGATCATATTTTATTAATAAACCTGTGGATGGCAAAATATCAATGATTTGATACTCATTTTCAATGCAATCTCCTAGAGTGTTTAAACTTATAAATTTTCCATTTTGATCATAAAGTAAAAAACTATTTTGTAATTGTTCGAAAATGAGACTATATTTTTTGTCTCCATCTCCAATCCAAGTAATCCACGCTTTATTTCTGTTTTTTAAAGAAAACAAAGGAAATTCATATATTTTATTTTCACTTATTTTTTTTACTCTAATTCCTAATAAATTCCAATCACTTTGATAAAAATCTACATTTTCATAACGTAAAGGATTATTGACAGAAATTGTTTGTTCTTTAAGCTCATTACCATAATTATCTAAAATAGAAGAGATGATTTTCTCCTTTATGATAAGGGATTTCATAATCAAGGCATGAAGATTCCGACTTTAAAGTAGATTAAAATAATAATTTCATTTTAAAATTCAAAATTGTTATAATCATCTTCATGTTCTTTTTTTGAATAAAAAACTATTAAATTTTTATGGAAATAAATAAAAAAAAAAGTAAAACTAAATATTATTTTTTAATAATGAATCAATTTGATTTTTTTTATGATCAATGTTTAGAAGAAATTTTACGTGAACGTTCAGCTTATTACTTAGATAAAAAAAGAGAAATTGATTTTTGGATTCTTCTCAATCCCTTTTTTCTGAATTACTTCAAAAAATCTATTCAAATTTCCAATTATTTTAAAGAAAATCAAAAAAAAATAAAAGATAATTTTGGAAATAATTATTATTCTGTTCTAATTACACAAGATAAAGATTTTTATTCATGGATGATGTTAAGAATTGGTTATTTCGAAAAGATAGAAATTGATTCTTTTAAATTTTCTAAAGATATACAATTTAATACAGTTGAATCATCAGAATCATCATCTACTAATTCTTTTGAGTTTTTAAATTTAAAAGATGCAGAACTTAATCCTTATGATATAAAGTCTTCAATTGATGGTTTGGCTGGTATTTTTGATTTGGCAGGTATTTTTGAAATAGAAAACTTTATTAATCCTTTAAAACATAATAAAGTAGATATTCATCCTTTTTTAACAGCTAAAAAAATTAAAAAACAACTTGAAATGTATCAATTTTTAAAAAATTTTAAGTCATCTTAAGTTTTCATTTGTTGTTTAATCTAAAATTTATCAATCATTGGTAGTTCAGTTATAAAGTTAATAAAAAATAACTTTTTAAAAAGTTATTTTTTAATACAAGTTTTGTATAAGAAAATAAAAGAAGTAAGAAAACTATGGTTTATAATAAATTTTCAATTTACTTTATCTATTACACAAAAATGCTTAACTAAATAAAAATAGTAAGATTATCTCTTAGTACATAAAAAAAAATTATGAAAAGAAGAATATTTTATTCTAAAACGGGTAAATAAATAACTTCTTAGGCAATTAAAAGATACTTATCAAAATAATAAAATGGAATATAAAAAATGTCCAGAAAAGAACTCTATTTTTCAGAATTTTTTTAATAACTGTTATGAATATTTAAAAGAAATTTCAGAAAATCAAACTTAACTTAGAAAATCAATTAAAAAAACTAATTTTAGTTAATTAGCTTTAATTAGTGTTTTTTATTAATCTTTTCTTAATCAATAGAATTCAAACTTTTTTTTAAAGCATTGATTATATCTTTATCATTTTCCAAGCTACTTACCTTATAACTTGCCGCAATTTTTTTAATCAACTCAGGCTTGAAAGCTTTCGTCGCAAAGTCTATTGAGTCTCGTAACATTTGGACTTCCGCCTCTTTCGCAGACGCTTTTATTGTCTCTTTAATTCCTAAAAGCTTTTTTATATCCTCTTCTAATGTATTACGTTCTAGATTTCTACCAACAGCACCGACTTGCTCTATATACTCTTTTCTAGAAAGCATTTGTTTAGCTGCTTTTATTCGCTCATTGATATAAGCTATAGAAGTTCTAAATTGAACAGATTTAGGGTTGTATTTAGTACTAATTTGCTTTTTAACCATACTTAGTTTTTACTTTTTTTTAATAATCCTATTTTTCACGCCCGTTTCTATATTTTCCACAGCAATCATCCAATTGAATTTACTATTTAAAAAGTAGAGAGAACTGCCTACTAATACAAAATAAAAAAAAAATTGAAAGGTTAAATACGGAAACATTTGGTTTGTAAACAAACGATTTTTCATTAAGAAAGAAAGTAATATTTTCATTTCATCTTTTGTTAAAGATTTTATGTCGGATTCTTTAATTTTCATTTCAATTTATTTTACGGTTTGTTAATTTAATCTATTATTATAGATTATCTGTAAATAAAGATTTCATTTTTAAAGAAGTCGAATCCGGTGTTAAAAAGCGACCCATATTAGAAAATATGCTCAAACAGTTGAGAAAAGGAGATCTATTGATTGTTGTTTCTTTAGATCGATTAGCTAGGTCATTAATTGACCTATTAAGGATAGGACTGAACTTTTAGTGGATGCTGAAAGAAAAAATTATATGACAGGTACAGGTAACAAAGGTGTAACAATAAACGTCAATCTTAAGGAAAAAAAAACCTGAAAATTGAAAAAACAGCCTTATTTAGAGAAATAATAGAATATTTACCTACTAAATGTTCACAAGAACAAATCGATAGAGAGGTAGATAATTATTACGACTCTTTAGAAGAAAAGGAGTTTTTAACATATCAGTTAGAAGAAAAATTAAAAATTAGTTTTGAAAATACATGTGAAACTAAAGTGGTTCCTTATGAGGAATGTCCCAATTCTTGGATATTAAATCTGTGGAATAAATGCAAACCTCTAAAAAACGTCAAAAAAGATAAAAAATAAAAAGAAATTAAAAATAATGATTTGGTTAGTAAACTAAAACGCTTACTAACTATTTATAATACACTTCCATTTTACAAAAAAATTCTACACTTGAATATCAATTTTTTAAAATATTTTTTAATTCTTTTAAACTTTTTAAAGTATCTTCCGTTTTTTTGTCTGCATACGACTCAGCTATTTTTTTAATGGAATCTGCTTTAAAAGATTTTAACACAAGGTCAAAAGAATTTTTCATATTTTTTAGCTCGGCTGCCCTTGCACTAATAATTACTTCCGCTTTTAATTCTTTAAGTTTAATCATACATTCTGTTATTTCTTTGCGTTCATTTTCTACGCTTAAGTTCAAACCTGCTGTACCAGTATCCTAAAACAATTTTCGGTTTAAAAGCTGTTCACCAGCTTTTAATTGTTCATTTATAACGCGAATTGAACCTCTATACTCGATTGAATTTGTTTTTCTAGTAACCTTTTTTACCATAAGTTGTTCGTTGTTTTGTATCTTTTCGTTCAATCATTAAAATAAAATTAATTTTTAGACATATTAAGTATATCACTCCACTTATTAATAGTAGTGAAACTAAATATTCCCATCTAGAATACAAAAATATTTCTTTTTTAAAATGTTTATTTTTCAGCAAGAAGATAATTATAGTTTTTATTTCGGTTTGAGTGAGATTAATAATCTCAATTTCCTTTATTTTCATAAGTAATTTTTTAATTCTTTTAAACAGTTTGCTTTTGACACTAATTTAAAGCGTTGTACATTGTCCTCTAAAGAGCAAAAACAACAAGAGTAAGAACAATACTACCAAGCACCAAAAACAAGGTTAACAAGGTTAAAAAAAAATAAGAACAATTATTATTGTTATTTCATTTTTTGTTTCATGATTGATAATTGAGAAAATTGACTAGACCTATAGTATATTAATATAGTAATAATATTAAACTTTTTATAATTTATTGGATAATCCGTTATTTTTGATAATTTTTTTTTCAATAAATCGAATTAAATTTTCAAATTCAATTTCTAATTGAATTTTACCTCTATTTGTTAAACCTCCTACCCATGATTTTTCTCTCTTACTGAAAATCCATATTTGTGTATAAGGAAGATAACTAAATGAAGCTGTTATCATTAAAATTCCAAAACCTAAATAAATAATTGGAATGCTTGGATCATATTTTATTAATAAACCTGTAGATGGCAAAATATCAAGGATTTGATACTCGTTTTCAATCCAATCTCCGATAGTGTTTAGACTTATAAATTTTCCATTTTGATCATAAAGTAAAAAACTATTTTGTAATTGTTCAAAAATTAAACTATACTTTTTGTCTCCAATCCATGTAATCCATGCTTTATTTCTATTTTTTAAAGAAAACAAAGGAAATTCATAGATTTTATTTTCACTTCTTTTTTTTACTCTAATTCCTAATAAATTCCAATCACTTTGATAAAAATCTATATTTTCATAACGTAAAGGATTGTTAACAGAAATTGTTTGTTCTTTAAGCTCGTTACCATAATTGTCCAAAATCGACAAATTTGAATAAAATTGATGAATTTTATTTTTTTCATACTCAACCCAAAAGTCATTAACTCTTGTATTTAAGACAGGGAGATGAGTAAGCCATCCCACGCCTATAGGATTTTGAATATGAAATAATTCTCCCTTTGGTAATATTTCTTGAGCTTTAAAATTTTTAAAAGCTCCAATAGAAGCTCCTATTAAAATGACAATTAAACTAAAATGCACTAAAATAGGACTAATTCTTCCTATCAACCCTTTATAACCATAAATTAAATCTTTATTTTGATAAATATAAAAGTTTAGATTTTGAAGTTTTAACAAAATCATTTCTTTCAAATAGTACGTATTTTGAATTTTTACAAAAAATGGGAGTTCTAAAAACGATTTTTTCTTTTGTTTAAAAAAATATTCCTTCGAAGTTATTAATAATGGAAATTGACGCGTCATGGTACAACTTATTAAACAAATTCCTAAAGTAATTAAAAGAAGCAAAAACCACCATGTTTGATAAACATGATCTAATCCTAAATTAATTATGAAATTAAAATTAATAAATCCATAAATAGGTTTATTTAAAGGATAATTTTCTTCATAAAATGCTAAAGGCTCATCTTGTTCAATGAATGATCCTAAAGAACTTGAAATAGCAATCATTATTAAGATTGAAATTGCAAATTTTAAATCTGTAAAAATTTTGATATATTTTTGAATCTTTAATAATTTCATACTGCTAAAATTTATATTATTTATTTTTGAAATTAACAACTTTTAAATTGTTAATTTCCAACGACCTTTTCTTCTTCTATTTCTTAAAATTTTACGTCCAGTTTTAGTAGCTAATCTTGCTCTGAAACCCGAAGTTTTAATTACTTTTCTTCTTCGTCCATTTAGAGTATGTTTTGTCATAATTGTTTTTAATAATTTATGGGATTATTAAAAAAATAGTATAACATACATGAACGTATTTGTTCAAACATTACTTTAAATGACTTAAATGCTTCTATATTATATTCGACTAATGGATTTTGTTGACCATAAGATCTCCAATTGATAGTTTCACGAATATAACCCATTCGTTCAATATGCTCCGTCCAGTAAAAATCAATAATAGATAATAAAACAATCCCTCTTGTGCTTTTTAAAAAACCAAGTTGATAAAAATTAGAATTTGCAATTCGTAGATCATTACTTACCCAAATTTCTTTATAAAATTTTTTTGTATCCTTTTGTATCTTTTGTGCTAAAAAAGAATAGGTAACATAATTATCAAAATTTTTTTCTAATTTAGCATTTAAATAATAATCTTTTTTTTCTCGTAATATTTTTTCATCAAAAGAACTTTCACTATATCGTAAAAATAATTCTTCGTAAAGACTTTTTGATAACAATTCAGTTCTAGCTTTAAATAATTGTTTTCTTTGAGAATTTAAAATATCGTCGTATTGAAAAACGTTTTTTCTTAAATCATAATTATATAGTTCAACTTTTTTTTGTGCATTTTCTAAACTTTTTGTTAGTAAACCTGATTCTAAAGGAACCTCTTTATCTTGAATTAAATATTCAACCCATTTACGTATACTATCACCTCCAAAAACTTTAATTAATTCATCTTCTAAAGAAACAAAGAATTGCGAAATTCCAGGATCACCTTGTCTTCCAGAACGTCCACGTAATTGATTGTCGATTCTTCTAGTTTCATGTCGTTCAGTTCCTAAAACAAATAGTCCTCCTAATTCTTTTACTAAACTATTTTCTGTTTGCCAATTGGTATATATTGTTTTATATAATGTATCATAAAGAGTTTTTAAAGAATTTTTACAAATATCTAGAGAGTAAGGAAGATTTTGGATATGTTCTTTTAATTTTTTTTTAGAATTATATTCTTCTATAATTGAATCAATTAACTTTTTATTTTTTTCATCTTCTTTTCTTTCTATTAGTAGTTCTAAAAGTTCTTGTTTCATTTTAAAAATAGGATTCCCTCCTAAGATAATATCAGTCCCGCGTCCGGCCATATTCGTGGCTATAGTGACAGAATATCTTTCTCCTGCTTGAGCTACAATCTCACTTTCACGAGTTACATTTTCTGGTTTTGCATTTAAAATTTTATGAGGAATTTTAGAAATTTTAAATAAATCTGACAAAAATTCTGATTTTTCAATTGTAGCTGTTCCAATTAAAATAGGTTGTCCTTTTTCAAAACAGTTTTTAGCTTCTAATAAAACATTTTTCCATTTGGCTAATTCGGTTTGATAAACTAAATCAGGTAAATCTTTTCTAATTAAAGGTTTCACTGTTGGTAAAACAACGACCTTCAAATTATAAATATCTTCAAACTCTTTTTCTGTTGTTTTTCCTGTACCTGTCATGCCGGCAAGAGTAGGGTATAAAGTAAAAAAGTTTTGATAGGTAATTGAACTTTTTGTTTTTGTTCCTCCTCCTATTTTTACCCCTTCTTTCATTTCTACTGACTCATGAAGTCCCGTACTCCAACGTCGATCTTCCATAATTCGACCAGTAAATTCGTCTACAATAACAATTTTATTATTTAAGATAATGTAATCTTTATTTAATTTAAATAGATATTTTGCTTTTAAAGCATTCAAAATATCTAATATCCAAGGATCACCTGGATCATATAAACTTTTTATTCCTAATCTTTTTTTTGTTTCTCGATATCCTTCTTCTGTTAGATTAATATCTTTTCGTTTTTCATCTAACTGAAAATGAATTTCTTTTTCTAAAATGTTTGCAATTGCTTTTGCTAAATATAATTTGTTAATATTTTCATTTTCTTTATAAGAGGATAAAATTAATGGTGTTCTTGCTTCATCAATTAAAATAGAATCAATTTCATCTATCAAACAAAAATTAAATGGTCTTTGAACAATTTCTTTTAAATTATATGCAGAACTATCTCGTAAATAATCAAAGACTAACTCTGAATTTGTAACATAAGTTATATCAGCACCATAACTTTTTTGTTTTTCAAATATTGTACTTGTACTTTTTACTAATCCTACAGTTAAATTTAATCCTTTATATATTTTTCCCATCCATTTTTGATCTCTTTCAGCTAAGTAGTCATTTACCGTGACAACATGAACTCCTTTTTCTGTAAGAGCATTTAAAGAAACGGGTAATGTAGACACTAAAGTTTTTCCTTCTCCTGTTTTCATTTCTACGATTTTTCCTTCATGCAACAAAATTCCTGCTAATAATTGAGTATCAAAATGCCTTAATCCAATCGTTCTATAAGAAACTTCTTGGACAATAGCAAACCATTCTATAATCAAATTATCCAAACTTTCTTTCTTTTTACGCTTTTTTATCGTTTCAAGAATTATGTTTATTTCTTCATCGCTTTTTTCACTTAATTTATTCGATTCGAGTTTTATTTCATAAATTAATTTTTTCATTTCTTTTTAAATTTTTTTAGTGAATTTATTTAAATATTTTTATTAGATAAAAATAAAAAAGCCAAATATAATAGATTTATCTCAATATTATATTTATCTCAATATTAAAATAGTTCTATTGAATTTTATAAAATAATTAAAATAGTTTAAATTAATGATAAATAATAATTCTGCTCTTTTTTCTTTCTTTAATCAGTTTGGTAAAAGAATTAAAAAATTTATCAAATTACTTCAAAAAACAAGTAAAAAAAATTATCTGATATTTCAAAGATTTCAATTATCTTTTATTTATTTTTTTGCTCTTGTTGTTCTTATTTATACAGTTATTAATTCTTTAGGTTATTTCCCAGAGTTTTTATTTAAGTTTTTTCCATTTCTCGAGCCCATTCTTGATATTAAAATTCTTCAAATTTTAGCTACCCCTGAAAAAACTTTTATTCTTTATTTAATTATTATTGAACTTCTTTTAAATCGTTCTACATTTTCTTTTTCTATTTTAATTAAATATAATGTCCTTCTTATTTTTATTTTAGAAATGTTACAAAATTTATTAATTACATATTGGGATTTACTCTTTACTAGAGAATTTGAAGTTTTTAATGGAACTACTGTAGTTTTAAAATCTGCTACAATGATGTTTTTTTCTTTTCTTTTTATTCTTAATTTTTGTATTTATTTTTATTCGTTTTTTCAGTCTTTCAAAGGAAATATTCCTGTTTTTAAAGGGCCTTTCAAATTTTTAAGTGATTCTGTTGCTTTTTGGTTACAAATAAAACCAATAAAAGAAAAATAAAAAAGAATAAACCAATGATTTATTCTTTTTATTTATATATATATTTTAATTAACAATAGTTAACATATTATTTTCTTCAATCAATACATTTACAAATCCTGAACGTGTAAAATTTACAACTCCATCTGTTAAAGCATACAAAGTATGGTCTCTACCACATCCTACACCAGTTCCTGGTTTAAATTTCGTTCCTCTTTGTCGTACGATTATAGAACCATTTTTTACAAACTGTTGTCCATTACATTTTACTCCTAAACGTTTTGATTGTGAATCACGGGTATTTTTTGTACTTCCTGCGCCCATTTTATGTGCCATTTTTTACCTCAATTTATTTTTAAATATATTTTAATTATTTATAGTATCAATTTGAACACGTGTATATAATTGTCTATGTCCACGTGTACGTGTATAGTTTTTTTTAGGTTTTGTTTTTAAAACAGTTATTTTTGGTCCTTTTACTTGTTGTATAATTTTTGCAGGAATTTTACTATTTAATAAAAAAGGTCTTCCTAATTGGATTTTGTTATTTTTTCTAAAAAATAAAATTTTATTTAAATAAATAAAATCACCTACATTTCCATTATCAATAAAATCTACATCATACCATTTCCCTGGTGTTAATAAAAATTGTTTTCCTGAAGTTTGAGCTATTGCATATTTCATATTTTCTTTCTTTAAAGATTTATAATTTTTGTTTTACTTTATAAATTATAGTAAATAATTTATGCCTTGCCAATTTTTAAGTATTTTTCCATTTGAATAATTGTTTATGCAGATGGAGAGACTTGAACTCTCACGAATTTTTTCACTAGATTCTAAGTCTAGCGCGTCTACCAATTACGCCACATCTGCTTAAATCATTATTCTACATTTTCTTTTCTATTTTTGTCAAATTTTTCATTTTTAAAATTATTTGATTATAATATTAATTATTAAAATATAATCTATTAAAATATCTAATATGAGACTTATTTTTACTTTCGCTCCAATTTTATTAGCAGCTTCTTGGGCAATTTATAACATCTTCTTTTTAATCAAAAAAAGTATCCCTACAACGTAAGTATAAAATAAATTACAAAATATTAAAAAAAAATTTAATATTTTGTATTTTCTATATTCTAATAGCTATTATATCTATACAACCTAAAAAAGCACTAATTTTTCGTATAATAATCATGATATGATAAATCCTAAGAAGTTATTTATTTACCCGTTTTAGAATAAAATATTCTTCTTTTCATAATTTTTTTTTATGTACTAAGAGATAATCTTACTATTTTTATT
>Ga0209191_1002766_pt1 | contig 10717 bp, 6 predicted proteins | sample S_130626_EF_Meta_FD_187320 | JGI IMG/M metagenome (GOLD analysis project Ga0209191, IMG submission 187320) | Freshwater microbial communities from Lake Simoncouche, Canada to study carbon cycling - S_130626_EF_MetaG (SPAdes) (version 2) | ecosystem: Environmental > Aquatic > Freshwater > Lake ... | reverse complement strand
CAGCACCAGTTAAACCACGCAGTGATATTAACTCATCTACATTAACACCAGCCATTGCTGTTTGTATTTCTTGAGTAGTTTTACCTGCTAGGGTAGCCACCTCAGTAAAATAACTAGCTGCTTGGCCAAATGCAGATTCTAAGGCTTTTCTAGCCTTAGGGTCTGTAATGCCCAAATCTTGAAACCGTGTATCAACACCAGTACTAGTGCTAGCACCAATACCAAAGAATCCACTGCTCTTAGTTGTAGTTTGTACTGTTTCAAAAGTATTAATTAAACCACCACCAGCTCTAGCTAAGTCTAAGAATGTGCCCTTTAGCTGCAAGCCACTATCTATAATACTTTGTGAAGTTGTATCGCTAAATAAACCACCAATGCCTAAAAATCCGCCACTGGTATTTGTACCTTCAGTAGTACCAAACATACTACCTGCACGTAACCCACGTATTCCGTAAAGAGTATTGGCAGTGCTAGTAAGTGCATCTCTGATGCCTACTAAAGCTTTAAGCATTTTATTATCGTAGGCTAAACCGTCAACACTGTTTTGTGCTAATAATTGAATCGAATTATTAATAGATTCGCTTTTAGCACCAGTATCGCCAAATACTCCACGACGAACTTGAATTTGTTCAGCATTGGCATTATAACCCATGGCAGTGCCCTGAGTTTCTTGGCGTTGTTGTGCTGTAACCATTGGTGGTGCTTTACCACCACCTTTACCAAACATAGAGTACATTGCTGCAATTAATGCTGCGGCAAGTGCTCCGCCTACTATTGGATTTGCTGCAACAGATTTTCCGAAAATTTCAGTTGCGTATCCAGATAAACGAGCACCAATACCAGAAAGAGTAATAGCAGTTTGACTACTTTCAGAAGTTAATCTACTAACTAAAAGTTGTGCATCCATTACCATTCTAGCAATTGCCAAGCCTTTTTCTACAGCAGCAAATGCTTTAGATGCAAGTGTTTTTTCCTTGAACAATTTCTTGGCAGAACCTGCAAGTGCAATATCTTCACTTAATTCATCACGAGCATTCTTTTTTCTATCTTTAGCAATTTTATTTTCAAGATCAGCAATTTCTTTAGGATAAGCCATTTCACTAGATTTTAAATTAGCTAGTTTTTCTTGATCCAATGTCTGCTGCTTTGTAAACTTTTCTTGCCGTACTGCGCTTTGACCAATTACCTCAGCTATATTACTTAAACCTTCACCTGCACGTTTAATACTATCAGCAAATAACCCAAAAGCATCTTTTAAGCTTGTAGCTAAATTAGTACTTGTGGCTAATAAATCATTATATTTGGCTTGCTCAAGTGTTTGATCTTTGGTAAGTGCAAGTATTTCTTTTCTAGTATTTAAATCTGATTGTAGTGCAGTAATTCTATCGGCTGTTAGCTGTGCTTGACGTGCCAACTCATCATTTTCATCTTTAGTTAATTTTGCTTTTTCAGCTGGATCTGTAACACCCTTAAGTTTTTCAGCAGATGCTAAACGTTTAGTTGCTAAATCTGCTTCAGCTTGGGAGATTTGAGCAAGAGTATTTTGTTCTGCTTTTCTTACATCTAATCCATACTGTTGCTGAATAATATAAGTATCATTTGCATTAGCAAGATTTTTAACTACATCAAAACGAGCTTGTTCAAGTTCCAACGCATTAGCTGCTAAGATATTAGACAGTTGCGCTTTAGAAGTGACAAGTTCAGCAGCTTTAGTAATCTTTTCAATCTCTACTTGAACTTTCTGTTGTTGCTTAGTAATTGCTAAGATTTTTTCACGAGTAGTTTTGTCTATTTCTAGTTTAGCTACATTGTTATCTATTAACTCTACTTGACGAGCTAATTCATCATTTATCTTCTTTCTACCAGCAGTATCATCTTGAGCAAGCGCAGCAACTTTTAATGCAGCATCTTCACGTTTTGCCTGTATACTGGCTTCTTCTTCAGCCAATTTACTAGTATAGTCGTTTTGAATTTTTTGAAATTCATTAGCATTTTGCAGACTATTTGTGTATTCTTTAGAATTTTCAAATAAGCTTGCATAACTAGAAATTTGTGCACCACTAATTTCAGTTTCTGCAACTAATCTAGCATTAGCAACATCTCTGGCTGATTTTTCAAGTTCGCGTAATTTGGTACGAGTATCTAACTCTATTTGCAGTAACTTTTGACGATCTTGAATAGCTTTTAAATCTTTTTCTGCTTGTTGTTTTTGCACAACTAATGTAGTAATTTGTGCTTGAAACTGAATTTCTTTTGCATTGCCGGTAGCATTAGCTTTTGCTATTGCAGCATTTGTAGCTTCTGTTTCTTGTAATTGTTTATTTGCCAGTATCTTATTCGATAATTCAATTTCAGCCTGTACGGAATCTTTATCATTAACACCAGCAATACTTTGACCAACAGCAAACTGTTGTTCTTTAAGCTGAGTAATTTGACCTTCTAAACCCAGACGTTTTTGAACATCTTCTAAACGACCACCAATTTCTGCAAATTGAGTGCCTTTAGCAGCAACTTTTTTACCTGTTTCAACATCTCCCATAGCCTGCTGCATAGCAGCATATCTAGGTTGAGATTGCAAAATTCTTAATTGTGCTATTTTTGTAGCACCTTCAGTAAGCGTGCTACTTTCATCAAACCTAGCATTGGCTACCTGTTTATTCAATGCACCAGTAAAATCTGGTATACCAGATTTTGTTTTTTCATTTAAAATAGCTTTAAATGCTTTTATTCCGCCTAACTGATCTCGTAAATCATTTATTTGTTGCTGAGATTTTCCTTCACGTACTGCAGTATCAAGAGCTGTTGCTGCACTATTTTCTTCAATAGCTGCTATTAATCTATCCTGATTTAACATTAAATCAATATTAGTTTTAATAGTTTTAGCCCTAACATCTAATTCTTGTTGTGCAAGTTTACCTTCTTCTGTGGCTTTGCGCTCACCGGTCAAGCCCTGTGCACTAGCTTTAGCAATTTTAATTGCATTTAACTCAGCACCATTTTTAAGTGCAGATTCAATAAGCTCACTACCCTTTTTAAAGGCTTCACCAACGCCAAAATTAAATAAAGTTTGAGCATCTTTAAAACTTTTACTGTCCGCAGTAATTGCAATCTTTTCTTCTAGTGTTTTCTTTGTTTCATATAAGTTTGCAACTTTTTCGCCTGCAAGACCTGTTATACTTGCACGATTTAATGTACCACTATCAAAAGCTTCTTTATTACGTTTATAAGCATTAGTTTCTTGAAACTTTTCAAGATCTTTATTTACTTGCTGTAATCCGCCCTGATACGCTTTAAGCATTTTAGTATCATCAGCTAAACCGTCTTTTATTGCAAGTAATCGATCTTTAAATTCGGGGCCAAAAAAGGCTACTTTTGCTGGTGATTGAGCAAGCTCATTCATAGCAGCAGCTACACCTAAAATACCATTATCTTTAAGATCGAGCATTGATACGGCTAAATTATTAACATTTTCGCCTAGCTTAAATAAAGGATCTGAACTAGCTACGCTAATTAGATAATCCTGATAAGATTTAGTTGTACCGTCTAAACCACTTTTAAATTTTTGTAATCTACTGTCTACATTGCTTAAAGTATGCGCAAGTTCTAATAATTTATCTATTGTGGGTTGTGTACCGTCTGTACCTACTTTTAATATGGCTTCTTTTAAACTGTCAAAGCTAATATTTTCTAAGCCTAAAGTTGACTTTATTTCCTCACGAGCCTGTTTACCCATGCCAGCAGAATCTAATATTCTAAAACTGCTCATGATTTGACTTGCTAGAGTACTGGCCAATTCTTTATCAATACCGCTACCAAAAGCACTGGCTATACTATCTTTTATATTTTCTAACCAACCCATGGTTTCTTTAGCAGTCATTGCTTTTTTAGCCGCTTCTTCGGCTGATCTGGCTACTTCTTGAAAAGCATTAGCTAAAGCATTAATTCCCTTAATACTCATTGGACTAGCAGCGGTAGTTTTATATAATAAATCTACTGTTCTATTAACATTTGCTACTGATTCCTCAGCTGCATTTATAGCATTTTTATAATCCGACATTTCTTTAGCATTTTTACTAAATACAGTATCTAAAATTGTAAATGCAGTAACTATTACGCCTATTACATTAAAAGCAGCACTTAACGCCGTTCCAAAAGCACTAGCTGCTCCTGCAAGTATAGCAAAGCCGCCACGAATTCTAAGCATGCCTTTTTCAAATTTAGTAAACTGTTGTGGCGAATCAGCAATTTCAGCGTTTAAAAGTCTCCAGCCATCTGTAATACCAACTAAACTAGCTTGCTGATTTGCATTACTAATAATGCGTGCTTTTTCTGATTCTTTTTCAGCCGCTGCTGCAGCGCGAACGTTTGCACCATATACACTAAAACTATTGGCTCTTTCAGCAGCAATATCTGCTGTATTTTTTTCGACTGCTTTAGTATACTCTTCGTTTGCTGCTTTTGTATCAATAATGGCTTGCCTAACATCCATCCAACCTTGTTTTTCTACTGGGTCTTTTGCTCGTTTAGCCTTATTTTCAAAATATTTTAAATCCTTATCATTAATATCTTCTAAGTCTTTTGCTAAAATATCTTGGCCTTTTTTCAGTTTAACTAAACCGGCGTCCTTAAGTGCTTGTAATCTATTTTCCGCAGCAACTAGTTTATTAACTTCAGCTTCTGCTCTTGCATCTGCTGCTTTTTTAAAATTTTCTGCTTGCTGTGCTTTAGCTAAATCTGCTTGAGCTGCTTTATCTGTTTTGGCTTGTAAAGCACTAGCTGCAGTATCAGCTAAACCTTGTTTAAACTGTCCTAATGCAGGTAATGCTTGTTTAACAAGTGCAACCCCCAAAGCCCCAATAGCAGCAGTTAATGCCATAGGACTTTCAGATAATAATTTTACTATAGGACCTATTACTTTATTAACTATTTCTAATCCGCTTTGTGCTAAGTTTTCTAGTGAAGATTTTAATTTATCATAGGGATTTACATCTACAGCATCGCCAAGTGCTGCAAATTTTTCCTCACCCTCTTTAATTACTGCATTAGTAAATGCTTGCCGTTTTTCAAAATCTGTAAGAGAACTAACACTTTTACCAATGCTTCTGGCATAAGCTTCAGTAGCTGGACCAATTTTAGTAAATATTCCTAATTCGTCCAGTAATTCAGGTTCTAATTTAGTAACACCACGACTTAAACGACTTAATGCATCTGGCATACTAATGCCCAGGCTTAAGCTAGCATTTTTAGCCACTACAGCCAGGCGTTCAATATCTTTACTGGCAATACCTGCACCACTTGCTTGTGCAACTGCCTGCATACTATCGCGCAGTGAAATTGCTCCGCCAGTTAATTGTACAATATTTTTACTAACTGTGCCTAAATTTTTACCAACACTAGCACCTAATTGATCCATACTACGAATCATATTCGTAGTATTCATGGCATTACTAAGCGCGCTAAAAGCTGCTCCAACGGCGAATACGTTAGCAGCATAGGTTGCATATAGGCGCACTAGTCCACCCAAGCCTTGGGATTCCTTGGCAAAATCTCTACCGGCCGCACCTGTACCACCAGCAGTAGCTCTGGAAACTCCATAGGCACTACCACTCATTAAACCTTCAGCTATTCCACGTGAACCTGCAGTACCGCCTGGAGCAGCAGTACGCGGAGCTGCGGTAGGTGCAGCAGTACTAAAAGTGGTTGAGGCTTGTTGCTGTGCGGCTTTTAAGCTTTTAATAAGAGTTTCAATGTTCTTGATAACATTCGCTGTTGAGCCATTATCGGTAACTTCAACATTATGCGTAGTTGTATTTTGTGCAGCCATTACATCTCCTAATAGCAACTTTTTCTGCATTAAAATTTTTTAAGGCAGGTTTACTTTAAACACGATTATAGCACAAGGGCAAGGAGTTGTCAACTATAATTTTTATGGACACAAAAAAGCCCCGCCGCTATTTAGCGGCAGGGCTTTTTTGCTTTTAGTTTTTCCGAAATGCTTTTGCCTCTAATCATATCTATATACTGTAAAAGTTCTATAGCAATTAAAGTTTCACCGCGGTCTAATTCATATAGGTCAAATAACTTAAACACAAGGGTATAGTCTTTACCTAAATAATTACCATTCATAGTATCCCAATTATCGCTTAACAGTCTATACACAAGAAAGCACTGTTGTACTAAATCAGGAAAATCTGCAAAATCTACTGGTGTATTTTCTTCAGTGGGCTCTTCGCCAAGCATTTCGCACATTTCAAAATAAGTTTCTTTGGTTACGTTTACTTCGGCATTTTGCATATGCCTAGTAATCATATCATGGATACTATTTATTTGTTCGTAGAAAAGTTTCCCAGGTCTGTTACCTGTTCGCTAATAAAACTATCAAAGTTTGTGGAATTCTTCATCAAGTACAGTGCGTTTTCTTCGTTATACTCAAGTTCAGCATCTGCATCTTGGCCGCTAAGATCAACTGGTGCCAGTTGCTCCAAGTATTTAAGTTTAAGTCCAGTCCAGCCCTTAATACTAGCTTTTACATAAAGCTCAAGAAAAAGGTCATCGTTCAACTCTTCAACTGGCTGACGATTTTTAAAGGTGGTTTTTGTAGCCTTTTTGCGAATTGTTTGCAAAGTCTCACGAGATAAAAATGCCAAGTTGATTTTAAAATCAGGCATTCCGGGATACTCAACTTCCAGTGCTTTTGAGGGTACGAGTAGGGTTTTAAGAGAAAGTGACATGTTTACCTTTATGGATTAGAACTGGGCCGTATGGCCCAGTTCTGGTTTATATTAATTAGGCTACGTTAGGAGCAACATAAGTAATTGTTGCTTCATTAAGTGCTTCAATATCAAATGCGCTGCTTGAAGAACCTTGAGCTGTAAACGAAATTGTTGTGGAAACAACTTGTTCCGTAGCAACTGTAGGAATTGCAAGCATAACTGCTGGCATTTCAATATCAACACGTGTTGTAGCACTTGTAGTACCACCGATACTAAGCTTCATGTAGTATGCTGGGTTAGTAGCAGTAGCACTGTTACTTAACATTGAGGCTAAAAGTCCTGCAGTATTACCACTACCACTACGCAAGTAAGCATTCATAGTACCACTAACTGCACGAGTACCAGTAAAGTACACGATAGGTTGATTAACCACACCTAAGTTGGCTGGCGTTAAGTAGGTAACATTATTTGAAAATGTTAAGCTACCACCAGTAAGTGCAACTGTATAAGCTGTACCGCCAACATCAATATCTGCATCTAAAGTAACTGTGCTTAACTTATTAGCAAGATAAGGAGCTGTAGTATTCTTATAGTTAGCTTCATTAGTACCAGTAAAACCACCGCCAGTAAGGGTAACAACACTGCCACTTACTGTAGGAACAACGGTAGTTGCTAATTGACGAAGAGTACTGCCCTTACCTGCCCAAGCAATACTAGCAATAGCGTCCAAGCCAAAGTCAATAGTTGCTGTGTCCATAACGCAATTATCGATCACAAAGGTAGTGCCGCTAAGAACAATGATCAAGCCAAATTTTTGAAGCTGATGTTTGCCGCTATTAGTAAGAACACAAGTAGCCGATGAAGCGCCGGGCTGCCATGCATTTGTAGTCCTAGTAGCACCGGATGGAATAGCTGTTGCGCTAAACATAGCATTCCACAACACGCCCTCTTCAGCATCAATATAGGTGCCAGCATCGCGCGGACGGATATAAGTACTAAATGAAAAGTCCACAGCCTCTAATGCTGTGTTAAAGTTGCGTTGACCACGGTTGGGAGTTGCACCAGCTTCATTAAGTGTAACAGTTTCTGTAGTAGTATTTTGACTAAAACTGAAACCATCTTGCACTTGAATTTCCCAAGTATTGCCTGTGCCGTAGGCTCCACTTGTAAATCCACTTGAACCAACTACGCCATATGTGTCAACGTTAGTAGTAAAGAAGACTCTACTGTCGCGAATTAAATTAAATGTCGATGCCATTCTATTTCCTTTTTTGTTAATGCCCTAAGTGCATAAACTAGACATTTATCTGTTTTTAGCAATAGTGGCATGGTTGCTTACATAATCTGATATCGGACTTGTAAGTTAATTTCTCCAACTGCATAAGGTGCTAAGAGCCCCTCATCCGTGGTGATTGACTGGATTAGAATCTCAGTCGTGGAATAATTATTGGTTGTATCGTACACTAGTTGACGATTAGCATCTACGCAAGTTTCGATATCTACCAATAGTGATTCTAATTGTTCGCTGCTCATCTCGCCGTGACAGTACGCTTTTACTGCAATACCCAAATAACCCCAAGCAAAATCCGCAGGATGATACTCACGAGTCTCTGTACCTGGAGATATATACACACTAGGAAAGTCTTGTACCTCGTCCCAAAATTTTAGTTTAGGATAGGCATTTTTATAAAGATTGACTTTGTAGGGATCTTTGCCATTAATCTGAGCTAATTTACTGGCTAGGGCTTTTACAATCTGTGTTCGTTTACTCATACTAATACCGCCCTTAGTCTATTTTGTACTTTAGTCTGGGCAATTTCCCTGATTGATTTAGCTATTAACAGTTTAGGGTCGCGACTACGAGGATATTCTTGACGACCACCTTCACTAAAAGTTCCATATGGATTACGCATATAAGTATAAAATGCTGTAATCATGCCTTCTCTACTTATGCTTAATCGCTCTACTTTAACACTTTCAGCAAATCTACCTGTACGCAAGTTTAAAATATCTCGGCGATCGCCATTGCCCATATTTTCTTTTACTTTTTCAACCAATTGTGCATTAATTAATGACTGTAAATTGAAAAGAGATGGTTCAGAAGTAGTACTTTTTGGTAGTTTAGATAAAGTACTAGTACCGCTAGGAGATTTAGGTAGCTTTACTTTTACAGTTTTAATACTAATATTAGTTTTTTCAACAATGTTTGTATTAGAACTATAGGATTCTACTCGTTTACCTTTCATTGCGGATAAAACACTATCAGCAACATACTGATTTAATGATTTGCTAGTTTCTAAGTCTGGAAGATATTTAGCATTTTTTTGTAAAAACTGCGTAAAATTTTTACCTATTTGATATGCTCTTTCAAAGCCTGATTTTAATGCATTTGCTTGTTGGGCTTCAACTTTGCCAATTAAAAATGCATTTTCAACTAACATTTCTAAAACTAGTTTATTTTTAGTAAATAATTTTCTAATTACTAATCTAGTTTGTGCTTGACCGGTTTGCTGACTAAAATCTCTGGTTACTCTTTGTGCCTGATTTTTATCAGGTAAAGATAGTAGTGCTTGTAAAAGTCTTGGTGTTACTAAGCCGCGTTTAACTTCTCTGGATTTACTACTAAGTATATCTACTTCAATATGACCTATGTTCTGTAGTTTTCCAAAATTTCCGGCTAAAAAATTCTTTACTAGAGATCTAGGAGAATCGCCGCTGTCTAAAAGTTCGGAAGAAAAACTATCGTAGTTAAACAATTCTTTGAATCGTTCGCCAAATCTAATGGTTTTAAAACTTGGATAAATAATTAGTACACGTTTATTTAACTGTGATAGGTTACTAACTATTAGTGTTCTGCTAAATTCTGTTTTTAAAACTTGTCGTATATTGCCTTCAGCAGCAACTACAGAATTTAAATTATCGAATTTTTGCTGTAATTCTTGATCAGTTATTGTAACTAATTTTTTATTATTAATAAAGTCATTAATTACTGCCTGATAAGTATTATCTAATTCAGTAATAATTTGTTGCGGATCTTTTAATCCTAATTGATTAGCAAGTTCTTGTATAAAAGGAGCTTGTGGTTGCAAGATCTCCTTACGAATTTGTGCTATATCAATATAAAGTGTAAAGGGTAAAACTGAGTCTATATAACTTCTAAAGTCTCCACCCTTTTTATTAACTTCTGCATTAATAGCTTCGTGATCTTGCTTAACTAGTTTTCTTATCCAATCTGGAGTATAATACGCCATTATGTGTAATCCGACCTGTACATATCTAGTACACGTTTAATATGTGCAGGTAGATTAGTTGTCGAAATATATTCGATCTGAACGTTATTAGTACCAGGCGCTTTGCTACTGTGCACACTCATATCGCTTTTGCGATAATAAGTTACCATATCCATAACTGCTAGTGCAACGTCTGGAGGCACATCATCATAGCCTGCGCGATAAGTTATTTTATAACCACGAATCGCTTCACGAAATGCACGATTAACTGTAATTAAACTAGTAACGCCCGTTGTATTTAAACTACGAATTGCATAATCATCTAGTACCCAGTCTACATATTCTGTAAGATTAGTATAGGTTTTGCCAAAATCTTCGCTGTAACCAACGCTAGCAATACTAATAACTGGAGTTTCAGCTAAAATAAACTTATTTGTGCCACCATTAAAATACTCAACTTTGTTAGTATCTACATAGTCTACAAAAGTTCTGCCGCAGTAGTTTTTAACAAACTGACTTACACGAGGAATAAGCCCAATAATCTCTTTGTCATAATTGGTGCTTTTGATCCCGGCATAAGCTTTATATTCTGAAATAGTAATTAAATTTAATGCCATATTGACCTCGCTTGTCTTTTATATAGATTCCCAAAAAACCTATATAAAAGACAGGGCCTTTCAGCCCTGTCAGTACTAATCCAAAGATTAGGCAGAGTAAACAAGCTTGGTAACACCAGCACCGTAGTTGCTAGTAACTTTAACCATACCTGTACGC
>Ga0209191_1002765_pt1 | contig 10718 bp, 19 predicted proteins | sample S_130626_EF_Meta_FD_187320 | JGI IMG/M metagenome (GOLD analysis project Ga0209191, IMG submission 187320) | Freshwater microbial communities from Lake Simoncouche, Canada to study carbon cycling - S_130626_EF_MetaG (SPAdes) (version 2) | ecosystem: Environmental > Aquatic > Freshwater > Lake ... | reverse complement strand
GGCTCTTGGCACTAAGCCATAATAGCGGATAAGGCGAATCTTGTCATCATTGTATTGACTATCATCAATCATTGTAGGTTCAAGCTTCTCATCTGGAGGGCTGTCATCTTCAATGTCTGTGTCTTTATAAACACCATCTTTTACTTTTTGTGCTACAATGTGTGCTGAGACAAACTCTTCAATAGCAACACCTAGTGCCTCTTCAATGCTAGAAGCAGTAGGGTCAATCAGGAAGTTTTGTGGGTTAATTGGTTTGTATGAAACAACAACCACTTCTTTTTCTTCTACACCAATTGCCATTGCATCTACACCTGGCATAGGTTGAGTGGCTGGAACAAACTGAGTTACTTTCTTAGTAACAATCTCAGTAATTCCTGTACCATAGATAGAAGCTAAAAGAATACTATCGCCAATGTACTTACGGGCTTTTTGTTTTTTATTATTTTGTTTGATGTAGTTTTGGATATACTCAACGTCACGAGGGTCTCTATCCTGCATGTCATCTTGAATGTCAAACAAGTGGTCGCCTTGACCAAATACTGCCTCTTCAATCTCAGCCGTATGGTTCTCAATAGCTTGTTGTGTAGCTGGTGATGTAATACGACTACGTTCTGAACTACGAGTGCTATCTTCTGCAGCCCAAACACCTCGCCACATGCGTTCGTACTCTTTCCAGTCTTCTAGGTAGTTGTCATCACGATGTCTGCGCCAGTCATCTGTATATTCTTTAATCCACGATACAAGTTTATTCTGCATTTACTTTTCCTATTTTAATATCCACTAATTGCATCTAAGCTTTCGTATTCCTCTTCCTCATAATCTTGGAAGTATTCTACGACTTGAATTTGGTCAATGTAAGCCAAAGCATCAATTAAGTCATCATGTAACATTGAGTTTGGGAAGTTTACTAGTTGGTCAATGAACTCATTATTCCAACTACCATAATTTAGTCTTACTTTCTTATGTTCAAATCTACCTTGCAAAGCCCAGACGATTCTGTCTGTTTTCTTTTGATTGCCGTGCGTAACATCATCAATTCTAAAGTAGTGATTGTGACGACGCATAAGGTCAGTAAGATATGGAAGTGCAGCATTTTTTAAACTCCCCTTTTCAATGCCCACAGCTACAGGCTGGTATTGGATGACAGCATCCATAATTTGTTTTGTGGTTTCTTTAATGTCCCATCTACCATGCAAGATGTCTGCAACCCACCAACCACCCTCATGTACTTTAACAACAGCTATGGCTGTCTCATCTAGCTTTTTATTTTTATTGCCAGACTCTCTATCCACATTAATAAAGCCAGCCAAGTCAACTGTAATGAAAAAACGACCTTCGTCAGGTTCATCTTCATCTATTATTATCCAATCTTCTTTAAAGATGTCTCTACTTGCGGCTTCAAAGGAAGCCATAAATTCTTGTCTAAACGCAAAACTTGACATGCTGCTTTTGGCTGCTTCAATTTCTTTTGCGGGAATAAGCGGATTATCATAAGACGTGTAGTGAAAGGAAGCCCACTCTTCATCTTTTCCAGTCTCCCCATATTTGAACATTTCGTAAAAATGATTTCTGCCCTTTGGTGTTCCAATGAACACTGCACCACCCTGAACATCTGCAAGGGCTGGTCTTAAAATCTGTTCCCACACGTTTGCTTTAATGTCGGCATATTCATCGACTACTAAGAAAGCTAAACCCACACCACGAAGTGTGTCAGGGCGGTCAGCCCCTTTTAAATAAATCTTTCTGCCATTCACCAGCGTAAGCACTGAAGTGTTCTCATGTGCAGAGGCAATGACTTCATGCCCTAACTCTTTAAGCACACCCCACATAATGTCTTTAGCTTGTTGATATGTCGGAGCTACATAGAACACATCTTTGTTATTACTCTTTAAGGCTTCAATCAAAAGAAGCCATGCAGCTAAACGACTCTTACCAAATCGACGACCCGCAGCTACAATTCTAAAGCGGTGCTTGTCGTTAAATATCTCCAATTGTTTAGCGTGTAATTTTACGTTTAATGTGGTCATTAAGGATTAAACTCATTATAAAAAGGAGATAGTCCTTGCTCTAACCTAGAGTCTCTAAACTCTTTTGCTTTTTTATCTATAGCTTGTGTTATTTGTCCACTCAACACCATTTTAATTTCTTCTGGGGATAGTGTAGGGACTAATGATGGGTATGTGCCCTTTTCATCTGTCAAGGAGTATTCAGTCATCACTTGATTTTTATTTATGCCAGTTCCTTGTAAAGGACCTAGATACCCTGAAGACTTAGGAAGCATCTCTCCTTCATATCCGTTTTTAGTTTTGTATGCCCTTAACCCATAAGGATTAGGATAGTCTTTATACGAAAGACCTCCTTTAGATGGGATTACTGCATAAGTGGTAAAATTATTCGGCATCGTCTTCTTCTATAATTTCAGCATCAAATACTTCATCTGACTCTTGTCCAATGACAGTGGTTTCCCCTACACCAGAAATGGTTATGCTAATCTGATTGCTCTTCCCTTTAGCTTTAGCCAAGTAGTCTGCTGGAAGCACTCTATCCATCACCAACTTAAGACAAGCCATCTGGTCTTCATCTTCATCATCCAAAGCCTTATCTAACACTTTCTGGACAATGTATTTACTTTTCTTACCTAGCATCTCTGCAAGGATTTCTTGTGACCTAGCCTTTTTAGAAACAGGGAGGACAGCATTACTTTTATATTTTCTAGGCTTGGGAGGTTTCAAAGGAATAGGAGCAAGTCCTTGTGCAATCCTCTCGTTATTCTCTCTCACCAAAGCAGGGCGACCTGCACCAACTCTTTTACCCCCACGACGTTTAGGTGGGGTGTCAGGCAAAGCCTCTAGTATTTCTATGTTTACATTATCATCCAAAGCAGTTTACCCTTTAAAAGGAACTTTTATTTTATACAACTATTATAACATAACAAAAGAATTTTGTCAAGATGTATTTCACGAGTGTGAAACACGAAGTATTCACTTTGTTACAAGCAAAGTGGTTTGTATTGTATTTATAAAAGGCTAAATACTTTGTCTTTAATAAAAGGGGGTTTATTATATACAAAAAAGATTTTAACAAATCTTATAAAAGAGTATTGACAAATTATTAAAAAAATATTAATAAATATTTTCATAAAAGGATTGACAAAATCCTTTTTGTATGATACCCTTAATTATAATAATTAATAATATATTATATTAATAATAATATATATTAATAATAATATATAATAAATAATAATTATAATATAATAATAATATATATAATATAATTAATAATAATATATATATAATTATAGTTTAATAATATAATTAATTATAAACTATTAGTTTAGATTTTACATGCTTTTTAAACTAATTATACTCCCCCTTTAACTATGATGATGTAATCATCCCCCAAGACCGCCTCTATCCCCCCTTCTTTAATTATGCGAAGGGTGCACTTTCCTGAGCCCTGCTGTTAAATAATTATCTACCCTATATGTTGGTATCAAAAAATAATAAAAGGGGCTTTTAGACCCCTTCCTGTAATTCCTAGAGGTATCCTTGATGTTATCGCAGATACCAATTAACAACTATAAATAATCTTAACGATTATTTACATACATTGTTACTTCAAAACCAAAACGTAATTCTGTTGCAGTTGGCTTAGTCCACATATTAATTCCTTTGTCAAGTGAGTAAACAAATTATTTACTCTACCCCTATTATCTCACATTTTAGCTTTTTTTAATAGTGTAAAAACCATTAATTTAATACCCCCTATTTTACCTTCTCGTAAATCCAGTGTGATACTACCAATATTCATAGGAATAAAAAATAATACCCCCCCCCTATTGAGAATGAATCTCATTTAGATTGACAGATGAGAATGATTCCTATTTAGATTTAAAATAAATAGTAATAGTAATTGAGAATGATTCTCATTTGCATTGAGGGTGTGACTATTGTGGTGCACATGTTCACAATCTAGCGGGAATAGAATAACATCTGATTAAAATTTAAGCAATTGTTTATCCACAACTTATCCACAGCAAATTACTAATGTAATTTGTCCACAGGTTTGAATAAAACTATCCACAGATTATCCACAATTTAATGCACAGCATATCCACAATTGATTAAGGCTAGGGTATCAATAATAATCAAAATGGCTCAAATCGCTTTAAAATGATGTTCATGGGCATTTCATTACATTATGCGGGTAAGTTCTAATAATGTAATAAAACATTCACAAAAGTTTCACAATTAAAATGGTTTTAAGGGTAAAAACCCTGTATAGTTTACCTATGCACTAAGCACTTGCATGGCGGTGAAATACTTAGCTGGGCGGGTTCCTACGGGGGTCTAGTTGCCTTAAGCCAAACCATGAAAACCTTAGAGCTACTGTTGAGAGCCTTGAATGTAACCCATCACCAAGCCGTAGATTGGGGGCGAGAATAGAGATACTCAAACAGACAGCCAAACCCTTAAGCGTAGCTATGCTTTTAATGGTGCCTCAGAATGAGTAATAAAGCGTTTTAAGGCTATGTTTGAGGGGGAGGCTAAATTTATGACACTTGCTATCAGGTGTTATAACTTTGGCTTTTAACAAGGGGCAATTATGAAAGAGTATAGTTATCAAGAATTATCAACAATTGGTAGAAAATATTACAATGATGTAAATTTTTGTAGCGTTATCTCAATAGCTACGGCATGTCACACTTCATTTGGAAAAGCATTTCACACCATGAAACGGGAGGGAAGACAAACCCGTAAAGGTGTTCTAAAACTTCAAATTATTGAGGGTGTAGAAAAGCTAGGTTTCAAAGCAATACCTTTAAATGGGTTTGAGGGCAAGCAAGTTAAGAGCATGCCAAACCTATTGCCTAGAACAGGGGCTTATATGGTGTTTATTCGGGGGCATGTTCTAACAATTAAAGAGGGTGTGGTTTGTGATTGGTCTGACGGGCGGGCACATCGTGTAAAGCAAGTTTTTAAAATTGAAAGGGTTTAAAATGGAAAATTTAATCGGGGCTAATGAAATGCAAGCGGGTGACACAATCCGCTTTTATGGTGCAGATTTTGTATTGGGTGAAGTTACTAGATGGACGGGGGACGATGGGCTTGAGGTTTGTAGAGCAAAGGGGGTAACAGAAAACCCTAGCGATGTAATGCTTGGTGATTGTTATTTTTATGATAATATGACTAAACAATATAGATGGACTTTTCAAGGGAACAAATTTGCAACATTAAACAGGGTAAGTTAAGGGGGCAAGTAATAACTCTCTCACGGGGGTTATTGCTGGCAATCTTGCCAAACTAGCGGAGAAATTATCATGAGTTTAGTAGATGCAAAAATGAAACAATCATACGCAGTAATGAACAATGAGGGCTTTGAGGGGGGTTTCGGTTCATCTACCCTTGAGGGAATTAAACAACAAATTAACGCAAGATTTAAATATAATTCAACAATGCTTCCAGAAAATGTTATATATTGGGAAAACTACAAAAAGCAGTTAAAAATTGTTAAGGTCACAGAAATTATTGAGGAGATTGAAAATGTTTAGTTATGATGAATTAAAAACAATCGGGGTTATTTGTGGTATTCTATCACTTGCAATTTTTATCTATTTAGCATGGAGTAATTAAAAATGAACACAAAATACAATGGTTGGACAAACTATGCAACATGGCGCATTAACCTTGAGATGTTCGATAATGCAGAGCTTGGGGATTTTTGGGGCTTTCACGATGCTGAAGAGGTGGACGCATACGACTTCGGACAGACCTTAAAAGAATATGCAGAGGAACGATTAAACGAAGAGGCTACGGGCTTGGCGATTGATTATGCCCTAGCTTTCATTAGTGATGTAAACTGGACAGAAATTGCACAAGCTATCATTGACAATGCAAAAGAGTGAGGAGTAATGCTATTTCTTAGACCCTGTTACGAGTTTTTAGCGGGGTTTGAGGGGCTAGTATTAGCCGTTATTTTTAATCAGTTTAAAGGGGTTTAAAATGCTTTCATTGAACATTATCGGCAGTAATCAAACAGAATTAACAGCTAACGGGGTTAAGGTGTTATTTAGCTATAACACACCAGTGGCTTGTTGGATTAACGGGCAATTCTACAAAACTAATAAGCGGTGGAGTGTGACAACATCTAAACATGTAAACAAGTGGGCACATTTGCCCCTTGAAAAAGAGCAAGGTTTTTTTGATGGCTTAGTGAGTAAATTTAATTTAGAGGGGGTTTTATAATGTCAACATTTAACAGAGAGCAAGCAATTAAACGATTGATAGAATTAAATTATGAATTATGTCAAAGCGATACAACATTTAATGACCAAATGCTTTATGATTTATTGGTGCATGGTTTCAAAGGTTTTAATAATATGACTGATGAAGAATTAAAAACAACACTTAAAAATGAAGAATTTGAGGGGGGTTTATAATGAGCAAAATGTATTCAATAGCGGGCTTTAATTTTTTAGAATTAACATCATCTGCAAAGGCTAAAGTTTTGGCATGGCTTGACGACTGCCCTGTAGAATATGAAACCGAAGAGGGTGGGATTTTGTTTGACTATCCTAGCGAATGGGAAGAGACAGACATAGACGAACATTGTCAAATTAACGAATATATTTTTGACAAACGAGGTAACCCAATTCACAATTTAATAGAGGGCTAACACCATGAGAAACACATTTCAATATTTATACAACATAGGCGGTAAAGACATTGTTAAACACTTGGCATATCTAGACCTTAAGACAATAGAAAAACGAAGCTATAACGACGGCAAACAGGTTTTAAAACCTAGAAAACAATCACACCAATTAAAAACATTATGGGGGGTTTAATGATGGACTATAGAGAGGTATGGCATGAGGATAATTTTAAATTCTCCAGTGATACAAGGCGACTTGTTCATGTATCATGGGACAATTATAAGAGGGAAAAAAGACAACATAAAACTTTATATCGACTTGCACGATTTATCAAACATGAGCACGAAGAGATTGTTTTATTCATCTCTTGCGCTAGTGTTTTATTTATCACTTGTGTATTGCTTAACGGGGCTTAATTATGAATGACAAACTCAACACCTATGAAGTGACATTTTACCTTGAACAAACTAGCACTTACACCGATTGGATAGCTGAAGTTTTACAGAGTGGGTTAAATAGCGGTGAGGCTATCTATCATTTAGATATATACCAAATTCCTGAGCATGAAATGGAGATACATTAAAATGACTAAAAAATACGAAGTGCAAGAGTTTAATTTATGTGGTGGGTGGGCTAATAATTGGACTTTTGAGGATGGAAAGCCTAGCTATTTCCTAACTCATAAGGATGCAGTAATCGCCCTTGATTGGTTCCTCGACGATTGTGAAGAAGAAGTAGAAGCGGGAAATATGGAAGACTGCCCCGACAAAGAAGACTTTAGAATTGTGGAGGTTTTATAATGAACTTTTACTCAATGGATGTTTACGAAATTGAACGCTATATAAGAAACAATTCTATAGAAGCGAGCACATTAACCAATGTTTTACTAGACAAGTTAAAAGAAGTTACAGGACATTATGAGCAATTAACCGAAGTTTTATATGAGTTAGACCTTTCAAACGACCCAAGCACTTTAGAGGACGAACTTCGCACAGTTTATTATGATTGGGACTGTGACCAAACAGAACTTAAAGCTTTAAAAAAGGAATTTCAACAATTTAAGGCTAGTCTATGAAATCTTTTTTATTATTGTTGTTATTATCTACCCCAATTCATGCACAAGACCTCTACAGTGTGCAAAATTTACAGGGCGATAAAATTATCTTGACAGATTTAAAATGTAATGCTATAAGCACCTATCTAATTTATACAAAATTAGACAATAAATTATTTTTAGGGTGTTATTCTATTGTCAAGGGAAATGTTTTTATCACTTGGCAAGACGAGAGGCGCACAACACTACAATTAAATAATTTTAAGCGTATTTTTAACACTTAAAAGGAATTTTATGCACTGTCTAGCTTGTAATTGTGAATTGACCGATGTTGAGGCGACTAGAAAAGACTTGCGAGGCGATTATTTAGACCTTTGCACCTATTGTTTTTTTGAGATACGGAAAGACATCTCACTTTCTAATAACTTCGACTTAAACATTATCGAGAAGGAAGGCGAGGAAGACTAATGAGCTTTTTAGGGTTTCACCCTTGCCCAAAATTTACCTTGACTTATTCCACTAATTGTGATATAATTATAATGTTGGAGAATATAAAAGGAGATTAAAGATGGCTGCAAAATTATCAGATGAACAGAAAGCTAAAAAATATGCTTATACTAAACAGTGGAAGGAACAAAATAAAGATAAAGTAAGAGAACAAAAGCGTAAATATTATGCTGAAAATAGAGAAAAAATTATACAACAACAAACAGACAGTATAAATCGTAATCCTGAAAGAAGGAAAAAAACTTCAGAATATTGGAGGCAATATTCAAGAGATAATTATGAAGCTAGGCTATTGACTTCTATTAAATCAAGGGCTAAAAAGAAAGGGATAGATTTTAATTTAGAACTTTCAGATTTAATTATTCCTGAATTTTGCCCTAAAACAGGTATATCTTTAGTAAAGCATAGGGGAAATAGCACAAATGATAAATTTTATGATACACCTAGTGTTGATAGAATTGATTGTTCTAAAGGATATATAAAAGGAAATATACAAATTGTTTGTTATTGGTATAATGTAGCTAAATTAACTTTTACTGATAAGCAAATGTTAGAATTTTGTAAAAAGGTTATAGAACATGGGTAACTTTATCAATTTTTCTCAATGCCCGAAATGTGCGGAACGAGGTAATGACAGAGCAGGTAATAATTTAGCGGAGTATGCTAACAATTTTTATTGTTTTGGGTGTGGTTTCACTGAACAAAAGAAAGATTTGCTCTCACTTAGGAAGCGTTTAGACGCATCAAAAGAAAATAGGATATGTAATGGTATCACTTTGCAAAAAGAATTGCCCTTAGAGGCTAAAAAGTGGCTTCTTGGGTATTCCTTGACGCTAGATGAGATGCAACAATTCAATTATTCTAAAGAAAGGGTAATAAATAATGAAATTCGACCATGTAATTTACTGGTGCTTATCAATACTGATGATTATTGGCTTGCTAGGAACTTGGACGGAGGGACACGCTACCTTAGCAGTGGAATTAAACCCTACAGAGAATATAAAAACTCAGCTTCCCTATACCCCCAACAAGATACACTTGTTTTTGTGGAAGATGTAATTAGTGCAGTTAAAGTAAGCAGAGTAGCAACAGCCGTTCCTATGCTTGGGGCGGCAGTGTTAAGAGATTGGTGGAAGCATACAACACCCTACAAGCGAGTAATTTTATGGGGTGACAGAGACAAAGCATCACAGAATATAACCCTTGCAAAGCGAGCAAGTGAATTGATAGGTAAACGGGTCGAGGTGATAGTCACTGAAAAAGACCCAAAAAACTATTCTACAAGTGAAATAAATAATTACTTGACAATAGATTAAAATTGCATTACCCTAAATAATTATTATTATTATTTAATTATAATAATATAATAATTATATAATATATAATTAAAGGATTTTAATAATGATTGAACAATCAATAATTAAAGTGTTTATAAATAATAATGCACTTTATGATAAATATTATTCTAGTTTGAAGTTAGAATATGTTAGACAGAATTACCCTACGCTTTGTAGGCTCTTTGAGTGCTTACCCGCAACCAGTCTTGACGGCTTGGAAAGTGCTTACCTTGCTAAATACCCTGTTTTTCGTGAGGGTGATAGAGATGCAGTTAAAATGGTGCTTGATAGCATTGATAAAACAACCATATCGGAGGAAGAGGTTATCCCTTACCTAGAAAGCCACTTGGCTCAATCATGGGCTTCAGAAGTAGCACACATCGCTTTAGATGTTGGTGAGGGTAGAAAGAAAATAGAGGACTTAGACGAAGTAATTGCAAAGCGTGAGACATCCCTATTGCTTGACGAGGTAGAGGCAGACTTTGTGACGACAGACATCGAAGAACTTATCGCAGAAGAGGTTACAGAGGGTGGCTTGCATTGGAGGTTAAACTGCCTTAACAGGTCTCTCGGACCGCTTCGCAAAGGGAACTTCGGACACATCTTTGCACGAGTAAACACAGGTAAGACTGCTATGTGGATTTCAGAGGTGACACACATGGCACAACAAACAGACAAACCAGTGTTAATATTCTTTAACGAGGAGCAAGGGAAAGATGTTATTTACCGCATGTATAATGCTATTACTGGGCTCACTTATTTGGAGTTAAGCAACAACCCAAAACAGGCTAAAGAGATTTGGCAAGAGAAGTTTGGCGATAGGATTAGATTTATTGATGACCCTACGAAAGTGAATAAGACCACGATTGAAAAGATTGTTGCACAGAATGACCCCGCACTTATCATCATTGACAACATGGACAAGGTGAAGGGCTTTAGTGCAGACAGAAAAGACTTGCTTTTACATGAGATTTATAAGTGGGGTAGAGATTTGGCAAAAACCTATTGCCCAGTGATTACGGTAGGACAGGCAGACAATAGTGGACACAATAGCAAGGTGATTGACGAGAGCCAAATGGCAGACAGTAAGACTGCTAAACCCTCAGAGATGGACTTTATCATTGGCATTGGTAGAGATGACAAAGAAGGCTCTGAGAATATG
>Ga0209191_1002764_pt1 | contig 10722 bp, 17 predicted proteins | sample S_130626_EF_Meta_FD_187320 | JGI IMG/M metagenome (GOLD analysis project Ga0209191, IMG submission 187320) | Freshwater microbial communities from Lake Simoncouche, Canada to study carbon cycling - S_130626_EF_MetaG (SPAdes) (version 2) | ecosystem: Environmental > Aquatic > Freshwater > Lake ... | reverse complement strand
GAGCGTTATTTTCAGCTGTTTTGCTGCGAGTCTTTGCCATTTAATTTATTTCCTATTTTTAGATATTTGCTACCACTATGTGTAACTTGTTCTACTTCTAATACGCCCAGTGACTCTAAAACTTCCAAACATTGGAGCATTTCTGCTTGGGATTGGCAGTGAATGCCCCCTTGCCGAAGCAATTTGTTGAATTGCTCAAAGCCAAAAGTAGTCACAAACATAGGAGCATATGTAGGAAACAGTTCCAGTATCTCTGCCAGTGGATTGTAACTGCTTTTGGTGAATTTCATGAGTCCAACAGTTCTGCAATGCTGGGAAACTCCAGCTTGATGATCTCAAAACACTGTTCTGCTACCACACGATGCTCTTTTTGTGTTCCCAGCTCAGTACGCAGCAAACAATAGTGAAGCCAGCTGCGCAGAGTGCCTGCCATGTATAGCCGACTCTGAGTGTTGCCTTCAGGCAACACAGCACGCGCTTGTTCTTTTGCAATGCCGTTTGTGAGTGCCCAAGTATATACATCACGAGTTTTGTGCAGCAGTTCAAGCTGCTTTTCCTGCCACATGTCTTGCAGCTCACGATCGGTAGTTTCGTGACTGGCTTGCCGGTTCTTTGAATCTTGCATGCGTGCCTCACGAGTTTCAAAGCCCAGCGATTCAGCACTGGCATACCGCTGAGAAAACTCCTGAAATGCGAAACTGCGGTGACGCAAGATTTGACGTGCAATGTCTCGGGTTGTGTTGATTTCCATGGTTAAGGAAACCATCTCAAACGGACTCCAGTGTTGATTCTTCATCAGGTACTGGAGCAGACGGGGAGCTGTTTCGGAGTTCATTTGATTGCTTGGATTTGAGACTCTGGCAGCATACGCCACCAAGTCTTCCACAGATTCAACGCCTGGCAACCGTGGTTGAGTTACACCTACTAAAACAACTGTACTCATTCACCATCCTCGGTGTTCCAGTAGTCTACCAGCGCCTCTACTTCACGAATACGCTTGTTGAAAAGCTGTTCGGCTTCGCTGGCTGCACTGTACACACCTTCTACACCAAACATTGCGGTGCCAAAGCTCTGCACAAACTCACGGTCAATTGGAATCATGCGGCTGCATGTATCGTAGATGTAAAACATGTCTTCTTCTACCACAATCTTGTAGAAGAAATTATTTCCGTTTTTGTCTTGAAAGTAATTTTCAAAGTCTTCTGAATTTTCAGGTGTAACAGGGCCAAAGTAAAATTGATAGGTTGTTTCGTTCATTGTTGTGGTTGTTGTGGGTGAAAGATCTATTATAGCCTAAAGAGGGCTCGGATTCAAGTTAAAATTTTCAAAACAAAAAGCCACCCTGAGGTGGCTGGTGTGAGGTTGAGTTTCGATCTCAGTCTAGTTGTTTCACAGACAACGGTGCTCCCATTACACTATCCTCACCGCTGATTAAAACTTATTGCGGATGTAGCGTGCAAACCAGCCCAGGCCTGTTCCCACTAGAATACCGAATAAGAATACAAGAGCTGCTGCTAAATCACCCATCACTGGAACTTCTCCAGCTTGTTGAGATTGGCACACCGGCCGTCTTCGTCTTTGTACGACTTAGTTTGGAATTCCACTTCTTGCATGCAACCGTTAATTCCCTTGCCAACACCGTTGGTTTGGCACTTGATCTTGATTGACTTGCCGTTGTCAAATTGTAGATCGCCTGAAGCCCAGCCGTCACCGTAACGGCATTGTGGGGTAATGCTGGAGTCTGACTGCATTAAAATACGAGTAGGTTTTGCATTCCACACAGGGTGTACAGTGCCTTCTGGCCAAGCTTGAGGAAAGTAGCTGTTTGCGTTCTTTTGAGCATTCAGCCGTGAAATGGTCATGTTGCCGTCCACAATGTCTTGAGGAGCACGATCTGGGCCGCAGGCGGCCAGGGTTAGTGCAGCGGCTAGGGTCACAGCAGTAAATAGGCGAGTCATTTTAGTTTGGTTGAGTTAAAGTTGTTTGGTACCCCGGGCCGGACTCGAACCGGCATGCCTTGCGGCGAGGGATTTTAAGTCCCTTGCGTATACCGTTTCGCCACCGGGGCCATGCTTAAATGGTAAACATCCTGCGCAGGTTCCACACAATGCTGTGATCGCCTTCAGTGCGTGCAGGCACCAACACAGTGGCACCGTCTAGAAAGTTGTCTAGGGCACGTCGAGCACCGACCTTTTTACTAAAGGTATCGTGTGGCGAGCAGTAGGCAACAGCAACTTCTACCATGCGACAGTTGTTGAACTCGTTGGCTTTGCGATAAGCAATGGTTACACCGCCAGGCTCGTCAGGCTCGAAACTGTGACAAATGCGAATGCTCTCTGCTTGAGCCAGTGCACCGGTGTCCAATGCATCGCCCGTGGCCCATTCTTGCTCAATGTCTTGGGCAATGGCCGTCATGGTTGCAAAAGGCCACATTGCTGTATGTTGAAAGGGAAGCATGGCATTAACGTAGTGTTGTGCTGACATTTGTTTGATTTCTCAGTTTGTAAGATACAATTATAAACAGATTTTGACTCACATTCAAGATCAAAATTTTGGCGATGCGTGCGAGAATCGAACTCGCGTAAGCGGATAGACAATCCGCAGTAATAACCTCTATACGAACGCACCATAAGTTTAGTAAACAGGGAAGTTAATTTAAAGTACGCAGCGCTACGTACTACAATGTGTTTACTAAACTTATGGCCCAACCTCTTGGAATCGAACCAAGTTCACTGGAGCTTCACACCAGCGCTATGACCACATCAGCTAAAGTTGGGCTGCAGTTACATCAATGCTGCAAAATCTCGTTCAAAGCTGCCGCCGCCTGCGCGCTTCATGTCGTGACGTTCAGGATCATAGTCTTCAGCCCACCCGTCAATGTTATCGCTATAGCTATCTGAGTTCCAGTCAGCGTCTTCTTCGTCTTCGTTGTAAAGCTCGGCAGGGTAGTATCCATAACGCTCAGCGTGGTCTACAGCCATGTGCCAAACTTCTTGTGCAATCTCTTCTTCGGTAGCATCATCTTCAACTAGGAGTGCTTCAGTGCCGTCCATGCCTGCAAAGCCAACACTCAGATGAACAATCATTTTGCGCATTTGATTTCCTATTTATCTAAAGATAAATTATATAATGAATTAGGCTGAGTTTCAAGCCTTTAAAACGGCACGTCTTCCCAGTAATCGTCTTGGTCACTGTGAGCGTAGTAGACTTCTTTTGACTTAGCTACTTCTTTTTCGGCTTTGGCGCGTAGGGCTTTGTCAAAGCACCGCTTATCAAGTTCCTTGCTTAAGGCAACGGCATTATTTTTGGAGGCCCAAAGCAAATACTCCGGCTCAAACTCCAGCATATAGCTGATGCTTTTACCGGAGTGGGCACCAAACGTGAGTTTGTCGTCTAGTTCCAAGCACTTTTTAACTTTAGTGAATTTGATGCTCATTTTACATAAAAACCTAGTCGTGTGCGGGGCAGCAAGTTGTCTGCACCGTCTACACTGGGAATCCAGGTGTAACCGGGTGGTACATTGACGATTTCATCACTCCACACAGGAATCAAATGTTCATACTCTTGAGGATCAGGAGACCAGCGCAAATGCACTTCAATGATTTTGTTCTCAATAAACTCAACATTGATGTGTGCGCAATCTTGTAAACTGTTGAATAGAAACGGCAGTTTTGTTGAGTGGTAATCATCACACCGTTTCCAGCTTGTAAAACGGTATAACTCGTCTGGCTCGTTGTAGCCTTCAAATGCCCTTACTTGCTGCCAGCCGTTGATGTTCCACTGAAAGTCAATGCTGCGTTGTGTACCTTTAAACTGTTCACACCAAAAATGCCCTGCAGGAACAGTGTGCGTGTCGTAGGGGGTTAGATACTTTACTTTAGCGCCTAAACCCATACCACGTAGGTTATACACAGGTCGCACAACATAAACTCCCGGTTTAGTTACTGCAATACCGCCGGGCCCGCAATCATAGCCCAGAGTTTCGCTGAGCCACAGTTTGTTGAACCACAGCCTGTGTTGTGGAAAGGCGTGCCAAGCGGAGTTGTCGTCAGTTATCATGTGATGGTAGTTCCTGGGAATTCCGAGATCCCGACCTCCGCCGTGTAAAAGCGTTGCTCTGCCTCTGAGCTAAGGAACTCTCGTAAGTGGTGTGAGACAAGGGATTCGAACCCTTTCCTTTTGGGTGGAAGCCAAAGATGCTAGCCGTTGAACACTAGTCCCACTAGGGTGGTGCGGGTGCCGAGGATCGAACTCGGGTCTAAACGTTGGCAACGTTCGATTCTACCATTGAACTACACACGCATTAAAGTTGAAAACAACGCACAAAACCGTGGTTGTCGAAATACCACACCAAGTAGTGTGGTGTGGGTTCAGGGAACAGCACAATCATTCGCGTTCTAGCCGGTCCAGCAATCGATACATCTTGCGCTTGTGCAGGCGGGCTGCTAGGCCACGGTGCTTGGGAGCAGGTCCACAACAATTACAGTGCCAGCCACCTGGACCAACCACACCATTGTGCCGCACGTTAAACAAGTTTGTTTTCATAAGAACCTTTCTGGAAACACGTACTGGAATCAAACCAGTCTGGGAAGGGTTGCAGCCAACCACCTAGTCACTCGGTCAACGTGTTATTGATTTCTAGTGCTGAGATCCACGAATCTCCGCCGGCTACACTTTCATGTAGCTCGTTTACATCTTCGTAGTCGGTTTGCAAGAATGCACAAAGTGCTTGAAACTCTGTTTTAGCATAAACTAGGGCTTGCACCAGTGTTCCTGCATGCCCATTAAAGTACGCTACCACAAAGGTTTTGTTTTCGCCTAGGCCGTCGTGTTGCAGCTGCATGTAGTTTTTGTACAGGTGATAGCTCATGTTTGCTTAATGGCGGAAGAGGGGAGAATCGAACTCACCAAGGCTATTTCTAACTCAACGGTTTTCAAGACCGGTACCGTCGCCAATCGGTTTGCTCTTCCAAGTATCTTGGCTTTTATCTACTACGTCTGTGGTATCTATAGACTTATCTTGTATGTGAATGGCAGCAGCTGCACGCTTGCAAGCGGCTAGGGTATCAAATACACACTTGCCGTGTTCACCGTACTTATACTTGCCGTTGGAACATTTCTGGCAAGGCATGGTTACTTGCTGGTAGACTTGCTTGCAGCTTGAGCTGGTCGAGCTACGGGAGCTGCAACTACAGGAGCTTTAACAGGCTCGGGGGTTTTTGCCGTTGGCTTAGCCACAGGCTTAGCTGTGGGGGCAGGAGTAGCATGCGCAGCGTGAGCCGAAGCACGTGCTGCTACAGTGACGGCATTGCTGGTAAGGGCAAGCACGGCTAGGGCAATGGAAACAACGAATTTTTTCATTTTGATTTCTTTGTTGGCGGAAGCTATAGGAATCGAACCTATCGGCCCATTTCTGAACTGGGGCTTAGCAAGCCCTTGTTGCACCTTGCAACGCAGCTTCCAGTTGTTGAATCCGCGCAGCAGCTTCTTCCAGTAAGTCTGCTATACGGTCAGGTTTGTTTTCCTGAACAGACTTTCTGGTTGGAATCTGCCGGCGAATTTGTGCACGAGTTTGCAGTCGATAAACTAGGTCAGTGTGTGAGTCGGACATGTTTTTCACATTCAGGGCACTCAATATACGGTACCCAGGTACCGTCGCCTAAGTAGTCTTCATGCCAAGCTTCTTGCACGTCACTGGGACTGTACTCTAACAGAGAGCCACAGTGTTGGCAGAAAATTTCTCGAACAGCTTGTCTAATTACTCGTACGGTCATAGTTTTAGTTGGTTGTGTGGTGGTAAAAGTAGGATTCGAACCTACGACCCCAGCCGTATGAGAGCCGTGCACTACCGCTGTGCTATTCTACCAGGTATTTTTTATAAAGCAGTTCCCAAACTTGGGCATCGCCGTTTATGGCTTGTTCACTTTCAGTTTCAAACTTGCAAACTGCGCACTCATACCAGCACCACTGAAAGCAATCACCGCGAATCTCTGCACATGCAGTTGAGTCAGGAACTAACTTGTGGGCTGGCCCGCAGCGGGGACAGTTTAGACTCCAGGCATCAAAACTCATATTTGCTTTCTGTGTGGTACGTCCCGAGAGAATCGAACTCCCGTCTAATCGTTCGTAGCGATTGATATTTTCCACTATACTAGGGACGCTTTATGTGGCTCCGGAGGCAGGGATCGAACCTACGACCAATTGATTAACAGTCAACTGCACTACCGCTGTGCTACTCCGGAATTGTATGGTTTAAACTTACGTGGTCCACTACGCTGTACACGTTCCAGTGTGTCCAGTTCTCGGGGCTGTGCGGTTACCGAACAGTCACAACCAATCTTGCCTGCACTGGTTACCATGTAACGAATCCAGCGTTCCAGCTCGTGAGCTGGCGGTAGTCGGAAGTCGTCGTAGATGGTCAATTCAATTTTGTAGGTTTGATGTGCACTATCGTACATTAAGTATGCTCGATGATTTTAATGGAGGTTTTTGCAATAGCAGCTTGACACACAGCACAAGGCCGGGCCAGGGCCGGAGAACCGTCTTCACGATACCGAAAGACAACAAGTTTGTGAGCCCGAGCAAGGTCTGGGCACTTGATAATGGCATCAATTTCGGCATGAAGAAACATTTTATGCGGTTCTCCGGCCATAACAGCGTAGTGTGCTTGCAATGGGTGCGTTTTTACATAACTATTCTTGCCCAAGCTAAGCACTTGGCCGCGCTTGTCATAAATAACGGCAGTAATTGTGTACTTTTTGCTCAAGTGATTTCCTGATTTGTTAAAACAATTATAGAGTGTTTTAACACAGAAATCAAATCAATATTTTAGTTGGTAGCCTATAAGAGAATCGAACTCTTCTTTACGGGATGAAAACCCGGTGTCCTGACCACTAGACGAATAGGCCTTAATAATGGGGCACCGAGGAAGCCATTTACTCGATATTAAGTTTTTATCCAGGGCTGGCTGACCAGAGGTCAGGGATACCTAGTGCTGAAACACCACAACTTGGTGCGCAAGGAGAGACTCGAACTCTCACCCCTTTCGAGACTGGCTTCTAAGACCAGCGTGGCTACCATTACACCACTCGCGCATTATTTGTTCGTTTATATTTAGATTTAGATATATCACAACCTAAAGCTTTTGCTCTTTTCTTTATACCATTATCAGAGTAACCAAACATTTTTCCTAATGCTGTCCAAGCCATATTAGGAATTAGTTCTTCTAATACTTCTTTTGTTAGTTCTTTGTTTTTAATACTTGCTATAGAAGCGCATGTTAAAGAACAATTAACTGAATTAGAGTTATGTGGTTTAAATTCTGTACTACATACAGGACATATGTGAGCAGCTACACTACCATTGTGTATAATGGCATGTTGTTCTGCTGTTAATACTTCTAAGTTATCAGGAGAATTATTTAACCTATTTTCGTCTATGTGGTGAACATGGTCTTCTTTAGTAAGCCACTTACCTAGTTTAATTGAAGCTACGTGTCTATGATAATAGACAGACCCATCTGACACATAGTGCAGAGGGTGATCCCAATCTCTAAATTGTACATAGCCGTTCTTTAGCCCGGCTAATATCTTTATTTCTTTACTATACATATACTTCCTATATAAGTGGGAAGGCTAGACAGTAATATAGGTACTGTCAGGGGAGCTACCCTTTTCACCTTAAATGGTACCGGCTACTGGAATCGAACCAGTGTTTTCGCTCAATTATCTATTGAGTGCTTTACAGAGGTATAAGCTCTGCCCTAAGGCCAACATTAGCAAAGCCGGCATATATTCAAAAACTCTTCCATTAGGGTACACACAGGTCATGAACAGATATGCCCAACTATAAATGTGGGCTATAAGGGTTCCATCTAGCTATGTTTTTCGCCGTGATGCTAGCACGACCGCACTATATAAGGTGTGCGCCTATGTGTACTCTAATGGAGGGTGGGCCTAGAGAAAAGACGATTCACTCTAGATTAAGTTTTTATCTGCGCCCATCTGCGCAACCTTGAAACACCCATATTGGTACCCGATGCTGGACTTGAACCAGCGACCTAACGCTTATCAAGCGTGTGCTCTACCAGCTGAGCTAATCGGGTGGAGATTACCGCTTAGACTTCCGAAGTGCCGCGACCCGCTTCATGCGTTCTGCACTGAGCTCGCGCTCACGCTTGTTGTGTTCTTGATTAGCTCGTGGATCTGATTCACGTTCTTTGAAATACATAGTTTTCCTAGTTAAAGAAGTATTATAAACTAAAACACCGTTTGAATCAAGAGAATATTTCTGGCAGAGGGTGAAAGAATCGAACTTTCAACAACGGAATCAAAATCCGTGGTTATACCATTTAACTAACCCCCAACTGCTTCCATATTTTAACATACTATAATAGCTAGGCAGAGCCGTCTTTCACCAATGCTGTCCTTTATCACTGGTGATCTGACGTAATATGTTAAAATATGGTAGGCCCGGAAGGTAACGATCCTTCTTTTACTGGTTAAAAGCCAGTTACTTTACCTTTAAGTTACGAGCCCAAAATTACTCAAACAGCTCGCGTTTCTGTTTTTGACGCAGCTGTTTGTTGGTTTTGCGATGTGAGCCAGCGCCACTGCGCTGCATGTGCTTGGTTACAAAATTACGTGGTTTCATGGTAGTACCTCAGGGTAGCGTGCCCTGTGGGGCACGCTTGATTTCGATTTCTAAGAGATTATTGTAAGTGATTTAGGGTCGTGGTTCAAGAGAAAAATTACGGTGCTTTCACAGTGATTAACTTGAATATCCACGAAGCCATGGAAACTACCGCAGTTCCTAGGATCATGAGACCCCACTTGATGGCGTTGTCTCGATCTTTTTCTAGGGCTTTGATTTTAGAGTCACTGCGCTGAAGGTGTTCTTCCAGTGCTGAGATTTTTTCTTGCAAGACAGCTACTGTAATAGCGGTTGCAAGTGCGGTGTCATTTTCGGCCATAATCGGCTCCCTGTTTGGTACTAACTAGATTGTTACATCATTGTTTAATAGCCTAAGTTCAGTGTTAATATTTAGAGACAGAAAAATCAGCTTAGCCTTGTGAGCTGAAGCTGACTGAAAATGGTGGTGGACATGGGGAGGATCGAACTCCCATAAACGGCTTGCAAAGCCGCCGTAATCCCATTATACTACACGCCCAATAATTAAATACTATCTGATCTATTTAGGGGTCTGATGCTTTCATCCCACAGCGACTAATCAGTTATATCAGGACGCTTTCCTCGCCAGTTGCGCCCGAGTAGTGTACACGTCTGCACACGATACCTTGATAGTACTTAATTATTGGCCTCTCCTCACGGAATCGAACCGCGTCCAAGTGGTTTGGAGTCACTTGTGCTACCGGAACACTTAGGAGAGAATAAGACAATTAAAAAAGCAGCCTAGATACAGCGAAACTTAGTTTAGGTTCAGATAAACTGTGTTGTTATGCTAAGGCTGCTTATGCTGCTTTTTTAATTGGTCTCCATACAAGGATTTGAACCTTGACCAATGCGCCCCAAACGCATCATGCTACCAGATAACACTTTACGGAGATTAATGCTGGTTACTACCATCCAGCGTAAGTGTTGAGCGCCGAACACACCGTGGTTTACGCTATAACGCGAGTACAGGTTTTATAGTTCAAGCGCCTTACAGATTTTTGGTTGCGGAAGCAGGAGTCGCACCTGCGGTCTCCAGGTTATGAGCCTGGCGGATTTCTACTTTCCCATTCCGCGGTTAACTATTGTGAGAACGAATTGACAGCTCAAAATGATCCCAAAGCTGTTCAAATCGCAGCTGATATAGGGTTTTCAGCGCTTTCAGCATGTCTGCTACACCGTCTTGAGTTAGCTTGCTTTCAAGCACAGCTTCGTTGAGGGTGTCTAGGTCGTCGGTAATTTGCCAGCAACGCATGAGACTTTGTTCATGATCAAAACGATTGTAAGATGCCATGGTGTGTTTGTGTTAGTGAATAGTTATTATAACTGAAAAGCAAAGCGCCAGCAAGTGTAAAATTTAATTGGTAAATTCTTCGTACACCTGGTCTGAGACGTCTGTGCACTGCTCAACACCGTTGATCTGGCACCAGTAGTCCCAGACATACAGTGCATCAGCATTGTGGCCCGGAGGGCCTACAAGCTCATAGCATCGACTAGAGCGTGTGATGCCTTGTCGTGATTCGGGGTCAAAGCTGACCACACGGCTAGAAACTCGGCCTTCACGGTATAGAGTCTCTAGCCCACAAAAGTGTCGATCACCGTTGGGCAGTTCAAATACCCGCCAGGAAACCAGATGTGCTTCAGGATGTTCTTGAACCGGAGCCACTCGCCACACAGACATTTTTACCTCTCGTTTACCAATGCCGCCACACACCTAGCATAATTACTAGGTTAGTGATTAAATAACTCAACACTAACAGGGTACGTACAATGCTTACGTGATCTGATAGTTCGATGCTCATGCTGGCCCGTTCGCCAATGGCCTTCTGCCACACGTACCACCAGTACTTCTTTTTATTTGTTTTCATAGGCTACCAGTAGTAAAAATGTGGCTTGCGGCCAGTATCCACAAAGTCAAAGTCTTCTAGGTCATAGATGCAACGCAAGCTCTGATTCTCACGCGCACGTTGTGGGCGGTTCATCATGATGTGCGTCCACCAGCTGGGAGTGCCCATCCAGTGATGTTCAGTATCTACATGCTTGCGCTTTTTG
>Ga0209191_1002763_pt1 | contig 10723 bp, 8 predicted proteins | sample S_130626_EF_Meta_FD_187320 | JGI IMG/M metagenome (GOLD analysis project Ga0209191, IMG submission 187320) | Freshwater microbial communities from Lake Simoncouche, Canada to study carbon cycling - S_130626_EF_MetaG (SPAdes) (version 2) | ecosystem: Environmental > Aquatic > Freshwater > Lake ... | reverse complement strand
CTTCAAACTGGTCTCTTGATGTTGGTTCAGTACAAGAAAAAGAGTTCGACACTGAATTTGATCGCGTAATTCTCGACATGCTTGCACCATGGGAATGCGTTGAAATGGCTGCAAAAGTTTTAAGACCTGGTGGCGTCTTCCTTGCTTATGTAGCCACTACCACTCAACTTTCTGCGACGGCTGAAGCGCTCAAGGAAGATGGACACTTCACTGAACCCGAGAGTTCCGAAACAATAGTTCGTGGGTGGCATCATGAAGGTCTCGCGGTTCGACCTCAACAACGCATGATTGGCCACACAGGTTTTCTCATTCAAAGTCGTCGTATGGCGCCAGGTGTGGAAGTCCTCGCTCGACGTCGTCGGCCAGCAAAGGGCGCCTACGGTGTCGCGGAAGAGTGAACGGTTAGTTAATCTCACAATCGCACTCCTTGCTACAAAGCGATGGTTGACCAAATCTCAGATTTTTGTCTCGGTAGACGGTTATGACGGTGAACCAGATGCCATGGAACGAATGTTTGAACGAGATAAAGATGATCTACGTAACCTAGGCATCACTATCGAAGTAGGTTCCTTTGACCCACTCTTCGAAGACGAGGTTGGATATCGAATCCGCCCGGAGAATTATCAGGCAGATATCGACTCCATCACTTCGCGAGAGCTTTCTCTTATCTCACTTGCAACACAAGCTTGGCAGGGCGCGGTCTTGGATTCCTCTGCGCTTTCCGCACTGATTAAGTTGAAATCACTTGGCGTCGATTCAGATGTCGATTCAATCCCTGGGCTAGCTCCAACTGTCCATATTTCTGATTCAAATTTTGCAACGATTGTCGATGCAATTTCAGAGCGACGAGTCATCTCCTTTAACTACCTCAGCGCTGATTTAATTTCCGAAAATCGAGCCATCGAACCATATGGTGCAGGAACAAAGAATGGTTTTTGGTATGTAGCAGGGCGAGATCTCGATCGTAAAGATTTGCGTCTCTTTCGCCTCGACCGCTTTGACTCAGAGGTGAAGAACCAAGGCAAGGCTGGCGCTTATGAAATTCCTTCGGATTTCGTGATGAGCCAATCGTTGACTAACCCCGAAGTGACTCACACCGCAATTCTTAAAGTTCGCCGCGATAAGGCACATTCGCTGCGCGCACGAGCTATTTCCATTATTGACGAAGAAGAGTGGTCGAGAATCGAAATCAGGTACTTCAGAGAAAGTGAATTGCTCAGCGACGTTCTCTGGCATGGAGATGATGCGCTCATTCTTTCGCCTCAATCCGCACGAGATGCCGCCATTGCATCGCTCGAAGTGGTTGTGAAACTCCATGGTTAAGAAATCTACTCCCATAGAGCGAGCTGCTCGTATGCTCGATCTTGTTCCGTTTATCTCTTCACACCAGGGGATTTCTACACCCGAATTGGCAGCCGAGTTCGGAATCAGCATTGATGAGTTACTAGGAGATCTCAATTCGCTATGGATGTGCGGCGATAACCGCTTTGATCTAATTGATCTTGAATTTGAATCAGGTTACGTGACAATCCGAAATGCCCAGACGCTCAATCTGATTCGTTCTCTTTCGCAACAAGAGTTAATCACCGTCTTGATTGGTCTCGATCTCATCGCAAAAAGCCTTCCATCAAATCGTGTGGATCTGCTTCACGATATTTCTAGCCTTAAGGCTAAATTGGGCAAGGAAGTCGGACGCATTCTCGATGCTTCACCAGTTCATGACGGCGAGATACTGACAATTGTGCGTCAAGGTTTGGAAGAGCTTCGTAAGGTGGAGATCTCTTACTTCTCTCCTACAGAGGACCGAGTCTCTCAACGAGTTGTTACTCCGCTGCAGATATTTTCCAAAGATGAGCATTTCTTTCTCATCGCGTTCTGTGACAGTGTGGGTGCTCAGCGAACTTTCCGAGTCGACCGAATTCAGAGTGCAACGCTGCAAGATAAATCCAAAAATGTTCCAGACGCAGTTGTGACCACCGAGACAGCGCATACGGTCGAGGTCGCGATCCTTTCCAATTTCCGAAAGAGCCGCGAATCACTAGGAGGCTTTGTCCAGGGCGAAGGGGACCGCGTCACAGTTTCTAGCTACAGCGCTAGCTGGATATTACGAACTGTTATCTCAGCCGCCGGTGCCATGAAAGTCACAACCTCGACCGATATACGCCAGCAAATAGCCACCGCCGCAAAGAAGACTCTCGATCTGTATCGCTGATTTCCACCCCTGTGCGATAGTGTTCAACCATGTTTTTACGCGAACCTAGCCACATCCTCCTTCTGCTTGTAGTCCTCGTTGTCCTCTTTGGAGCGAAGCGACTTCCAGATTCAGCTCGTTCTCTTGGAAAGTCAATGCGCATCTTCAAGGGCGAGATGAAAGAGATGAAAGAAGAATCTAAGTCAGAGTCAAAGGATCCTGAAAAAGGATCAGACGAAAAGTAATTTCTATGGCGGCCACCTCAGGCGGTCGTATGCCGCTCTTAGAACACTTCCGAGAACTACGTAATCGAGTAGTTAAGTCGGCTTTGGCTATCTCCCTAGGAGCAATAGTCGGTTGGTTCTTCTACAACGAAATCATCACCAAGCTTGCTGAACCAGTCTGTGACCTTCGCGCTGCGCAAGAGAGTGGTGCTGCAAGTTGTGGCGCTCTCTACATCAACGGCGTACTTGGACCGCTCAACCTCCAGATTAAAGTGGCAATTCTTAGTGGCGTCATCATTACTGCTCCTCTGTGGCTCTATCAACTTTGGGCATTTATCGCACCAGCTCTTCATCGCAAAGAGAAGCGAAACTCGATTCTCTTCTTTATCGCAGCAACTCCATTCTTCGCGGCTGGTGCCTACCTTGGCTACACAATTCTTCCTGTTGCCGTTCGGGTGCTCTTTGGTTTCACACCGACATCATTAGCCAACTTGGTGAAATTTGATGATTATTTGGACTTCGTTCTACGAGTAATTCTTCTCTTCGGTATTGCATTTGAACTTCCAGTATTCCTAGTTACCTTCAACTTAATAGGTTTCCTCTCAGGAAAAGCAATTCTGAAACCTTGGAGAATCTGGGTCTTTGGAATCTGTCTCTTTGTTGCTGGTTTTACGCCAAGCGCCGATCCACTTTCGATGCTCGCTCTTGCCGTTCCACTGATACTTTTGTATCTCATGGCGGGCTCGATTGCTCTTCTCAACGATCGACGAAGAGAACGTATCGCCAGAAATCGTGAATTAGCAGATAGCCTCTAATGTGGGCTATAGCAATCAATCCGACTTCAGGTCACGGTAAAGGAATCGCAGTCGGAGAAACAGTCGTACGGTACTTTTCCGATCACACATTCGAATATCAAGTCTTCTCAGGACGAAGTGCAGGCGAACTCCGAAGTTCCTTGGAATCTTTTCTTGATTCGCAACCTTGCGAGGGAGTCATCAGTGTCGGAGGTGACGGGTTAGCGCATCTCATATTGCAACTGACGGTGCCACGCAATATTCCATTTGCAGTGATGCCAGCAGGCACCGGTAATGACATAGTAAGAACGCTCGGATGGTCACTCGACGACATCGATAGCTATCTTGAAAGAGTGACGTCGGAAGAGGCGCAACCCATTGACTTAGGAAATGTAGATTCGGAATGGTTTGCCGCCATTCTCTCGACTGGATTCGATTCGGTCGTGAATGAAAGAGCCAACTCACTTGGATGGCCCAAAGGTCCACAGCGATATAACGTTGCAATTGCTCTCGAACTTCCGAAGTTCAAGCCACTGCAATATGAAATCACGCTCGATAATCAGACCATCACTACCGAGGCGATGTTGATTGCAATTGGTAATGGTCGTTCTTATGGGGGAGGCATGTATGTCTGCCCACAGGCACAGATGCATGATGGACTTTTTGACATCATGATTCTTGAACCAGTCTCCAAAGTCGAATTCCTGAAGGTTTTTCCAAAGGTGTACTCCGGCTCACATATCACTCATCCAAAGGTGAAGACTTTCCGATCTAAGCGAGTTTCCTTGGTTGCAGATGCCATTGCCTATGCCGATGGTGAACGAATCGGACCGGCACCAATATCAGCCGAATGTGTCAGCGATGCTGGACTAACGTGGGCACTATGACGACCCCCGCCGAGAGCTACGCAGCTGCTAAGAAGCGAGGTAAGCATCCACTTACTATTCAATTCATCGAGCAGTTCGACTTTGGCTTCGATGAATTCCAAATCACTGCCTGCCAAGCGGTTGAAGACGGTAAGGGCGTACTTGTAGCTGCGCCTACCGGTGCAGGAAAGACAGTTGTAGGCGAATTCGCCGCTTTCAGTGCACTCGCTCAGGGGAAGAAGTGTTTCTACACAACTCCTATCAAAGCTCTTTCCAATCAGAAGTTCCAAGAGTTTGTTGAACGTTTTGGTGAGGATCGCGTTGGACTTCTCACCGGTGATACCAATATCAACTCGGAAGCAGATGTATTGGTGATGACAACTGAAGTACTTCGCAACATGTTGTATGCGAATTCATCGACGCTCAAGAATCTTGGTTCAGTTGTAATGGATGAGGTGCATTATCTAGCAGATAAGTCACGTGGCGCCGTCTGGGAAGAGGTTCTCATCCATCTCATGGAGAGCGTTCAGGTTATCTCGCTCTCTGCGACAGTATCCAACGCGGAAGAGTTTGGTGATTGGTTGGGTGAAGTTCGCGGTGCGACTGAGGTGATCGTCTCCGAAGTTCGCCCAATTCCGCTGTACCAACATGTTTTAATTGGCGATCGACTCGTTGATCTCTTCCGCGAACAAGGTCGCATTAATCCGGAAATACTCGGACTCGAACGCGAAGCGCTCAGACAAGTGCGCACGCCGCGTCATCGTCGCGAGCGATTCGGTGATGGTGATAGCAGACTTACCCGACCCGACATCATCGAGAAACTACAACGAGAGAATTTATTACCTGCAATTACCTTTATCTTTTCTCGTGCAGGATGTGATGCAGCAGTAAAGCAGTGCTTAGCTGCCGGGATCAAACTCACAAATACAGAGGAGCGACTAGAGATAGCTCAGACTGCAGCGCGATATACACAAAACTTGGCCGAAGAAGATTTAGAAGTACTTGGATATCGCGATTGGTTGATTGCACTTGAACGTGGAATTGCTGCCCACCATGCAGGGTTGCTACCTAGCTTTAAGGGGGCAGTTGAAGATCTGTTCAAGCGTGGTTTGGTAAAAGCAGTATTTGCAACGGAAACTCTGGCGCTAGGAATCAATATGCCAGCACGAACAGTTGTTCTCGAGAAGCTCACCAAATGGAACGGCGAGGCTCATGTCTCGATCACACCAGGGGAGTACACACAACTCACAGGTCGCGCTGGTCGTCGTGGTATCGATATTGAAGGAAATGCTGTTGTTCAATGGTCACCTACAGTTGATTCAGCAACAGCTGCAGGTCTAGCTTCGACTCGTACCTACCCATTGCGCTCTTCCTTTACACCGACATACAACATGTCGATCAATCTCATTGCTCGATTTGGAAGAGAGCGCGCGCACGGCAGTCTCGAATCATCCTTTGCACAGTTCCAAGCAGATAGAGCTGTTGTCGGTCTCGTACGTCAGATCCGTAAAAACAATTCTGCAGCAGCCGAACTCACTGAATCAGCCCAATGCCACTTAGGTGATTTCTCGGAATACTCACGTATGCGAATCGATATTAAAGAGATGGAGAGACTCTTAAGCAAACGAGATGGTCGTCGAGGTATTGATCAACGCCAACGCGTGAAGATGGAGAATGAGCTCGATGGAATACGACGCGCTATGCGTCAACATTCTTGCCACAGTTGTAATGATCGCGAAACCCATGCCCGGTTCGCTGAGAAGGCTGATCGTCTCAACCGAGAGTCCGAAGGGCTTCGGGCAAGGGTAGAAAATCGCACCCACGTGATCGCTAAGACCTTCGACCGTATCTGTGATGTATTGACACATCTCGGCTACATCGAAGGGGAGAAGCCGTTAGAACAAGGCAAGATTCTGGCAAAGATTTTTGCGGAGTCTGATTTGTTGCTTACTGAATCGATTCGTCGCGGGGTATTTGATTCACTCACTCCACCTGAATTGCTCTCTGTTGCTTCTGCGATGATTTATCAGGGAAGAAGTTCTGAACCTTATGCTCCCAAGATGCCCAATGACAACGTTGCAAATGCCTTGGTGGCGGTATCAAAGATATGGATCGAACTAGAAGCTATCGAGAATGAATTTGATGTGAAGACTCAACGCGAACCAGATTTCGGTTTCTGCTACGCCGCTTATCGATGGGCTAACGGTCACTCGCTGAGTAGCGTTCTTAAGGGCACTGATATGACAGTTGGTGACTTCGTTAGAAGCATCAAACAATTAATTGATTTGCTGACACAGATTGGTGGCGCGGCGGAAGAGTTGCGACCTGCCTGCCGTGAAGGAATTAAACGTTTGGATAGAGGCGTGATTTCATATATGTTGGGCGACATATGACACTGATGCTCTTAGATAGCGCCTCGCTTTGGTACCGCGCTTACTACGGAATGCCTGACACTTTACTGTCGCCTTCAGGTATGCCAGTCAATGCAATTCGTGGTTATCTGGATATGACAGCTCGCCTTATCGGTATGTACTCACCAAATCGCATCGTGGCATGTATCGAAGGCGATTGGCGCCCATCGTGGCGCGTAGATCTCTTCCCAGATTACAAAGCTAATCGACTTGAAGATGAGAGTGACGAAGAGGAAGAGCCTGAAACACTGACACCTCAAATCCCGGTGCTTCTCGATCTTCTTGATGCATTTGGAATTCCCATGCTCGGTGTCGATGACTACGAGGCCGATGATGTCATGGCCACCTTTGCCGTAAAGGAAAAGGGGCCAATTCGCGTAGTAACGGGGGATAGGGACCTCTTCCAGATGGTTGACGATAAACGCGATGTGAAGATTGTGTATTTAGCTCGCGGAATTTCCCAACATGATTTGGTTGATTCAAAATGGGTTGCCGAAAAATATGGAATACCAGGGGATAGGTACGCACTCTTTGCAATGTTTCGTGGAGATCCATCTGATGGCCTACCTGGTGTGCGCGGTATCGGTGAAAAAGGGGCCGCTCTGATTGCCAATAACTTTGCCACAGTCGATGAAGCCCTTGCCGGAGCGAAAGCTGGTCATGAATCTCTGACTAAATCACTTGCTAAGAAGATTATCGATGGAGCCGACTATTTAAAGATTGCTCCAACTCTGGTTCATTGTGCAAAAGATGTTGCTATCCCACAGATGGATATCTCAATGCCTAAGAAGCCAGAAGATTTATCGACTATTTACCAGATGAAGGATGAATACGGCTTAGGTGCCAGCGTTGATAGATTAATATCAGCGCTTAATTGGTAGGGAGGATCGATATGAAACCGGTAATCCTTATCCCTACCTATAACGAATCTGTAGCTATCGTAGAACTTCTCAATCAATTATCGACTTTACATAACGTTCGGGATTTCGATGTCGTGGTACTCGATGACAATTCACCTGATAAGACAGCAGATATTGTCGACTCAATGAAGTTGCCATGGGTAAGCGTGATGCGCCGTCCTGGTAAGGCAGGGTTAGGCGCTGCTTATCGCGCAGGATTTGCGCATGTATTACCTATGAAAAAGTATTCACAAATTGTCACGATGGATGCCGACGGTTCTCATCGAGTCGAAGATCTTCCAGCAATGCTCGATGCGTCGACAGAATCAGTTTCTATAACTTTAGGTACTCGTTGGATGGCAGGTGGATCGGTCGTTAACTGGCCGAAAAGTAGACAATTGCTATCGAAATCAGGAACTAAGTACGCACGTATTGCACTTGGGATTCCACTCAATGATCTAACCGGTGGTTTCCGCGTTTATAGCGCCGAACTATTAGAGAAGTTGAATCTCGCTGATATGACGGCTACTGGATATTGTTTTCAGATCGAGATGGCGATGGCATCTGAGCTAGCTGGCGCCCGAATGTTCGAAGTTCCGATTACCTTTGTCGAACGCATCAACGGGGTTTCCAAGATGAGCAGGGCAATTGTCATTGAAGCTTTATGGCAGACAACGCTCTGGGGTCTTGCTCGACGCTTACGGCCTAACGCCGATAAGTTACATTATGTAAAGTAAGAATAGAGAGACTAGGCGAAGGCCTCTATCGGTGGGCATGAGCAGACCAAATTTCTATCTCCGTAAGCGCCATCGATACGCCCTGTAGTCGGCCAATACTTACCTCGCTGACCGATTAATTCACCTGGAATAAGGCCTGTAAGGGTGGCTGGGAAGGCTCCACGCTCGCGTGGGTAGCTTCTCTCCCACTGGCTTCCTGCAATCGCCCCAATTGTGTGAGGTGCATGGCGAAGCGCCGAATCTTCAACAGCAATCTTTCCATCGATGATCTCTTGAATTTCACTGCGGATAGCGATCATTGCATCAATAAATCGATTCATCTCAAGGATATTTTCGGATTCAGTTGGTTCAATCATCAGAGTTCCAGCAACCGGGAAGGACATCGTAGGTGCGTGGAATCCGAAGTCCATCAACCGCTTTGCAATGTCATCGACAGTTACACCGGACTCTTTGGTGATCTCGCGAATATCGAGAATACATTCGTGGGCAATCAAGCCCTTGTTGCCGGTGTAAAGAATCGGGTATGCACTCTTTAGTCGGTAGGCCATGTAATTGGCGTTGAGAATCGCAACCTCAGTTGCATGGGTAAGGCCTTCTCCCCCCATCAAACGTATGTATGCCCATGAAATTGGCAAGATGCTGGCAGAACCAAAAGGCGCCGCAGAAATTGGACCAGGCCCTGTTGCAGGACCAGCAGATGCATCAAGTGGATGGTTTGGCAAGAAAGGAGCTAAATGAGCCTTTGCAATCACAGGACCAACTCCGGGTCCCCCACCACCATGAGGAATACAGAATGTTTTATGGAGATTGAGGTGTGAAACATCAGCACCGAACTTTCCAGGTTGGGCTGTACCTACAAGTGCGTTGAGGTTTGCACCGTCCACGTAAACCTGACCACCTGCATCGTGAACGAGCCCGCAAATTTCACTAATGGCAGATTCAAAGACGCCATGTGTAGATGGATAGGTAACCATGAGAGCTGCGAGAGTTGAACCGTGTTCTGCAATCTTCAATTTGAGATCTGAGACGCTGACGTTGCCAGCTTCATCGCATTCGATAACAACAACCTTCATGCCCGCCATGACAGCGCTAGCCGCATTTGTGCCATGGGCACTAGATGGGATGAGACAGATATTTCGATCACTATCGCCTCGAGAATCGTGGTAATTGCGAATCGCTAATAATCCAGCGAACTCTCCTTGGCTACCTGCATTGGGTTGCAATGAGACAGCGTCATAACCAGTAATTTCCACAAGCCACTTGGACAACTGATCTATCAGAAGTCGTGAACCTTGCGTTTGATCTGCTGGAGCAAATGGATGGAGCGAAGCAAACTCAGGCCAGGTAACTGCTTCCATCTCTGTGGTCGCATTGAGCTTCATAGTGCATGAACCCAATGGAATCATGGTGCGATCGAGTGCTAGGTCTCGATCTGCCAAGGTTCTCAAATAACGCAACATAGATGTTTCAGAGAAATAGGTGTTGAAGACTGGATGTTGAAGGAAGGAACTTGTTCGCTTCAGAGAAGTGGTGAACTCTGTAGCTCCGGAATCTTTCAGACCTAAAATCGCAAGAACTTCTTGAAAAGTGCTCTCTGTTGTTGTTTCGTCGAAGGAGATTCGAACCTCAGTCGCGGAAACCTTTCCGAAGTTGAACTTCTTTGATTCCGCAGCTTTATGAACTGCCATTGCATCTTTCACATCGACAGTGACGGTGTCAAAGATCGAGCCGTTTCGTGAACGTGAAGCTTTATGAAGGCGCGCAGCAAAGCCATGCACACGCTCAGCGATACGAGTGAGCCCCACTGGGCCATGCCACATTGCGTAGAAAGCGCTCATATTCGCTAGTAGAACCTGCGCAGTACAGATATTGCTCGTTGCTTTGTCGCGACGAATATGTTGTTCGCGGGTTTGCAGCGCTAAACGAAATGCCGGATTTCCGTGAGAGTCAACGCTCTGTCCAACAAGACGCCCGGGAAGGGAACGTTCCAGGCCAGTACGCACAGCCATGAAGCCAGCATGCGGACCACCGAATCCCATGGGAACTCCGAAGCGTTGAGCAGAACCAACAGCGATATCAGCGCCCCACTCCCCTGGTGCTTTAAGAAGTGTGAGTGCCAGAAGATCTGTAGCCGCGATTACGAGTGCGCCTTGTGTATGCGCATATTCAGCCACTGCTGAGTAATCGCAAATTTCGCCAGTTGTATCTGGATACTGCAGAAGTAAACCGAAGAATTCTCCGTCGTAACCATCTCGCGCTACATGTCCTGCATCAACCTCGACAACAGTGATTCCCAACGGTTTTGCACGTGTTGCAACTACCGCTTTTGTCTGAGGATGAAGATGTTCTTCAATAAGAAAAACTGCGCCATCTGAAGCTTTAGAGCTACGACGTGCAAGTGTCATAGCCTCAGCAGCTGCAGTTCCTTCATCAAGCATTGAAGCGTTGGCAAGAGCGAGTGCAGTCATATCGCAGATGACAGTTTGAAAAGCGAAGAGCGCTTCTAAGCGCCCTTGTGAAATCTCAGGTTGGTAAGGCGTATACGCGGTGTACCAAGCTGGATTCTCTAAAACGTTTCGCTTAATCACTGGCGGAGTAATG
>Ga0209191_1002761_pt1 | contig 10732 bp, 13 predicted proteins | sample S_130626_EF_Meta_FD_187320 | JGI IMG/M metagenome (GOLD analysis project Ga0209191, IMG submission 187320) | Freshwater microbial communities from Lake Simoncouche, Canada to study carbon cycling - S_130626_EF_MetaG (SPAdes) (version 2) | ecosystem: Environmental > Aquatic > Freshwater > Lake ... | reverse complement strand
CTGACGAACTGCTGTGTCAAAGTAGGTCTTCAAGTGTTGGTCAAACTTTGGATCTAATCCAATGTCGTTCTTATACTGTTTAACTGCAGGATGAGTCTTCATCTTCTCAAATACATGCTTCTTCATTAACAAGAAACCTGTACCTGCTTTAGATACTTCTTGCAATCCGTCTGTGCCTTCTTCAGCACCCTCAAATCCATTAACAACCCATTTGATTGGCATTGTTTTCATTGGGTACAATCCACCAATAACATCAACATCACGGTTCAATAGAACTAGTAGATGCCATGGCTCCCAACCAATATCAGCATCAACAAAGAATAAGTGTGTTGCGTCTGGCATATCTAAGAACTTAGCAGTTAGTGTATTACGGGCACGACTGATAAGACTTTCGTTAACCATTGTTTCTAATGTCCAATCAATACCAAGTTGACGGGCAGTATTAGCCCACTTGATAAATGACATAAATGTCGATTCTGTTAGCATACCACCATAGCACGGCATTGCGATATGTACTTTAGTAGTTTTTAGGAAATCTACATTAACTTGAACTTGACCAGGACCAGGACCAGCCGCTTGTGCAGGCGATGTCTGATCTTGTGCTGCCTGTGCAGCAATTTCCTGTACTTTTTCTACAGGGACTGTTTTTTCCGACTTGCTTGCTTTGGCTGCTTTAGGTGCTTTAGGTGCTATAGGTGCTATAGGTGCCGCATGAGCGACTGTTGATTCAGATGTTTTTTTTGTTGCCATTTTATCCTCTTGTTTAGATACTATTATTTACATCAGAACAAGGGGGTCAAATTATTTTTCTTCTAAATAATCCACACTTTCGGACAAATTAGTTTCATCTTGATCACCTCTTCCAACTAATCTAATTAAATAACCTTGTTTGAAGTATACAGGATGATACATTACTACATTGAACGTGCCATCGTCATTCCATGGTATCTTTACATTAGCACCGGCAGCAATGATTTTATAGCATACATTTCTTACTTCTTGTGCATTTTTATTAGGACCATACATTGCATCGGCTAAGTCATCTGCTAACTGTAATAAATATGACTTCTCGTCTCCATCGTCACCTCTGTCGCTACTCGGCGGGGAAAACTCATTTAATTTCTTTGGTGGAGTTTTAGTAATAAATTCTTTCATATCATCATCTGTAGTAACTCTAACACGATACTCACCTTTATTGTTAGGTCCGGTTACAGACATAATCTTTTCATCACCCCTACTATCTTTTTGAGTACTAATTTGTTGTGGTAATTTATCCCAGTTAGTATCTACTGTTTTACCCATACTAGATAAACCACCCAATGCCATCCCACCTGCCAATGCGGCCGCGCCTAAGTTTTGTTTCCAACCCTCATCTAAATCATTACTCATACCTATATCTAACATCTTTACAACATTAGCGGCAAGCTTAGGGTTCTTTTGTGTTGCTGGATACAAACTCATAACCATTGCTGTCTTACGACGGTCATCTAACTTAGGCCACGCATTGCGAATCTCTGTTGCACTAGTAATGCCAGGACCAAACTCTACTGTAGGTAGATAAGCCATATAAGCATGTTTACCAAATGGTTGTACATCTTTACCAGTATATGGTTGGAAGTATGCTGGACTACCATCTTTTTTCATTCCACCTGGTTTAGGACTTTCGTTTTTATCTTTAGCACTACGAACAAATATTACTACATCTTGTTCTGGATTAAACTTATCTGTTATTTCTTTAGGTTGGAAGGGACTTTTAACCTGTATAAAATGTCCAAGAGCGACCCCGGCAACCTTAGCTAGTTTTTCTTTGATAGCAAAAGGAAAAGGTCTACTCTTTGTATCATTGGTAGCCGCAACATATACTTCAGCACCAGGGAAAGCTTTTTTGGCACTATTATATAAACTATGATGGCCTGCGTGGTAGGGATGAAAACCCCCGGGCATTATAACAATGGTACTCATATCAATAACTTAGCTTCACGAAATTAACTACACCACCTTGAAAATCAACAACCTTTGCTCTCATATAAACAAAGTTACCATCTATATTTGTATATACTGATGCGTTACTTGCAATTTGTGGTGCGCTATTGCTAGCGGCATTTGCGTTAGCTTCTAATTCATATACCTTAAACCAATCTGTACTACTTGGAGTTGAAGCTAAACTAGCTTCAATCGTAATATTACCAGTACAGTTTGTTACATTGATATTAACAGTTTGTAATGAACGAGGGGTAATAATATATGATGCGCCGGGTTGGCTATTGCCTGTTACGGTGTAGGGTGCACCGTTGCCCGGATTCAAATAGGAAGTTTGTGGCAATAGAATAAGTGTAGTAGTTTGGCTCATTATGCTTTTACAACCTCAACAACTACACTATCGCCTATTAATTCTTGGGAAACTTGTTCTAAAGCCGCTAGGATTTCAGTACTAGTGATACTAGTGCCGGAATCTGTGTCTTTTACTATCTTACTAAAAGTGATTACGATTGATTCTGTTACAATCTTTGCCATGGTAAATACTCCATTTTATTAGAGTATTTATCATTTTATATAGGTTCAGGGCGTTTTTCTAATTTATAGCGTTTTCCGAGATATTCCCCGTGCATTAACGCCAAATAACTCAATGTACGCTCATCATCATAATCAATGAAATGATTACTATTGGTAAATCTATAACGCCAACTCCATGAGGGAGCATTACTATTGTACCCTTGTATCCAGTATTTCAATGACGGGCTAGGATGTAACTCGTCAGATCGGGTTAATAACTCACCTAATTGTGTTACAAATGAATCTTGAATCATTTTAGATTTCAAGTAAACTCTATACTTATGTTTAGGATCATTGACAAACGACTTTATTCCTACAAAATTGTTTGTCTGAACTTCTGTATAATCATAAAAGACACCATTTTTAATAGTTTCACTTGTCCTTAATAAGGCTAAATCATTACTAAATATTGCTATCTTATTAGACTCAACACGAACTAGTCCAGTATTGTTTTCTTTAAGCATATTACGAAAATCTATAAATCTCCCAAGAGCCTCTAGATTGTCTGTAACTACTGGTCTATCAGCATCTTTTATCTTTCTCCAACCAGTTGTAGTATTATATCGTTTCATCAACCCGTCAAAGTTTTTTTCATACATAGCATATCTAATACCCTCTATAGAGAATCTTACACGATATTTATATTTACCGTAGTAATCACTATCACGGTAGTCGTAAAAATCAATTCCCGGTGTATCAGTTGCTAATTTCAATAATCCCATCTTCTCCAACCTTTGCCATTGCTTTATGTGTAACATTAAATTCAATAGTATCATCTACCATTACACAAGTAACAGTAGCATTTTTGATTCTTTCAAAGAGTACCTTTTTGCTCAAGGGTACACGAATCAATTCATCAATCTTACGACTTAATGGACGAGCACCCATCTTTTTATCATAACCCTTCTCAGCCAAATAATCAACAACTGGTTCACTTAAATTCAAGCTGATGTTGTGTTTCTCTAATAGAGATTTTTTCAATTCTTCTGTGAATTTAACAACAATTTTCTTAATAGCTAATGTGTCTAGTTTACCAAACTTACAAATCAAGTCAACACGATTTCTAAATTCTGGTTTAAAGAACTCTTTAATTGCTTTATCATCTTCACCTGTCTTTTCTTGATTACCAAATCCAATATTGTTTTTCTCACTATCGGCACTTCCTAAGTTACTTGTCATAATGATAATAGTATTCTTACAGTTAACTTCTTTACCATTACTTCCAGTAATACGGCCCTCATCTAACATCTGTAAGAAGATATTGAAGATATCAGGATGCGCTTTTTCAACTTCATCAAATAGTAAAATACTATGTGGGTTCTTACTTAAGTCATTGATTAGTCGCCCGCCGCCTACTTGACTGTCACCAAACCCAACATATCCCGGAGGAGGACCAATTAAACTTGATACAGAATGCTTCTCACTATATTCACTCATATCATATTTGAGTAATGTCATGTCAAGATTTTTACTTAGCAATTTAGCTAATTCTGTTTTACCAGTACCAGTTGGGCCTAAGAAGATAAAGCTTGCTGTGGGTTTATTCTCATTGCCAATACCTGCAAACGAAACATAGACTCTTTCTAAAACTTGTTCAACTGTTTCATCTTGACCATACAGTTTACCTTTGATATTAACTTCAAGGCTATTGATACGGTCAAAGTTATCCCCATTTAATTTATCTGCAGGAACACCGGTAAATTTTTCAACTTGTTCGTGTATCAGGTCTTTAGTAATGATTGCACCCTTATTACCTGCGACACGTTGTTTAGCACAAGCCGCATCAAGCAAATCAATAGATTTGTCTGGATTCTTACGGTCATGAATATATCTTGCTGATGCGTCCACAGCCGCAACAACTGCCTCTTCACTAATATCAACTTCATGGAAGTCATTCAACCGTGTGCTTAATCCTTTAAGAATACGAATTGTGCTATCATGTGATGGTTCATCTATTGATACACGATAGAATCTACGCATCAATGCACGATCCTTTTCAAATGATTCATAGTATTCTTCCCATGTTGTACTAGCAATAACTTTCAATGTACCTTTAGTAATAGCTGGCTTAATCATATTAGCAAAATCAATTGAGCCATTACTTGCAGAACCACTACCTTTCATAGTATGTGCTTCGTCAATGAATAGAATTGATTTTTTCTTAGTGTTTAATGCTTCTAATACTTGCTTGACCTTTTCTTCAAAGTCTCCCCGATACTTACTTCCAGCAAGCAATGATCCTACTTCAAGTGAATACACTTCATGGTTAACAATGAATTCTGGGCAATCACCTAAAGCAATCATTTGTGCGAGCCCTTCAGCGATAGCTGTCTTACCTACACCAGGATCACCCACCATAAGTACATTTGACTTGAATCGTTTAGCAAGAACGTTAATAATATCATCAAGTTCTTTACTACGACCAATTAATGGTTCTAATTTCCCTGTACGTGCTAGATCGGAAAGATTAGTTGTATATTCTTCTAATATTTCATCAGCTTGATTTTCAGAGAGTTTAGCTGTAAATTCAGCACCTTTATAAGTGTTTTGCCAATGTGGTACAAATTCATTTTTATTAATGCCATATTTTAATAAAAAATAATGTGCATGACTATTGCCCTCACTGCTAATACTTAAATACAAATCAATAGTAGTAACTTGTCTACGACCAGTAAATAACACCTGTGTTACTGAACGATTCATTACTCGTTCTAGACTATTAGTTTTACGCGGTTGAATCTCATCATTAGGTTCTACCTTTGCTACAATAGCATGTAGGCTGTCAACATATGCAGTGACTTCTTGAATCATAATATCAGTATCACTACCAAAACTATCTAAACATTTCTTAAATGGGGTATGTGTTATTAATGCTAATAACAAATGTTCGATGGTGCAATATTGGTGTTTTCTTTGTTTAGCAAAACCAATTGCTTCTTCGATGATTGCTTCTATTTCGGGTGAATTATTCACATCTATTTCCTTTTAAAAAATTATTTACTCAGATTTAGATAGCAAAATGCTATCAGTTATACGATTGTCAATTATATCAGGTATAAAGGGTTTTAACAATAGTATTTGGTCTCCGTAGGCAACAGTTCCTTGTATCGGTAATCCATGACCACCTAATTTTATATGCATATGTGGTTGAGTTTTAGGTGGAATTGTTACCTCTAGGGTTTTTCCACCAATAGTAGTAAATTCAAAATTTGTTCCAACAATTAAATCTAACACTGATATAGCTTGATTACAGTATAAGTCATTTATTTTTCTTTCATATTTTAAATGATTGTGGATTCTAAACTCTACCATTAATGGTGCTCCGTCAATTATATTTTCATAACGTATTTGACCACCGTCTTGTATACCTTTAGGTATATCAATCTTTATCATATGTGCTTTATGTTGCGTTTGCAATTTCATTGCTTGCTCACCACCAGAATATACCTGTTCTAAACTAATCCAAACACTTGTTCTATATACTTGTTGTTGTGGTTGCTGCTGTTGATGTTGTCTAAACATTTGTCCAAATATATCATCTATATTGAACCCATTCATATTGAAATGGAATCCGCCTTGTCCCGGTTGACCTCCTTGAAAACCTTGCGGCATTGGATTGTCATATTGTTGACGTTTTTCAGGATTGCTTAATATATCATATGCAATTTGAATTTTTTGGAACGTAGCAGTATCACCACCTTTATCCGGGTGATGTTGACTTGCTAGCTTGCGATATGCTTTTTTGATTTCGTCAGGGGTTGCATTTTTGGCAACTCCCAAGGTTTGATAATGTTCCATTTAACTATTATAACACCTATATGTTATTTGTCAAATTAAGATTTACCCTCAATCTTTTCTTTTGTACGACCATAAGCAGCTATACCAAGAACAGCACCCATAGCTATATGATATAGTCCAGCACCTTGCAATGTTAGAGGTTGCCATTGTGATGTGACACTACCTTTACTCATTGCTTGTAGTAAACTCCATAATACAGGGAATACAACAAAGTCACATGTACAGGTCATCATGTATACCCAACCCATAACTGGACGCCATTTTTTGTTGATCCAATCTGTGTTATCGTTGGCTACTAATACATCTGCCCCGCTTGCGGCATTTGTTGGTGCTGCTCCTGTGAGAACGGGCTGATTGCCGGTTGATTGGTTAATGTTTTGAGTGCTTCCGAAACTGCTACCGACTCCACCGCCCAGGGATTGTGAGCCAAAGCTGTTTGTGACTGGTGAACCAAAGCCACCGGGTGAGCCGAAGCCTCCTGTTGGCGCTGAGCCAAATGCTGAAGGCCCGCCGAATGATATGTTGACTGCATTATTATCTCCAAATGAACTGCCTTGCGGAAATTGTTGTATTGTCGGATCAGCCGCTAGCATTTCATGATGTTCATCATCTAGTGCCATTGGTTGCTCAAACCCTGTTTTTTTAGGTAATATAGTTGCCATTATAAACCTGCCATTGATTTGAATGCTTTTATTTCAGCATCTTGTTTGTCAGCATGAATCGCTTTGACTTCTAATCCAGCTCGTTCACGCATCTCATTAATTTCTTCTTCTTCAACTTCTTCTTCCTCACGATAATCATGAGGGCTAATAGTTATTACTTGTTTCAATACATCTTCTTCCGGAGAGTATTCCTCTTCATTAACAATAATTGTCCAATCTTTAACTGGTATTGCTGTTAATGTTTCTAAATCATCTAACAATTCTATAATTCGTTTAGGTACACTACTTCTACGATTCATTTCAACAAACACTAAGTATTGTCCGGGTTTAACTTCACCCTCACTCACTTGAGCATCTAATACAAAATCATATCCACGCTCAAACCAATCAACTAAATCATTTCCGGCTGCTTCACTTTTAATAGTAAACGCCAGAGTAACGATCTCGCTATCAGTGCCCATATGTGCGGCATATTCATCTACTGTTACCGTAGGAATCATTTGACCTTCTAGGTCATGATAATCTAAACCTTCATTTAATATAGTTTTATTAGTCATATTACATTGTTGGTAATGGAGGGGGCATTCCCATGCCAGGGGCTGCTGTTCCGGTTTGATCCATTTGATCCTGTTGTTGATCATCCTCTTCACCGGTATCTTCTTTATCTAAATCGGCATCATAAGCATCATCTAATTCATTCAAGTCAATATTTTGACCTGCTAAATCAACTGAACCTTCACGAATATCGTCCATCAATTCTTTGGGCATTTCAATATAAACTAACCATACTTCACGCATAGCAGTCTTTGGATATCTTGTACCGGGAATATAATCATCTGGATTTTCAACCGCTACAGGAACTTTAATCTTAGTCTTTTTAAATTTGATTTTGCATCCTACCCCAGCTAATCGTTTAGCACCTCGAGGATCGGGCATTAATTTGTATGGGTACATGAATATACATGTTACTGTATAGCGTTTAACATCAGGCCCCTGAACTAATTCGCCCAATTCCCAGTTTTTAAATGCGTATAAGTCGGCTTCATCTAGTACTCGCTCGTAGTCTAGTAATACAGCCATTGAGCCGTCGCTAGTAAATATACCTTTTACGGTGTCAATTATACTCACATAATCAACGTTGTCAAAAAATTCGTCTGCGGTTTTCATATATATATATTTATCTTTTGTAGTTTGAATACATCAAATAACGATATTTCATGCCGTAACCTAATATTTATCATTAATATCTACACAATAAGTATGCTACTATGTCTCTACGTATTGACCTTAAATAAACTTGAGTGTTATGAGAACTCACGCTCTACAAAGGAGAATTAACTTGAGCAAACGAAAAACTAGCGCATTACGTACACAAGACACACGGTTTTCACACAGTAAAAAACAAGATAATCAAACTTTTTATACACATGAATCAAAAACAATAGATTTTGCACAGGCACAAAGGGAAATGCGGGTAAATAAAAAGCCCGTTCAACTTATCCCTAAGTCAGTTAACCAAGAAAATTATATCCTCGCACTACTGGATGAGCAGACAGATATTGTCGTAGTCACAGGTCCTGCGGGTACTGGAAAAACTTACTTAGCTATGCTTGCTGCCATAAAAGCTATGCGTAATGGTGAATGTGACAGGATCATATTATCTAGACCTGCAATAGGTGTTGATGACGAGAAACACGGCTTTTTACCAGGAGATATCAATCAAAAGATGGAACCTTGGACTAGACCGTTGTTAGACGTTCTGCGTGAATACTACACCACAAAGGAAATAGCCCACATGCTAGAAGAACAGATAGTGGAAATTGCACCTCTAGCATTTTGTCGAGGAAGAAATTTCAAAAATAGTTGGGTAGTATTAGACGAGGCACAAAACGCAACCCCGGGTCAACTCAAAATGATTATGACCAGAATCGGCGTCGGAAGTAAGATTGTAATTACTGGCGACATTGAACAGGCCGATCGTAAAACAGCCGACAATGGGCTATTAGACTTACAAAATCGATTGAGGAAGGGGGTGATTCCGGGATTGCAATTATGTAAGTTTGAACTTAAAGATGTTCAACGTCATCGCATAATTGAACATGTGCTTAACTTATACAGTTAAAAATGGGGCTTAGGCCCCATTTGTTTTTTCAGTGATACTTGCTTCTTTTTCAAGTTGTGCAATTAAATTAGGATAAATCTTTACATAATACTCATGCATCTTATCCCACTCTCTATCCAATGCCTTACCTTCAATTACACATTTATCTACTTTTTTCTTTGCATAATCTAATATAACATTACATGTTTGTAGGTCGCTCGGCTTAACTTTTTTAGATACAGCTACTTGTTCATCAATTTGCCCATTAGGCTTTCTCATAAATGTAATTAATAAATATCTCATAAATCACCCGTCAATTCTACTAATGTGGCCGCTAATGAAATTTCAGGAATACCCACTAAACTTAGATTAGCTAAACCATTTCTAATAACAATAATACTAGCATCTCGTTTTTCATTAGTCTTACCCCATAAATCTAAATTCTGATACATCCATGCATATGTATCTTCAATACGTGTAGGATATAATGCAATGTATTGTAATAACTGTTGTCTACCTTCAAGTATCTTACCTGCTTTAAACAAATTAGTTGCATCAACTAATAATTCATTTTCACTAGATCCTTGAGATTGCGGTGGCAATAATTTACCCGTACTACTATTAACTTGTAACTGATTTAAACATTTACGTAAGTCTGGATAAGTAGCACGAACATAACTATCCAAATCATCCAAATCAAACTCAACGTTTTCACTTACTAACACAGTTGCCGCTCTCGCAGTGAACTCTGTTTTATCTGTTTTTGTAATGTGAAACTCATGGCATCTTGATTTCAATGCAGGGATAATCCTATGCTGATAGTTACAAGTTAGAATAAATCGTGCGGTCATATGATATGCTTCCATATCGTTACGCAATGCCGCTTGTCCCGCCGGTGTCAAATAGTCTGCCTCATCTAGTAAAACAACTTTGAAGTTACCAAAAGGCATTGTCTGTACAAAGTTAACAATCTTATTTCGTACAACATCTACACTATTCTCCCTTGATGCATTAATTTCCAATACATCATATTCACTTACTTCAAGTTCATGGATCAACACTTTAGCAAGAGTTGTCTTGCCTGTACCCGGATCACCTGATAGTAATAGATGCGGGATAGATCCATCTTTAATCCAACCTGCTACTTGATTCTTTTGTCGGTCATCTACAAACACATAGTCTGCTACTGTTTGTGGCCGATACTTTTCTACCCAAAGACTATTTTTCATTTTCTTAACATTTCTAATGTGATGATGTGTGCGATACCTTGACCCATATCTTGATCAGATGGTATGATATGTAAATTGTGATTGTGTCTATCTGTCTTGTCATCATATGCTGAATATTCTAGTACATATCCACCATTAGCTTGATGAATAGTAAAACTCATCCCTCTACTATCAAGGCTTGACCCTCTAACTAGAACACCTCTTCTATGAGATTTTGTTTCTGGAACCTCATTGTCTTGAGGATACAAAAAATCTCGTAGTTTTTGTCTTAACCAATTCTTCATTAAAATACCTTATCACCCATTGTTTCATCTTCCATTGGCTCATCCGATACTAAGAGTATATCACCGGGATCAACTTTACGCAATGTTTGTTTACCCGAAGGGGTT
>Ga0209191_1002758_pt1 | contig 10736 bp, 26 predicted proteins | sample S_130626_EF_Meta_FD_187320 | JGI IMG/M metagenome (GOLD analysis project Ga0209191, IMG submission 187320) | Freshwater microbial communities from Lake Simoncouche, Canada to study carbon cycling - S_130626_EF_MetaG (SPAdes) (version 2) | ecosystem: Environmental > Aquatic > Freshwater > Lake ... | reverse complement strand
TATCTGGTACATCTAGTGCATTAGGTGCAATTTCTACAGGTGCTCCAAGTTTTGCAATACCCGCATCTACAGTATCAACTGCTCAACGTAGCATAACACAGCTAAGTGGTTCTATTGGTGGTCTATCTAATGCAGGAGCATTGAAATCACTAGCTACTACAGCTGAAACAGTGGGTGTATTACCTATAGTGGTTAGTCCATTAGTAACTGCGGCCACTGCAAGGGCAGCATATAGAACAGCAATCGCAGTTGCACAAGCAAGAATAGATGAGCAGACTGCTATAACATATGCAACAGTGTTTGAAACTATTATAGCAACGGCTAATATAGGATTGGCATCATTAACAATTCCACTTACTGTAGAAGTACAAACACAACTTGTGCCTCTATTGGAACGTAATGGATATGTTACTATTACAGGTAAAGATACCGTAGAAATCAAATGGGGCGGGAAGTAATTAGTGTTGATTAAACTAAGATGCTATCATAGAAAAGGTCCTTGGCGGGACCTTTTATTTTGAGTGAAGAAGGATTGGTACGCACAGAATGGGTCTACAGCCCAAAAAAAATTACCGCGCAAAAAATTAAGGTGGAGTACTTTTCTTTCTGTGGTGGTGATTTAGCACCACTAAGTGTTGTAAAATAACAACTAATAATTGTAATTATAATACCCCGACCACCCAAATAATAACCCCGATGACCATCACCCCTCGGTCAAAAAAAATCCTAACCTACCGGGAGCGAATCGGATCAGTTAGGATGAAACTCTGTTTCCCAACAGTGTTTTTGAAACTAGCCTGCTAAATACTTTGCCGGGAGCGAATCGGACTTACAGCGTACTCTACAGGGCCTAGCCCTGCTACGTTATGCTCTACGCATACACGTAACCTCTGCAACAGCACGCCAGTTGCCCGGCATACTCTTCTTAAGGTCTGCTAGTTTCAATACCATACGTAGTGATAACTCACGCAGCTTCTTCTTATTGTCCTTGATGAACGTGAGTATCTCGTCCACGGTGTACTGTTCGAACTCATAGTCTTTGAGCATGCCGTCTTCTACGATCTGTTCAATGCGCAAGATCTTCTCACGCTCTGTATCAATAGTCAAGTCCAAGTAGTGGCAGCGTGACTCTAGTGCTGCCAAGTGATCCTGTAGCTTCTTGCTCTTAACGTTCTCAAACTTGATGTTGGTAATGAAGATCGCACCACCCTTGAACTCGAATGAGTTGGGCACACCCTCACTACGTAGCAAACGACTGTCAGTGTTCCAACAGATCATACGCTTCTTACCTGAGTCCAATGCTGCCTTAAGTATGTTAAGGCTAAGGTCATCTAACAGTACAGAGTCACAGTCATCGAACACTAGTATAGACTTCTTATCTGAGAACTCGTAGAGCTTCTTGTACAAGCCAATAGCACTCATAGCGCCTTTAACCACTTCATACTTCTTCAGCTTAGAGTCGTTGGCAATGTCAGCAAACATGTCGTGTTTAGCCAGGACCTGCTCAACTCCAAACGATTTGCCTACACCCGGGGGACCAGTCATGATCATAGCACGGATGTCGCCCTTCTTAACAGCACGAGTCATCTCGTCTGCAATGTCAAAACGTTGACGCATACGATCTTTGATCTGCTCGTCCGTTTCCGTTAGGTTCTTCTCTACTGCCTTCTGCTCTAGGCTCTTAGTTGTAGTCATAGTGTCCAAGCTCAAAACTTTATATCCTTTAGTCGCCATAGTCGCTCCTGTTTGTGTTAAGTGTCTATTATACTATTAAGCGTAGGCTCTGTCATCCACTTTGGACAACATGTTAGCCGGCACTCGCCATTGCCCCATGCCCGTATCCACAGTCACGTATTTAATAGCAATCTTGGTCACATGGCCACGGGTCAAGCGGCCTGTCTTTGAGCTGGTAAACTCCACGTTGTCACCAATGCGCAGGCTGTATTTGGTTGCCTGCGCCAATCGGCTACGTGCAAATTTGACAGCATCAATAATGCTGACCAGCTCATCGTTAGTAAGGCCGCCTTGGATAATGGCAGTGTTGATCTCTTGTATTGTACGCATAGGTCGCTCCTGTGTGTTGTTTAAGTAGTAATTATAACAGACTGTTGCCAGTCTGTCAAGCTCAATCTATCCAGCTTTCTACCATCATAACGGGCTTCTTCAGCACCCGTTTTACAAAGTCCTCGGGCTCGTCATCTGCACGTACCATCACAAAGCCCATGCTCTCTACCAAGTCTACACTACAGATCTGCAAGTCCAAACCTGCCGCCTCAAAGGCAATGTTCATCTTAGTAAGGGCATAACGGACGCCTGCGTCAAATGCCTCGTACTCGCCACTGTCTGTATGATCAAATTCAAATTGTGTTTCCATAACGTGGCAGTAGTCTTGTCCATCTGCTACGATGAACTTATTGATCTTCTTCCAGTTGCTCTGTTTCTCACTGTCAAAGTGGTCACAACACTCGTTAATGTCAAACGAGGCAAAGTTGTCATAGTTAATATTAGCCATTTGGGTCGCTCCTTGTTGCTGTTTAAGTCTTAATTATACTGCCTTTCGGCTAGCCTGTCAACCGATTATTTGTAGTAATCTGTTGAGCTGTTAACACGGATAGCCAGCACGCCAGCACCCATGGTCATTAGTCCTACAATGCTTACAAACAGACCTTGCAACAGGCCCACTGTATCCATACTGCCCTCAATGCCGCCCACGCCCAGGAGTGTTAATACTAGTCCTGCTACGAACATGCCCATTGCTGTAGAATCTGTCATCTTTAGCTCCTTTGTTGTCTATGTGTTAATTATAAGCTCAAACAATAACCTTGTCAACCGTACGGAAATAGCCGTAGGCCAATCCCAACAAGAAGCACAGGTACTCATCGTCACCATCGCTACCCTCTGCTTCGTGTATCCAACGCATGGCCATTTCACGGTCTTTGGCACCCGACTGGAGCAGGCTCAGCATACGCATTTCGAACTCGTGACTGGCACGGGCTTGGCTGTCGTTGCGGAGGATAGCTTCACGCTCGATGACTTCTTGCAGGTCTCGGAACTCAGCTTCGAACTGCTCCAGAGTCCACGTGGAAGTGTCGATGTGACGTGGACGGAAGCCGTGAGCGTCCTTGTACATATCCCAGTAGGTGCAGGCGGCCTGCTCCAGTGGAGTGTACTCTTCCCAGCTTTTGAAAGTGAAATCGCTCATTTGTTGCTCCTGTTTGTTGCTGTCTATGTGTCTATTATACAGGTTTTGGCCCAACCAGTCAACCAAAAGACCGTTGTATTTTTACCACGCTACAGGGTGTACGTATTCGGTCTTGCCAAAGTAAAAGACACGCCCGTTGCTCAAGTTCCGGGCGGTACGAGTTGACTGTTTCAGGTAGTCAACTCCGTTAAGGTGAAACAAGCGTCCCATGCGAATATCGATGAAAAATAAGCCAGTCATATCAACCCCAGTATTTGTAGTCGCCAGATTCTTCGTTGTCCTCGTAGCCTGCTTGGTAGGCTACAATCTCGTTGGGTGTCATGCGGGCCAGCGGCACACGTGGTGAACTGCCAGTGCCAGCCACATAGTAGTGGGGGTTATATGCACGACGGTAGTAGCTGTCTGCCCGGCCGCGATCGTATGGGCCACCGTGTCGCGTATCAATTTGAATATGCTCTCTAACGCTCATCTCTGCTCCTTTGTGTGTCTATGTGTTAATTATACTGCCAAAAGCTCAAGCTGTCAACAACCCTACGATTTGAAAGTACTCTGAGTGGCTGACGTAGAAGTCTGTACGGGGATCGTAATACTTGCCCTCTTTGTTGTCATAATACAACACTCTGCCGTTGAAATTGTAAGGACCTTCTAGACCCTTGCGTGGGCCATAGTTGTCACGCATCATGTCTACGGTGTTCAAAACCTTGTATCCCATATCGCGCTCCTTGTTGTTTACTGTAGCCTTAATTATAGCGCCAAACAGAAGCCCTGTCAACCGATGGGATATTGGCCTGCCCTAGTGGATTCGAACCACTGACCGACGCCTTAGAAGGGCGTTGCTCTATCCAACTGAGCTAAGGACAGATTCTGGTGGGCCGTCTGTGAGTCGAACACAGCACCAATGGATTATGAGTCCACTGCTCTAACCAACATGAGCTAACGGCCCTAACTGGTGCTCGGAGCCGGAATCGAACCGGCACGCCTTTCGGCGAGAGATTTTAAGTCTCTTGTGTCTACCTATTTCACCATCCGAGCGTTATTCTTTTGCGATGACCTCTACTTCAAACAGTTCACCGTCTTCATCTTTGTATATTATACACTCTATGATCTCGTCTGTCAATGACTGTTCGGCAATTAGCCTAGCTTCTTTGTGACTGTTAGTAGTGTCAATGAGTTCCTCGTAGCCGTCTTGTTCGACGCCCCATACTTCGTATTGTACCCAACTCATGATTATTTCTTTAGTTCATCCTTGTTTAATAGATCGCTGATGCGCTGTGCTTCTTGTTCAGCCTCATGTCTATTGTCTCTTGGAATGATTGCCAGTACTCGCCCGATTGGCACGCTCTTGAAATCACGGATGACCACGCACCCGTTTAAGTAGTCTGTTGAATATGAAACACCGTATCGCATGATCTATTTAACCTTGCGATACGGTGTGTTGGATTAAAATGGAGCGTCTTCGAGTTCAGCATCCACAGCAACCTTTGCAGTTGCCTTGGCCTTAGGAGCGGCCTTCTTAGTTGCAGTAGGAGTTGCCACTGCCTTGACCTTAGGTGCATTAGCATCCAAGTAGTCAGCAATCGCAGCCTGGCAAGCCGCACTCGCAAACTCATCACCAGACTGAATAGCTTGAACAGCCTCCAGCTTAGTCATAGCAGTGTCCAACTCAACCAAATTAATGTCAGTGTGACCGTGCTTCTGCAGTACTTTGGTACGCAGGGTGTCGTTCGCAAAGCGAACCTTAGTCACGCCATCAAGAGTTGATGTACCAACAACCGTAAACAATTTATCTGTAGCCATTTTAAAGTTTCCTTTTTTTCTGTGTGTCATTAATGCTTTGAAGCCTATCTTCTCTGCATGTCTCTATTATACAGTCTGGTTAGCCCATTGTCAATGACTTTTGGCTAACCAAACCGTATTCTTTTAGTCCATTCTGCTTCCAGCGTAGACCTTGTCCAAGCCCAATTTGGACTTGATAACCTCTGCGTAGGCTTCTGCACCTGCTTCCAGGATGCTGATCGATTGGGTTGGGAAACCACTTGGATTCCACAGGCACAATGCACCCGTGTAGTCTTTGCGGAAGCCTGCGGCCGCCAACCACTTGCCCAGCTTGCTGTTTGAGCGAACACCGTAGATGTTAACCCAAGCAAATCCACAAGCATCACGATCGCCATGCTTGGCGTGGAATGCCTTGGCCGCTGAGCGTGCCTGGATACCTGCTTCGTTAACTGCGTCTTGGACAGCTTCTTGAGTGATCAATGTTGCGACTGCTTGCATATCTAGCTCCTGTTTAGTGTGTGTAAGCCTTAATTATAAGGCCTTTTAGCCAGACTGTCAACCACCTTAGCCAACTTAGACTGTGGCTTTTTTGCCACAGGTTTTGGGCGCATCTTTGGGTTCTCTGAAGTGCCAAACTCTTTGTCCACATAGAACTGGATCAGTTCGCGTTGGATTTGTGTTACCAGGTCACCGTGATCGTCGTTAACTACGAATCGCACAGGGCAACGGCCCCATCTGCCCGACTTGTTGAACTCAGCAAACCACTGCCGATGTTCTTTGTTCGTTGCGCTGAATACTACCCAAGGTCTACCGTATAAGGCAAGTCGGCTCATTGATTACCCGTTATCCATTGACGGATCACGGCCTCTAGTGGTTTAAAATCATATACAGGTTGGCTAGGTCGGACCTTATCCTGCACCCGAGCGTTGTAGTCTGTGTTCAGTTCTTTATTTGTTTTCATTTTTGTTCTTCCTGTTCATTAGTTGCACTCACGCCGCCATCAAGATCGATGTCGATGTTTTCTTCGTCCTCAGCGTTCTCTGCTTCGTATTCAGCAACACTCTCGCTGATACCAAATGCTTCGTCTAGTTCTACGGGCAGTTCTTCTGCAATGCCCTTACTGTCCAAGCCGCCATACTCGTAGTATTCGTCCTGACCATCTTCGAAGATGCCAGCAAATGCCATGCCCGGCTCGTAATACATAGCACGGATCTTGAAGCCCATGTAGAACAGTTTCTCATAGGCATTAACAGGAGGAGCCCAAGCTGACTCAAAGTTCAGCATTAAGCCACCTGGGATGTCCTGTGCTGGCTGGCCGTCTGCACCAATGTCCCACTTGGTGCCCCACACATTGGTAGCAAATTCATACCAATCCTTGTAGCCATACAGTTCGATATTTCTCTGCTGTGCAGCCACTAGAGCAATCTGTTCAGGATTGTCATCAGCACCGCAACGACCTGAAACAATCTGCAGGTCTGCTGGAATAGGAATGAACTCCTGTAGCAAAGCACCCTTGTTGAATGCTTCACGCACCCGCTCAATCATAGCAGGGTCAGTGTGGTAGATCTCTACCGAGTTGTTGCACCAATTAGGCATTATTGTTTCTCCTCAGGTAAGTAGGCTATAAGCGTTTTGTCTTTAAGTTCCATCAGCATTTCGTAGAGTGCAGTGAAGTCTTTGTTATTGACATCCTGAACAATCTGTTCCAATACTTGATCCATTAACACTTCGCGTTCGGTGATCATGCAACCTCCGAACCGTACTCGTAAAAAGAAACAGCAGGGTCCAACTTCTTCAGTTGCTTGGCCGCAGTCATCAGCTCTTTGTAGCGACGATTGACTTCTGAGCGAGGCAGTTCGCCATCACAGGTAAGGTTCTCAGGACTAAGGGCCGCATCAATCATATCTGCGACACGCTGACGACCTTTGGCTGTTTGAATCTCATACTGTTCGCCTTTGAAGAATGAATTCCAGTGATTCTTCTGTGCAATAAACTCTTGTAGTGCTCGCATAGTTGCTCCTAGTTGCTGTGTGTAAGTAGTAATTATACTGTAGATTTCACTTCTTGTCAATCAGCTGTTTAATAACCCTATCAGCTTCAGGGTTATCATTGATCCCATCGTAGAGCTGTTCTACAGCGGCCATCAGCATGAGATCTTTGATGCTCTGTGCTTCGTTGCGAAGCTCTGCTGTGGGCAAGCATCGGATGAAACGATCAGCATCCTTGCCGTCTTCAAAGGCCCACAGGATGTCAGCGATAGTGTGTTGACGTGTGGTCAGTCCGTGCAGTTCGATATCAATCATTTTGCTTGCCTTTGTGTTTGGGTTGACGTTTGTATTGGATCTTGCTCTTAACAACCTTCTGCTTGAAAGGTGTGCCTGCACAGAACAGGATGATGTGTTCTCTGTGCTTCTTTGGTACTTTGATTGTGATCTTCATTGCGCTCTCCTTACTATGTTTCTATTATAGCAAAGAAAGCCCAAAGTGTCAAGCGCCCAAGTAGGGACTATAGATCTCGTCCTGTGGCATTTCTGCCACATCTGCTTCCAAGCTACAGGATTCCAACCAATCGTAGACCATTGTCAGCGGACAGTTGAGCTCTTTGGCAATCTTTGTAGGATGCAGGCCCTCAATGTATAGTTGCTCAATATCGTATGCTAGTTCTGCCATCTTACTCATTTCAGTTCTCCTCTGCTTCTCGTGCTTCGGCAAGTGCCTCTACCAACATTACAAAAGGCTCATCGTGACACTTGACATACCAGTTGCCGTCCTTGCGCAGGATATATTCGTATTCCTCATACTGATGATGAGCCAAATAGTCCTGGAAGTCGTTGAACTTGGCTACCCGCAACTCTTCGCCGCGCCAGAAGTGGTAAGCGCCTTGTTTAGTTTCTTCAATTGTATTGCACAGGCTTGAGATATCGCCCATGTCGATCAACTCGCGTGTCTTGTAGGGATCAACATAGTGATTGAACAAGATCTTGCCGTTGTGTTCCAAATAGCCGTCCCAGTGGCAGTAGATCTGCTGAACTGTACCGTCTGCGAACTCCATTGCGATTGTGCTTCGTGTTGCCATTTTTGCTCCTAGTGTGTCTGTGTAAGTGTTAATTATACAAGGTTTTGGGTACCTTGTCAACCACTAACCCTTTAGCAGTCAGGGTCAAAGTCTGCCCACTCCTGGGCTTCGTTGGGCTGTCCGTCGTAGTAGTCTTCTTCCTCAGCCATAGTTTCCAGCTCTTCGCTTGCTGTAAGGAAGTCTTCGCACATTGAGAACAGCTCTTTGAACGCCCGTGCCTCTGTGCGGTTCAGTTCGCGCAAGAACATAGGTCCTTCTTCGCGCATGGCTTCCATCACCTGTCCTAGCGCAGACAGGGTGTTCTCGCACATGCAGTAGCTCATATTTGGGTAGTTTGACATTTGGTTCGCTCCTTTTGTTTAACTTAGCCTTAATTATAGCAGATCACATCAGTTCTGTCAAGTGGTAGTCAGCAATAACCCTATCCTCAGCATGGTCATATGTAAGGAAGATCTTTGTGCTGTCCGTGCCGCCTTTGACATGGAAGACTGCTGTATAGCAGAACTGCCCGCCATTGGTGATGCCCAGGAACTTACACGAACTGAACTCCGGGCCCTTGTAGCCTGCGTTCTGTGCCGCACGAGTTAAGAACTGTGGGCTGTATGTGGTCAACGCCTCTAGTGTGTCTGCTGTGATCATCTGTCGCTCCTATAAATTAGATTGGACTTACATCAGGTTCTATCTGAATGCCCAGTTAGAAAAGAACTAAAGGGAGTCCGGACTACTTGCCAATACCGTCTATTGGACTAGTGCCTTCATCATTACTGCCTACATAATCCGCCGCATCTCCAACACGTCTTAGGTGCTTGTTTCATGCCCCAGTCTCAAGCGTATCCGTCGATACTGTCCTCTACCTGGGCGCCTAACGGTGTAGGTAACCTTTAACTCTTTTCTAACTGTCCATGTGCTTATTATAGCGCATAAACAGCTCCTCGTCAACCAACTGCTTTGTATAACCCTACTAGCCCTATGGCTAATGCTACTACGTTAACAACCGCCTGTGGCTTATTTGCCACACGTATCGCCCAAGCCAAAAATGCTACAGTGCCAACAGCAAACACCGCAATGTTGTAGGGATACACAGCAGGTCCTACAGCGTTAAGCACATGCCCCGCAATAATTGCAACAGCGCCTGTCCATTGCAGTATGTCGTCTATGTGTTTGTAGCTCATGCAGTACTCCTTAAGCTGTTGTAGTTTGCATAATAGCACGTATCTCGTCTGCTAGGTCGTAAGCGTCGTAGCTCGCACGTCCCTCGTCTTGCATACCCCATTCGCTAGTAGTAATGTCGCTAGCTGTAGTAAAGCCGCAGTCCGCAATAATTTGCTGTAAACGTGCTGTAAAAGCGCCGTCCCAATAAAAGTGTCCCATTGCTACAGTAACTTCGTCGTCGCTGTTTAAGTTACGCAACAGCAACGTTCCCATTGTCTGCGCTGTCTCATCGTTTTGTAGTGTGCTAATGTCGTAGTTAACAGCTAAGTCCCCACTGCCCTCGTCCTCGTCTTTTGCAATAAACATAGTAATGCTCTCTACTGTGTAAGCACCGCACTGCTCGTTAACTGCAATGTACAGCTCGTAGCCGTCTTCTGTTTCTGTAATGTACTGTTTTGCGTTTTGCATTTTTACTCCGTTTGCTTTACTGTTTAACATGTGTGTATTATAAAGCATTTTGGGCATGTTGTCAACAACCCTACTGCTAGTAGGGTCTTTATTGCTTATCTGCAACAAAATGCATTAGCAGGGATTAATGCATTATCTTCAATATACTGTAATACAGTATAAAAATGCTCACGCGGGCAAGTATCTTGTCGCATAATATTATCGTGTAATACTTCCGCATCTAATGTGCTATTAAACACACATAATGCAGCAATATTATGTGCAATATCATCCGCATACATTTTGTACATATTAATATCATTATCGTCATCAATATGTGCTAATGTACTAATGAGAGGCAGCATTAACTTGTTAATAGCTACGGCATGTGTGTTGCTTAATTTACGCAATTTGATTTCCTTTTTGTTTAACATGTGTGTATTATAGCACAGGGAGCCCAAACTGTCAACCAACCCTACAGCTAGTAGGGTTATTTCTTGGTGTTACAACGGCGTAGGTAAATGTAGTAGGTTCGCAGCCCCGTACTGACTTTCTAATAGCATCTTAGCCAATCCCATGCTGTCCGCTTGAACAGTCACCTGGACGCTGGCTCCGTTAGCTGTTCTTACTCGAGTGGTCCATGTCATCATCGTGCTACTCCTTCTGCGTCAAGTTCCCAGCTGATGTCCTGGAACTTCTTGTACAGCCTGTACACATCCCGCTTGGCTTCAGTCAGAGCCTGGTCGATGAGGTCTTCGGCCGTGCCGTCTGTAAGAACTTCGCGGGCGTCTTTGTATAGGCATCCGCCCAAGAACTCCGAGCTGAGTTCGATGTTCTCAACCATAACTCGCACCCTGAGCATGAACCAATCAAGGTTCCCGCACTCGATGTCACGGTACATTTCTTTGATGTCAAAGCACTCGTCATCGAAACAGTCTTTGGGATCCATGTCTTCGTATGATTTGTCCACAATGATATCAAATCCGTTGCGTTCGTACGCTGCCAATTCGTCGTAATAGCGTGTCATAGTTGTCTTTCAATAGTGGTGACGTGAGCCAACGTAGTTGAAGTCGTCAAGAGCAG
>Ga0209191_1002753_pt1 | contig 10744 bp, 9 predicted proteins | sample S_130626_EF_Meta_FD_187320 | JGI IMG/M metagenome (GOLD analysis project Ga0209191, IMG submission 187320) | Freshwater microbial communities from Lake Simoncouche, Canada to study carbon cycling - S_130626_EF_MetaG (SPAdes) (version 2) | ecosystem: Environmental > Aquatic > Freshwater > Lake ... | reverse complement strand
GTTTATTATTCACTCAGTCTCAATACTATGGTTCAACAACAGCCCCAGTAACTCTTGCCGGGGGCATTATTAAAGCCAAGCATGTGCAGGAAGTCACACAAAAGTATAAAAGAAAAGATTGTCCAGTTTGCAAGGGCAAAGGATACTATATAAGTGGAGATGGTATTCTTAAAATAGAATGTACTTATTGTGAGCCAGATAAAGGTTCTATTTCTATTGGACCAATTAAGTCTGTTAGTCCAGTTATCAAGACACCACAGAGCCAATTAAACTGCCCAACTGGCAAATGTCCTGTTAAGTGATCAAAAAGCATTGATCATACCATATCCTAAAACTTTGGTGTAATTCCTTATAAGACACCATTCTAATTCTAGTTTAGGATTGATCAGTCGTGGATTTTCTTTATGATAAAAGACATTATTCTCTAAAAGGACTCTTCCATAATGACAGATATTGATAAAATTAATCCGGAAGAGGCCCCAAATAACGGATGTATATTCGTTGGGCAGCCTGGTAGTGCAATTGGACAAGAAAGATGCTCAGATAATGACACAACAACAAATGAAGAGTTTAATAATTTAACCAATAATCTTTCTAATAAATTACATAGAGCCGCATTCTATACTGTTCAAACCCCAACACCTACTACTAGTTATGGCTCTACTATCACTCCAACACCCACACCTACTAAAACACCAACTCTAACAAAAACACCAACAAATACAAATACCCCAACCCCATCAGTAACACCATCCCTTACAGTATCGTCTTCATTAACCCCAACACAGACCCCAACGATCACACCCACATCAACTTTTGTTTCTACAGCAACACCTACAAACACACCCTCTCTTACTACTACAAATACAAACACTCCAACAGTAAGTGTTACCTTAACACCTACACAAACAATAACATCAACACAAAGCTCAACACCAACAGCAACCCCAACACAAACAGTTACACAAAGTCAAACTCCAACAAAAACTAATACCCCTACCCCAACAGCTACAGCTGGAGCAGGGGGACCTATAATATCTAGTCTGTCTTCTATCGGTTCGTTCTCATGCTCTTCATGGGATAGTGGATATGACGGATCATCAGAAGCTACGGCATTTAGAAAAGCATCATTTCCAGCTAATAGTAGATTATGCTTATCAGTAGTTGCTCCTGGAAAGATTCATATGAAATGGAATTCTTCTAGTTATTCACAGGACGAAAGCAGTTATACTGAAACATATATTAGGAAAAACGACCCTATTTATTATTATGATATGATTAGAGATAACTCTTATTTTATTGATTTAAATAATACTACTGGTAGTGGCTTATATGTTGGAGATGTTGTTGCTGGAGATTATTTTACATTTAATATTGATGGGCCTAGTGGTTCGTTAGAAGGATTAAAAGTTTGGGCTATTGCTAATGATGCGTCTAGTAACTATCCGTATTTAGAAAGCCAGCCTATCCTACAACCACAAACAGCAGTAGGAGGAAATGCAACATTTTCTTATCCTGTAACTGTTGTAGGAACAGCAGCTCCAACCTATCAATGGTACAAGGGTTCGTCTCTCACCCCACAACAAAACGGAAATGCGCAATTAACTTATATTCCTGGTGCAACCTCTAGCACATTAAATCTTACTGGGCTCACCTACGCTAATGATAATGGTAAATACTATCGTTGCATAGTTAAAACAGATGTAATTGTAGAAGCGGGTGGTGGCACTCGTCAATATGCTATAAATAGTAACGTTGTTCAATTGACAGTACCAAGCTAACTCACGGACTAACTCATGGCCAACGTAAGAATCAGTGAACTACAGTCAGCCCCAGCGATATCTGGTTCTTATGTTTTGCCAATTAACTTTGCCAACACAGCCTATAAGGCTAGCTTTGATCAATTCTCATCTTGGATTAATTATAGAAATGTTAAAGATCAATATTCAACGTCCTACTCTGTAGGAGTTAATGATAATAAATCTATTATTACTTTTAATAATGATTTAACTATTAACATAACTATCCCAACATCAGTCAATAATAATTTACCTATTGGAACTACTATTGATTTTATTAGATTAGGAATTGGATCAGTAAATATTACTGGAGAATCTGGAGTAATAATTAACTCTAGTTCTGGATGGACACTAAGAACCGTTTATAGCAGAGCAACGGTAAGCAAAGTTAATACTAATGAATGGATAGTTAGTGGTGATTTAGTTTTAAGTCCAACACCAACACCAACCCATACTCCAACAGTTACTCCTACCGTTACTATTACTCCATCTTCAGAACCATTTGGTCCACCAACAGATCCCTTAAATCTATCTGCTTATGGTGGTAATGAACAACTAATATTAGCCTGGAATGCTCCGCTTAGAATTAGAAGACTACCAATTACAGATTATGTTCTAGAGTACGAGTTTGACCCAAGCGTATCTGCTACGCCTACCCACACTCCAACTCCTACCCCAACTCCTACCCCATCCCATAGCTGATTTAAATAGGAAGAACAATGACCATAATTGATACAAATAGTACAGATAAAGCATATACTATACGAGATTTGAGTAATGATCAAATTTATAGGGTTAGAGTTGCTGCTGTCAATAGCTTTGGTCAAGGCCCCTTCTCTAACTGGGTTCAGTCTACACCACTAAGATTTGGTATTGATGAAAACTATTATGAAACAGTTTTATCTATGCATTTTAATGATACTAGATCAGGAACATATGATCCCTACGGAGACTTTGTAACTTTATTAATGCATATGGATGGAGACAATAATAGTAAAAATATTATAAGTTCTTCTCCTAACTCTAATAGACTTAGTATTACAGCTAATGGAACATCAAAATTGTCTTCAGACCAAAGTAAGTTTGGTAGTAATACCAGCTTATATTTGGATGGTACAGCCAACTGCAGTTTATCTGTTGGACCATCAGAAGCTTTTAGTTTTGGATTCAAAGACTTTGCTATTGAATTATGGATATATCCAACATCTTTAACTGGCTCATATATACCTATTATTGATACTCGCAATACTGCAACGTATAATTCTTATGTTTTTGGTATCTATATATCAGGATCTAATAAATTTTTAGACTTTATTCCTGGTATGGGAGGTATTTATGGAACTAGTAGGGCCCGTGCATTATATGATTTTCAAGTTAATAACTGGTACCATGTTGCAGTAACAAGGCAAGCTGGAGTATGTAGATTATTTGTTAATGGACAGTTATTAAATATGCCAGCTTCAGACTTTTATTTTCCCGGAAATATGATTTGTCAAAGATCATCTCTTTTAATAGGACAAACAGTTGATCCATCCTACTTCTCTGGATATATGGACGATATCAGAATAACAAAAGGAATAGCAAGATACTCTTCTAATTTTTCTCAACCAATTTCGCCATTTCCAGCTACTCTTTATTCATTAGTGGACTCATCAGTTTATAATAATACAGTAATACCAATACCATCTTCTGGTTCTGTTTCTATTAGCACTGATTATGGTAAATTTGGAGGATCTTCAGCAAGCTTTGGAGGTATGGGTTTTGCAAATGCATCTGGAACGGATATTTGGCAACTAGGAACAACAGACTTCACCATTGAATCTTGGGTTAATCCTACCTCTTCTATTGGAGACAGAACAATAGCTGGTACTTATGATGGAGCTAATGGAGGTTGGGCACTATCAATCAAAGCCCCCTCTGCCGGAAATAGCCCAACATCTGGGAATACTATTTCTTTCAGTCACACTGATAATGGAGGAGAAGTTGACATTATTATTCCTGGAGTTTTAGAGCTTACAAGAAATCGATTCAAAAACTCTCTCTATAATAGAGTAGAAGAAAATGATTCTACGACTGGCACATCACCATCTAATACTTTATGGAATCGTTGTAATCATAGTTCTTCTGGTAATTGCATATCTGGAGACTCTAATAATTGGAATAATATTTGTAATTATAATTTTAGAACTTATGGAGATTTTGAAAATTACGTAATTCAAGACTACAATGCAGATATAATTGGAAAAGAATTAATTATGAAGCACACCCCCACAAATAGATATTTTCTAATTAAGTTTAATTCTTGGGACAATATAGACGAAGATAACTATGGAGGAACTTTTGCATACACAAGAACAGAGTTATTATCTTGTAATACAACAGCTTCAGTTCTTGAATTTCGTAATGGAAACAGTTCTATTGTACAAAAAACTACAAACTCACCAATACCAACAGGCTCTTGGTCGCATATTGCTGCTGTTAGATCTTCTGGAACCCTTAGACTATTCCTAGATGGAACGCAAGCAGGAGTCGATGCTTCTTTTACAGACAATATTACTAGAAATAATAATTATGGATTGACAATTGGAGCAAAAGTTACATCAAGCGGAAATGTTTCAGACGCATTTGTTGGATATTTAGACGATCTTAGAATTACCCAAATAGCACGATATATTTCCAATTTTGATAAACCGATAGCAGTATTCTCAGACATTGGACCAGGACCAAAAGCTCCTTCAGTCCCATTAAATTTAACGTCTTCAGAAAATTCGGGAATAGTTTCTTTGTCTTGGAATGCTCCGTTTTATCCAATGTCATTGGATTATAGAGCACCGATTACCTCATATACTGTTCAATACTCAAGCGATTCAGGTTCGTCATGGACAGATCATGCTGTGTCTACCCAATACAAAGCCTTACTAACTCGTAATATTAGTGGACTAATACAAAACAACTCATATCTATTTCAAGTCAAGGGAGAAAATAGTGTTAATGCTGGTCCCTATTCAACTACAACAAGCATAATTCCTCCAACAAGTGCCCCATCGGGTTTTGCTGTTACTCCAGATGATAGTCGAGCATATATGACTTGGATAGCTCCATACTCTAATTCTTCTATAAGAGATTACGATATCCAGTATTCAATAAATAATGGAACTAATTGGCAAACCTATTCTCACTTAGCTAGTTCTAATACAGCAATTAATATTACTGGATTAATTAATGGTTCGGGTTATATTTTTAAAGCAGCCGCTATTAATTTTGCTGGTACTGGTGTTTATAGCGATAATACTTCTTCAATTACCGTAAATCCACCATCAGATAATCTTTACAATAAGACAAGACTACTATTACACTTAGATTCTAATTAATAAGGTCAAATAATGAGCATTATAGATTCATCACCAAAACCCAAGAATGTAACTCTAAATAACGGAGCTACTATTAGCAATAGTATCAAAAAATTTGATGGTGGGTCTTTATTTTTGAACGGAACTGGTAAATCAGGATCGTCTGGCAATACTGGACCATACGCTTTAATATTAGACAATACTGATTTTGGTTTTGGAAAAGGAGATTTTACTATTGAAATGTGGGTCTATCCATTAGACAATAGTGATTGGAGAACTTTAATATCGATAGGAACATACAATAATGGATTATTATGGAGAATGGGAACATCATCTAATGGTCAGTTATATATTAATGGAGTAGGATATGAGGGATTAACAAATAACTGGAACTGGGGAGCATCTACTGTTCTATTAAACCAATGGAGTCATTTGGCTCTTGTTAGATATAATGGCACAGTTAAAACTTATATCAATGGAGCACAATCTTTTTCTGTTAGCGGTGGGGCTGCTGCTAGTGATCTTGGATCGTCTCGTTCAGTATATATAGGTACTGGTGCTCATACTATAGGAAATGAAATTTTTAATGGTTATATAGATGAACTAAGAATTACTAAGGGAATAGGAGGTGCTAGATATCCAAGTAATTTTGATATCGGTTTAATTTCATCGTCAGCATTTCCAGCCACAGGAACCCCAATATCTGTTCCACAAGTAATTACAGGTCTTAATGCCATACCAATAAATTCAGGTATTCATCTTGGCTGGACACCACCAGTAGAAGATAATGGTGGGATAATTACAGACTATGCCATACAATATTCAACAGACGGAACAAACTGGAACACATTCAACCATACTGCTATCACAGGAAGAACTGCCACAATAACAGGACTAATTAATGGTACAACATACTCAACTAGAGTTGCTCCTATAAATATTGCAGGAACAGGCGATTCTGTTACCAAATCTAACATAGTACCACAAACAGGATTATTCAAAGAAGCAAGCGCAGAATGGACCGTATCACTAGGAACAGGATCTCCAACCGACAAATATTTTAAAGCAGATTTTTTGAGCTCAGAAAATACAGGAGCAACCATAAAATCCTCATATTCTGGAGTTCTTCATATTACTGCCACCAGAGCTTATTCTGATAGTAGTATTGATATTTATGTAAATAATTCTGGAGTGTATCAATACGGAGTAAGCACTTCCAGCATAGATAATTTTTCTTTAGTAAAATACCCTGCAACATCAACTTATCCAAACGGACAACCAATACTTGATCCAGTAGTTATTCCAGCTAATGCTACTATTAAAATAGGATCGGATGGAGATTATACGGGCTTTGACAACTTTAGAATGTGGATTACATTACCAGAATAAAGAATAAACTAAAATGATAACAGCACAAAAAATAAACCTACTAACAACAGCACCATCCACAAACGATAATTACTACTTTCCTTCTAGCGGAGAAGGAAGAACATATAGAATATCCACTGGTCAATTAGCTCAATGGATAACTTCTAAAGATCTTAATTTAAAAGATAATAACTATACAATATCTAATAGTGATCAAAGATCTCTAATATCTTTCATTGGAAATGGATCTTACAGTCTCTTAGTTCCATCTCATGCTGAAGATCCAATAACAATAGGAACCATTATTGATATTGCTAATAATGGACCTAGCATACTATCTATATCTAAGTCTCCTGGAGTAACAATAAATTCTCCAGACGGTATTTATATTGTTAATTATGGACTAGCTTCGCTAATAAAAATTGCAGAAAATAACTGGATATTAAGTGGTAGTTTATCATATCATCCAGACAAATATTTAGGAGAAGTTTCATTATTGGCTCATATGAATGGAACAGATGGAGCTTCTTCTTTTATAGATTCTTCTAGTATTCCAAAAACGATAAATTTTTATGGTGATGTAAAAACATCTTCTACAAAATACAAATATACTCCAACAAGCGCATATTTTGACGGGGGTCATAATGCTTTAACGATATCAACTTCAGAAGATTTTAATTTTAGCAATAAAGATTTTTGCTTAGAATTATGGGTTTATGTTAATGATTATAATCCTAATAATTCAAGAATACTACAATCTAGAAACGGAGATTCATTTTCTGGATTTAGTATTAATATAACATCTTCTGGTAATCTAGGAATATATTGTTCTAGTAATGGTACTTCATGGGATATTATTTCTCAAGCATCATTAGGAGTAATACCAAAAGAAACATGGACAAACATAACATTATCCAGAAAATCCAATCTATTCTTAGTTTTTATTAATGGAAATATAGTTTATAGCACAACATCAACAGCAAGCTTATACTACAATTCTGGAGATACAGTTATTATTGGTGGACAAAGCACTGGAACAAATAGGTCTTTGAATGGATATATTGATGAAGTAAGAATAACTAAAGGAGCATCAAGATATTCTCAAAATTTTCAGTTAGGTAACATAGCATTTCCTGATGGTTCAACATCGATATTGATTCAGCCACAATTAATTCCAGGATTAAAATTATGGCTAGATGCTAGTGATTCTTCTTCTTTATACGATAGTGTTGACGGCGCATCAAATGCTGGTCCTAATGGGGCCATAGCCAGATGGGAAGATAATGGTGGAGAGAATCATCACGCTATACAGAACGATAATGCTAAAAGACCAATTAGAAAAGCTAGCGAGCGAAATTCTAGGGATGTGGTATTATTTGATGGAAGTAATGACTGCTTGATTGTGCCAGATTTATGGCTGCCTTCTTATTTTTCAGTATTCATAGTTCAGTCATCTGTTGTAGCAAATAATACTAAGTTTTGGATAGAGCATGGATCAGATTCTACTACTAATTCTGGTTTTAGTTTTCAGGGAGTAAATAGTACCTCTTGGAGTATTCGTAGAAGCTCAAATTATCACTATGGATTGTCTGGAAATTCAGACTGGATTGGTAGCGGATGGAGTTTGGGTTCTTTCATTTATAATGGAACAGGGTATGTTTACAAGAACGGATCACTTATAAGCTCTCAATCAAGTAGTGGTAGTTCACTATCTAGTTCAATTATAACAGATGTCCTTAATATAGGGTCTAGAAATCAGTCAAGTTTATTTTTGAATGGTAGTATTGCTGAAATTTTAATTTATGACACGCCACTCTCTAATACATTAAGACTAGGCATAGAAAATTATTTAATGAATAGGTGGAATATTGTTTAACAAGAGGGAACCATAATGATAGCAATAAAAATCAGCGAACTTCCATCTGCTAGTAACAATATTATGCAATCTGGTTATTTCCCTGTGTCTGACTCAACAAACTTAACATTCACAGAGGGTATGAGTAGAACACTCAAGGTGCCAACAACTGACATATATAGTATGTGTCTTGAAAAAAACATCTTGATCAAAACACAAACTTATACAATTACGTCAAAAGACTATAACGCTATTTTGAAATTCGATAATACTTCTGGATCAGATATTCAAGTAACTATTCCAGTTAATAGTAGCGGCATAATAGTTCCAGGGCATAGTATTCAAATTGTTAGACATAATTCTGGAAATGTTCAAATAGTGGCAGATAGTGGAGTTACCATATATTCTTCATTAGGAACATATTTAAAAGCAACATATAGCACAGCAACTTTAACTAAAATACAAGATAATATTTGGATATTAGAAGGAGACCTAACAACCTCCGCAAATACTGGGACATAATATCGGCTAATTAGTATTTGTGTTCAATAATATATGAAATTATCATATTGGTGTATTAATATACAACTCTCTAATATTAGGAGCTTTCTAATGCCAAATAATGAAAAGCTGAAAACTATCGCTATTAAAATTCTAGAAAAGTCTACAGTACCAAAAGAAGACAAATATGGATTTGCAATCGTAACTATTCTTATGATCATAAGCATAATTTTAACTTGTGTTAGAATTCTACAAGAATGCAATAAGAGCAAACTATCCGCACAATCAACAGCACAAGATAAATGTTCTCTTTATGGAGAACAGCTTAAATCATTTAGCGAACGCAGAGGGTGGTTTACTAAAATGAGAATCAAGAAAATTCTTAGAAGAGAAATGAAGCGTGAAGACTATGAAAAGTATTCTTTAGCAATATTGAATGCTTTGTTAGAAACAGGAGAAATTCTCACGGATGATGAGGTATCAACTTTAGTGGAGGCAGCAAATGTTTAGTATAATGATCTGGTGTGTTTATGGTTTGTTTGTCGGTTCAATAGCCAAAAGCATAGTTCCCGGAGAAGAGAATTTCGGTTTCTGGAAAACTATAGCTCTAGGGGTTGCAGGATCGTACTGCGGAGGTATAATAACCTATCTGCTGGGCATGACTCCGCTACAACCCACAGGGATAGTTATGGGAGTAGCAGGAGCAATTGCTTCCTTAGTATTTTACAAAAAGCTATTAGAAAAATAATCGACTCTACATAATGAGACCAATCTGGACGGACTATTTTTTGGGATTAGCAAAAGTGATTTCCCAAAGAAGTCATGACATACATACTCAACACGGATGTGTCATAACTGATCAAAACAACAGAATATTAGGAGTAGGATATAATGGATATCCACGAGGATTAGATGACAGTAAGCTTCCTAAAAATCGTCCAGATAAATATCCGTGGATGGTTCACAGTGAACGTAATGCTCTTTCTAATTGCGTAGTGCGACCAGACAATGGAGTAGCTTATGTTACGGGCCAATGCTGCAATGACTGTATTATGGCTTTATGGCAAGAAGGAATTCAAACAGTATACATGATTGATGATCATGGAACTCATTTATTTGACGACAAAGCCAAACAAATATTTGATACATTTGTGGATATGAGTGGAATAAAAATTTCTAAAGTTACACCTGATCTGTCTTGGCTCAAGAGTCTCTGTGGTGTAATATGAGTATATCACAAATTTGTTTCTATTGTTCAATATTTTATTTATCATATCTAGAATATATCGGTGACTATAGTGTTAATAATCAATTTCGTCTCACCGTTATTCTCGGACTCATCGCAATTTTAAACAGGAGATAATATGTCTGCACTTCAAGAACTACAAAATTATACATTCGTTAGTAAATATGCTCGTTGGCTAGAAGACAAGAATCGTCGAGAAACTTGGAAAGAAGCTGTTGACAGAGTACGAGCAATGATGCATACTCAATACGATTCTTTTGGAATATCAGAAGATATCGATTGGGCTTATGATATGATGTATAAGAAGAAGGTTCTTGGTAGTCAAAGAGCTTTGCAGTTTGGCGGAGAACCCATACTAAAGCGTCATGCAAAGATTTATAACTGCACAGCAAGCTATTGTGATCGTCCAAGATTCTTTCAAGAATGTTTTTGGCTACTACTATGTGGTTCTGGAACAGGTTTTAGTGTTCAAAAACACCATGTTGCAAAGCTGCCGTCATTAGAGCACGATGTAGAAGAAGGCCAAGCCACAAAATATGTTATTGATGATAGTATCGAAGGATGGGCTGATGCTTTAGGGGTTCTCTTGAGTTCTTACTTTAGCAAGCCTGTTGATGAATTTAAG
>Ga0209191_1002752_pt1 | contig 10744 bp, 12 predicted proteins | sample S_130626_EF_Meta_FD_187320 | JGI IMG/M metagenome (GOLD analysis project Ga0209191, IMG submission 187320) | Freshwater microbial communities from Lake Simoncouche, Canada to study carbon cycling - S_130626_EF_MetaG (SPAdes) (version 2) | ecosystem: Environmental > Aquatic > Freshwater > Lake ... | reverse complement strand
TTCAATTTGGCCATCAGATGGTTTGCGCGCCCTGCGTAGCCTTAACGAGACAGGACACTTCCGCGCATGATTTCAACAAATGAATGGGTATTCACGATTGCGTTTCTGGCAGCGATAATTGTCTTCGACCTATCGCTGGCCATTATTCGCCGCAATAAAGAGACCTCTTTCCTCGAAGCGCTGTCTTGGACGGTCCTATACATCGGAGCAGCAATTGGCTTCGGAATCTTCATGCCGCATTGGACAAGCGGAGAAATGCAGAAAGAGTTCTTCGCCGGTTGGCTGACGGAATATGCACTTTCAGTAGACAATATATTTGTATTCATTATTTTGCTGGCAAGCCTTAAAGTTAAGAAAGAATCTCAGCAGTTAGTTCTGTTGCTTGGAATCTTGCTGACGATCGCTATCCGCGGAGCGCTTATCCCAATCGGCGCAAGCCTCATTTCGCATTTCAGCAGCGTTTTCTATCTCTTCGGAGCATTCTTGATTTACACCGCTTGGAAGTTGATCAAAGAAGATGGCGAAGAAGAGTTTGACGAAGGCAAAGTTGTTGCCACGCTTAAGAAGCGCGGACTAAGTACCTTCTCAATCGCGCTAATTGCACTTGGCGTTACCAACTTGGTTTTCTCGCTCGATTCAATCCCAGCAATTTTCGGCCTTACCCACAGCGCTTACATCGTTACTACAGCAAATGTTTTTGCACTTATGGGGCTTCGCCAGCTTTACTTCTTATTAGAAGGCCTTTTAACTCGCTTGATTTACTTGTCAAAGGGGCTTTCGTTTATCTTGGCGTTTATCGGTGTCAAAATGATTCTGGAAGCGCTCCACGGAAATGGCGTAGAAGTTCCAGAAATTTCGCTTGAACTGAGCCTAGGCGTAATTGTCTTGACGCTTGTAATCACTGCGATTACCAGCCTTTCTGCTACGCGCAAAGGTGGGCTACAGGAAAAATCTCAACTCCCGTAAATCTTCATCTGCGTCTACAATCGCCAAATGTATGAAATTGCCTTAAGCGTAAACGCGTGTGTGAGCAGCAATACTCGCGCCGATATTGCCTGGCTTGTCTCTTCAACAGACTCTGTCGTGCCCATGAGTTTTGATGCAATTGCGATGACTCCCGGTGGCGGCAAAATTGGAAATCTACTTAATTCAGTCTTTGATGGGCCACTTATCGAATTCGCAACACGTAAATTATCTACCGGTCGAATTATCTCCAGAGTTGTATCCGATTTCGAATCTACTATCTCCAACGTGCCCGCTGGTACAACACTTCAATTTGCTGTGATGCCATCTGGTGCCATTGAATCTGGAATCTGGCAATCATTTTTAGACCGCGAGTCGATTGCAATCGTGTGTCATGTTGCTGGAGATGAAATTCTGAAGACAGAATATTTCACTTCAGTAACTATTATTGCTGCAGACCCACAAATCGCTGAAGAATTTAGCAAAAATAAATCTATCGTTCTAAATCTTGGCGATCGAATTGTGACCATTTACCACCCCATAACTAAGTTGGCTATCGCAGGAACTGGACCAATTGCAGATGCCCTTGCAAAGGCGGCGCAAAGTATTGGGTGGAATGTTTCTGTAGATCCACGGCCTTCTATTTTTATGGGATTTACAGCAACGCTTTCGCCTATGGATTGTGCAGTGATAATGGGCCATGATGTCGAAAGCTCAAGTAATTGCCTTAAATATGCGCTCGAAAGCAAGGCGGGTTATATCGGTGCGCTTGGATCAAAGAAGATGCAAGAAAATCGTGAAGATTGGCTCAACTATCGTGACATTACAGATATTTCACGTGTTCACGGTCCCGCTGGTTTCAATATCGGAGCCACAACTCCAGATGAAATAGCGATCTCTATTTTGGCCGAAGCGATAGCTGTCTTAAAGGGTGTTTAATACCTCCATGGATATGGAACACAGTTCTTCGGATAATTTAGCCATGAATATTATGTGGATCCTTATGGGTGCAATGGTGATAGTCGATTTTGCAATGGTTATTTACCATTCAAAATTACATAAGCGAATAAATGCCCTTGAAAAGCAACTGAACGATAAGAAGTAGATTTCATGCGTGAAGGCACCTGGGATCAAGCTTGTGAATGCGCAACTCATAGCTTTGCAAAACTTTCATCCCAAGTAGTAGCGCTAAAAGATGCAATAGATAAGTACACAACGGAGGACGTGCATTCGCTTTGCGATTTGCCGGCCTTTGAAACTTCTTCAATGGATGGATGGGCAGTCTCCGGAGAAGGTCCATGGAAGCTGATTGGCGAAGTTCTGACCGGTAAGACATCCTCAGAAGTACTTCACTACGGACAGTGTTTGGCTATCGCAACGGGCGGTGTGATCCCCCAGGGAGCGACTTCAGTGATTCCATGGGAAAAGGCGACAGAAAAAGATGGTGAAATTTTCGGTGAAATAGAAGTCGGTGCAAATATTCGTCCAGCAGGCATGGAGAGCAAGTTAGGTGATGTGCTAGTAAAAGCAGGAACGCGGATTACTCCTCCTATGGCGGGTTTATTCGCCGCAACAGGGCACGACTCGATACAGGTAACAGAACAACCGCGGGTAGCAATATTTTTTCTTGGTGATGAATTAATCCATTCGGGAGTTCCAGCAGATGGTGCGATTCGAGATTCACTCGGCCCACAGTTGCCTTCGTTGCTTACAAAAATGGGCGTGAGAATTTTAACGGCAGAATTTATTAAAGATGATCTTGATGTACTTAACGCCCAAATTGCAAAAGTACTCGACTCAGTTGATTTAATCATCACAACTGGTGGAACAGCTGACGGGCCACGAGACTATGTAAGACCTGCACTTAAAAATTTAAGCGCAACAATGGTTATTGATTGCGCAAAGGTTCGCCCTGGTTATCACGTTCTGCTTGCTCGGCTTTCTGTGAAGTCTAGAGATATTGCATTTCTAGCACTTCCTGGCAACCCACAATCTGCTTTGGCGGCTCTATATTCATTCGGCGAGCCACTAATTGGATCTTTGCAGGGCGCTTCAGAGAGAGAGTTAATCGAAGTTGAACTGACCACATCTTTGACCACCCCCGAAGGTTTCTCTCGACTGGTGCCCGGAACGGTTAATGGAAAGCTATTTACACCGACTGCTTATCTTGGTTCCGCTATGTTGCGCGGCGTAGCTCATGCGCAAGGATTTGCGTTAATAAACCCTGGAGTAAATCCAGTGGGCACAACTGCGAGATGGATTCCTTTAATCTAGTTGTTTAAATAATGATAGGTGCGGGTTCATCTTCGCTGGCAAGTGATGTCTTATGTATTGATTCAGTGCCATTTGTAAGCGGCTGATTCGTGCCACCTACTTGATTGGAAATTATTTCTGCAGCGATAGAAATTGCAGTTTCTTCTGGAGTTCTTCCACCCAGATCTAATCCAATTGGGGATTTAAGTCTGGCAAGTTCTGCATCTGTCATCCCAACTTCTTTAAGTCTTATGAGTCGGTCTTCGTGGGTGCGCCTACTTCCCATTGCACCGATATAACCGGCGCTGGTGCGGAGCGCAATCTCAAGAACTGGTACATCAAATTTTGGATCGTGAGTGAGTACGCAGATAACTGTACTTTCATCGACTTCTACCTTTGGAAGATAGCGATGCGGCCAATCAATAACTACCTCATCAGCCTCAGGAAAACGACGCTTGGTTGCAAAGAGCTCGCGCGCATCACAAACGATTACGTAGTAACCCATAAATTTTCCGATTCGTGCTACAGCTGCGGCAAAGTCGATAGCGCCGAAGATGATCATCCGTGGCGCCGGTGCAAAAGATTCAACAAATACTGAGACATCATCCATACGGTTTTCACCGTTTGGGCCGAGCTTTAGAGTCTTAGTGGTTCCATGCATCAGAAGCGCGCGGGCGCCTTCGATGGCTGCATGGTCAAGTTGTGAATTGCCGAGAGACCCAACTGCTTCAGTTTTGGTGAGAACTAGGCGCGCACCGATGCCGGTTTTGGCGCTAACCAGAGTGGCTACAGCGACTGCTTGCTTATCTTCAATTTTATTTGCCACTTCAGCAAAATCAGGGAAAGTGGCTTGATCTATATATTGAATATAAAGTTCAATCGTTCCGCCACAAGTTAATCCAACGGCAAAGGCGTTGTCATCGCTAACGCCATAAGTTACAGATTGAGAAGTTTTTGTCTTCAGAACTTCAAGAGATGCTTCGTGGATTGCACCTTCAACACAACCTCCAGAAACACTTCCGATGACTTCGCCAGAATCTAGAACCGCCATGGCTGCCCCGACTGGTCTAGGCGCTGAACTCCAAGTGCGAGTTACAGTTGCAAGAGCAAATGGTTTATTGGATTTAAAAGATGGCAAAACCTCTTGAATGATTTCGCGCATAACGTAAAGTATAGCGATGCATGTTGGAATTATCTTGGCCGCTGGGTCGGGCTCGCGTATGGGTGGGCCCAAGGCAACGATAGAAATCGCAGGCCAACGATTAGTCGATCGAGCGGTGACCGTATTTCACGATGGCGGCATTAAGGATGTCTATGTTGTTCTTGGAGCTTGGCAGGGTGAAGTGCCAGGTGCGCAAGTACTTGTAAATCCAGATTGGCAGACTGGAATGGGAAGTTCACTTCGCGTAGGTCTAGATGCGATACTCAAAAATCCAGACTATTCCTCGGCGATAATTTCACTGGTAGACCTTCCTGGAATGACCTCGGCAGCAATTCGTGAAATTGCCGATTCATCTCGGGAAATTGTGATGGGTTCGTTTAAAGGAAAGCCCGGCCACCCAGTCAAATTTGCGCGAAAATATTGGAAAGAAATTAAGGAGAGCGCCACTGGAGATTTTGGAGCCCGCCTTTTTCTCAAAGGACGAGACGACATCTTCTTTATCGCCCTTGACCACCTGGCAGATGGAAAAGATGTAGACACCCCCGAAGATCTAGCCGGGATGAACGACGGAGTTTAGTTCGCATGGTGAATCTGTAACAAACAGGTAACGGCCGAAAAAAGCCTCGAATTCGTTGCAAACTTCTTGCGGGTGCAAGTCCCGGGTGTTACGTTTCTCTACACATTTAGGGAAGAGGTAACTCAATGGCTGTTGAATCTACTGGAAACGAACGCGGCACTCCTCGTTTATTTGAACTCTTCGAGAACTCACCAAAAACAGGTGATAGCCCAACAATTTGGGCATGGCCACAAATTACAGAATTTTTAAAAGTTGCTAGCCAACCAGTGCAAGGCCCATGGCCAGCACATCAAGAACCGCGACCAAACCCAGATGCAGATTCAATGCCAGTTGCAGTAAAAGACAAGAAGAGCAAGTAACCGGAAAATCAATTAGGGGAAATTAACTTATGTATCCATCAAGATTTAAATATGAATCTCCGAAGACAATTGCGGAAGCAATTAAATTGCTCGATGCTGGTAAAGGCGATGCAAAAGTTTTGGCAGGCGGGCAAAGTCTTGTCCCAATGCTAAAGCTTCGTTTTGCATTTCCGGATCAGATTGTTGATATCAATAATATTCCTGGTCTTGATTACATTCGCTTTGATGCCGATGGATCGCTACACATCGGCGCGCTTGTACGTCATGAGCATTTAGAAAAATCTGAAGAAATTTCTAAGCGCCAACCAACTATTGCCGCCGCAGCTCCACTTGTTGCAGATCCGATTGTTCGTGCTCGTGGAACTTTCGTTGGATCTGTTTGTCACGCTGACCCACAAGGTGACTGGGCGGCAACAATGATCGCGCTAAATGGTTCAATCGTTGTTCAAGGCCCTAAAGGTAAGCGCACCATTGCGATGAAAGATTTTGTCCTAGGTCCTTATGCAAATTCTCTGAACTACAACGAGATTGCTATCGAAGCGGTAATTCCTGCCCCTAAAGGTGTCGCTCGTGGTGGCTACCTAAAGCTTGAGCGTCGTGTCGGTGACTTCGCTACTGCATCAGTAGCGGTGGCGCTAGACATGAACGGTGACACAGTTCTTGGCGCAGGTTTTGCACTTGCTGGTGTCGGCGGAAAGACCATCGATGCTAACGAAGCAGCATCAGCACTAATTGGTCAGAAGTTGACTGAAGCAACAATTGCAAAGGCCGCAGCACTTGTTGCTGCAAAGGCTGAGCCTCGCACAGATCATCGCGGCTCAGCCGAGTACAAGCGCCACATCATTGAAACATTTGTTAAGAGAATACTCGCCGCAAACACCACACAGAAAGTAGCCTAAAAATATGTCGAGCCTTTATGAAGAGATAAACACGCCTCCGGCAAGTGATATTCCGGTTCGCCGAGTAACCGTTAATGTAAATGGAGAAGCGCGCACAGCAAATGTTGAACCAAGACTCTTGCTCGCACATTTACTTCGCCAGGGATTTAAATTAACTGGAACTCACACAGGTTGCGACACAACTAACTGTGGCGCTTGCACAGTACTTTTCGATGGACGCCCAATCAAGAGTTGCACAATGTTTGCAGTGCAGGCTGATGGCCACGATGTGCAGACAGTTGAGGGACTGGCATCTGCAAGCGAGCTACACCCCTTGCAAGAAGGCTTCAAGCAAGAGCATGCACTGCAGTGTGGTTTCTGTACTCCAGGAATGATGATGGCAGCAAAGGCACTTCTCGAAGAAAATCTCAACCCGACTGAAGATGAAGTTCGCTGGGCTCTTTCTGGCAACTTGTGTCGATGCACTGGTTACCAAAATATCGTAAAGGCAGTTCTCTGGGCTGCTGAAAAAATGCGCGCGGAACTCAACTAGGTCAGGAAGCGGGAAATAATGAGCTTAGACGAAGTAAAGATTGGCGGAATGGGCGCAAGCCGCCGCCGAGTCGAAGATAACCGTTTCATTCGCGGCAAAGGTAACTATGTCGATGACATTGTTCTTCCAGGAATGCTCCACATGGAGATTTTACGTAGCCCAGTAGCTCACGCACGTATCAAATCTATTGATACAAGCGCAGCATGGGATATGCCTGGCGTACGTCTGGTTTTGACAGGCGAAATGATGGCAGCACGTAACTTGGCATGGATGCCAACACTTTCTTATGACACAGCAGCTGTTCTTGCTACGGATAAGGTCCGCTTTCAGGGCCAAGAAGTCTGCGCTGTAATTGCAGATGACCCATATATCGCAAAAGATGCTTGCGGAAAGATTGTCGTAGATTACGAAATCCTTCCTCCAATCGTTAACCCAGTTCAGGCAGCAGCACCGGATGCAGTTCAGATCCGCGATGACAAGGCAGGCCAAGTTGGCAACAAGATTTTCGACTGGGAGATCGGCGATAAGGCGCGCACGGATAAGGCGTTCCAAGATGCAGATGTTGTCTCAAAGATCGAACTTCACTATCCACGTACCCACCCATCTCCAATGGAGACTTGTGGATCTCTTGCAGATTACGACCGCGCAACAGGCAAGCTCACTGTCTACCTAACAACTCAAGCTCCACATATTGTGCGCGCTGCCGTTGCGATGGTTGCAGAACTTCCTGAACAAAATATTCGAATCGTTTCTCCTGATATCGGAGGAGGCTTCGGAAATAAGGTTCCGATCTACCCAGGTTATGTTGTTGCGATTCTCGCTTCGATTTTGACTGAGAAGCCTGTTAAGTGGATTGAAGATAAGACTGGAAACCTAACTTCAACCGGCTTCGGTCGCGATGTCTACCTAAAGGGTGAGATGGCCCTTCGCAAAGATGGAAAGATCCTTGGCGTTCGCATGAACACAATCTCAGATCACGGTGCATTCTTCGCAGATGCACAACCATCTAAGTTCAAGATTGGTCTGATGCACTCAGCTTTTGCTGCTTACGACATTCCAACTGCACATATGTTTGCAACTGGTTACTACACAAATAAGGCGCCAGGTGGAGTTGCCTACCGTTGTTCATTCCGAGTTACTGAAGCGATGTTCTTCCAAGAGCGTATGGTTCAAGCAGCAGCGGATGATCTTGGTATGGATCAAGCCGAGTTCCGTCGCGTTAACTTTGTTAAAGACGAACAGCATCCACACCGCACAGCATTTGGTTTCTTAACTGACTCAGGTCAGTACGAGAAGTGCCTTGATATCGGATTGGAAGCCATCGGCTACAAGAACTTTGCAGCTGAAAAGGCTGAGGCGGCAAAGCGCGGACGCCTGCTTGGTATCGGTATTTCAACAATGACTGAACCATTGGGCGCCGGCAATAGCCGCGAGTACGACATCTTGGGTATCAAGATGTTCGACTCTGCTGAACTTCGTATCCATATGTCAGGTAAGGCAATCTTGCGTACCGGTTCACGTGGACAAGGAACTGGCCACGAGACTACTTGGGCTCAGATCGTTGCTCACGAACTCGGCATACCTGCAGATGACATTCTCGTTGAAGAAGGCGATACAGATACCGCTCCATTCGGTATGGGTACATACGCATCTCGTTCAACACCAGTAGCTGGAGCAGCAATTGCAATGGTGGCGCGCAAGGTTCGTGCAAAAGCACGCAAACTTGCTGCTCACTTGCTTGAGGTGTCTGAAGAAGATATCGAGTGGGAATTGGGCCGTTTCTACGTTCGTGGAAATCAAGAACGTGGCGTAACAATTCAAGATTGCGCAATGGCGGCATATAGCAATATGCCAGATGGTATGGAACCTGGACTGGAGAATGTTGCTTACTACGATCCTCCAAACCTCACATGGCCATTTGCTTGCTACATTGCAAAGGTTGAAATCGATCCCGAGACAGGTGTTTGGGATGTATTGCAATTTGTTGCTGTCGATGACTGCGGTGTTCGTATCAACCCAATGATCGTTGAAGGTCAGATCATGGGCGGGCTAACCGAGGCATACGCCATGGCAAATATGCAGTATCAAACTTACGATGAAGAAGGAAATATCATCGGCGGAAACTACATGGACTTCCTGTTGCCAACTGCTTGGGAAACTCCCGGCTTTGAGCTCTATGAAGTTGTTACACCATGCCCTCACCACCCAATCGGTGCTAAAGGCGTTGGTGAATGTGCAACTGTGGGCGGTCCGGCTGCATTCGTTAATGCGGTTATGGATGCTCTTAAGGACAAGGGCGTTCGAAACATCGATATGCCTTTGATGCCTAACCGTGTCTACGAAGCTCTAACAACAGGAAAAGATGTTTACGGTATGCCACCGGTACGGAGCGGCAACTAAGAATGTCTTTTAATCCAGTAGAAGGCATGGGCGTCATGGAACGCGCAGTCGAACTCACAAATAGTGGTGAATCTTTTGTGATGGCGACTGTCGTTTGGCGCCAAGGCCCTTCTTCTGGACAGAGCGGTTCTCGCGCTCTAATTACCTCTGATGGAAAGTTACATGGATGGATTGGCGGAGCGTGTGCCGAGCCAGTCTTAATCCGTGAAGCGAAGAAGGTAATGGAATCCGGAAAAGCTCAATTGGTTTGGCTCGGACAAGAAGCGGACTTTCTAGGAATGCATGTTCCGGATGGAGTTCTAACGGTTCCGATGGCATGCCAAAGTGAAGGCGCACTTCAAATTTATGTTGAACCAGTAAATGCATCTCCTCAAGTAACTATCGTCGGGCGCTCGCCTATGGCAGTTACGCTCAAGCAATTAATCGAAGTTATGAATTGGCGAGTTCAGATTCTGGATTTTGCCGATTTCACAACATCTATGGTCAACTCTTCCTCTGTTGTAATTATCGCTACGCAAGGTCATGGCGACGAAGAAGCAACTGAAACAGCGCTTCCAGCAGAACCGGTCTATCTCGGCGTAGTTGCATCTCGTAAACGAGGAGCTGCAGTTCTCTCTTACTTGGAAGACCGTGGTTTCTCGAAAAGTAAGATTGACACAGTTCAATTGCCAGCAGGTTTAGATCTTGGCCATACAACTCATCGTGAAATGGCCGTTTCTATTTTGGCGCAGTTAGTTCAATTACGTGCTGCCGGTGCTCTAACCCCAAAGGCGACACCAAATCTTCTTCAGATGGCGCAACCAACTGAGGTAATTGACTTGGTCTGCGGAATGACCGTCGCTGCTGAAAAATCTAACCGTCCCTTTGAATATGAAGGAACGACCTATTACTTCTGTGCGCCTGGCTGTCGCACAGCGTTTGAAAAAGACCCATCGTCATTCATCAACCAGGAGGCAAAATGCTAATCTCGCAGACGATAGTTGTTGATCAACAGATCGAGGATGTGTGGCAATTCTTTTACGATATTCCACAAGTGGCAGCATGTATTCCTGGTGCTGACCTAACGGATAAGATCGCTGAAGATCACTACAGTGGAGATGTAATTATCTCTGCTGGCCCAGTTAAATTAGAATTTTCTGGTCAGGCGAAAGTTGAAAATCGCGATACCGCAAAGAAGATAATTACTATCAACGCATCTGGCGCCGATAAAAAAGGCCGTGGAGAAGCACAAGCAGTTCTTGTAGCAGCTCTTAATCCAGTCGCGGGCGGTACTTCAGTCAAAATCTCCCTCGACCTGGTTGTCTCAGGTGCTGCCGCGCAATTTGGCCGAGGTCTAATCGCAGATGTAACTGCAGTTTTAGTTAATCAGACCGCCGGCAGTATGCAGGCGCGCATGAAGGCAATTTCTATGGGAATTGATCCGAACACTGTTGGCGGCCCAAAGGCGGCAAGCGGTATCGGAATTGCCATGACAGTCGTAAAGAAGGCAGTGACAAGAATCTTTGCTCGCTTCTTCCTTCCATATCAACCAGCACCACGTCGCTAACGAGAGAGAAAGGAAAACTAATGAGTCTATGGGGAGTCGGAAATCTGATCCTG
>Ga0209191_1002748_pt1 | contig 10752 bp, 11 predicted proteins | sample S_130626_EF_Meta_FD_187320 | JGI IMG/M metagenome (GOLD analysis project Ga0209191, IMG submission 187320) | Freshwater microbial communities from Lake Simoncouche, Canada to study carbon cycling - S_130626_EF_MetaG (SPAdes) (version 2) | ecosystem: Environmental > Aquatic > Freshwater > Lake ... | reverse complement strand
CTCAGTAAATTTATAGGGCACATTCATCTGTTGCAAGGCCGCAATAATTGCTGCACCGTCGTTTTGGTTCAGACTGGTAAAGAGAATCCGGTAATCATCTTTTTTCTGCCCTGTGATGGAAATCACCAAAACAGTTGAGATAAATAGTAAAAAGGCAATGCCGATCAGGAGTTTTTGACGAACATTAAGGAGGGAGAATCGTTCTTTTAAATCGCGGTACTTATCTGCTAAATCAAGCGTAGGAACAGGCACCGTCCCGGCTTCTGTTTTTTTCGGAGAACCATCCCCTCCGATATTTAAAACCGTTGCATTTTTATCTTCAATCGATGGAACTGCGTTTGCTGACTCACTCAATCGAATTTTTCCTAAACTAAATAAATTGACCTGCAGACAACTTAAGGAGTTATATAAAGCGCAATGTTGCTCAAAAGCCTCTTATTTGCCTATTAACAATATTAAATTAATCATTAATTTGCTCTATACAACTTTTATAAGTTATCTTATATTACATAAATAAACAATTAACTTCAAAACATTTTGAACAATTCCTCAGAAAATACTTTAAGTTTAGACTCTAATACAACGAATTTAGGGGAAATCACTAGCAAATCGACCAATATTGATGCTCTTCAAAGTGCCTTTACCCTATTTTATGAAGAATCTAAAAAGCTCGAGGCCCAACAAACCGAACTACAGTCGAAAATAGACCTGCTCAGTACTGAATTATCTGAATCGAATCAACGGATTACAGCACTAATTAAGGCCATGCCGGCAGGGGTTATCTTGCTGGAAAATCAAATTGTGAAGATTTTTAACCCCTCCGCACTGCAGTTTTTCCCATTTTTAAAATCAGAGCAGTTGTTTGCCATTCCAAAGTATTGGAAAGAGTCGATTACTCCAGGTGAATACTTTATTGAAGCTCAAGCGTCTTCAACATTTAACAGAACTGTCCAAGTCATCAAAATTGAAGAGGATTTTAGAACGATTATTCAAATTCAGGATATTTCTCAAAATATCTTCAATCTGCAAAAATCTCAGCAAGAGTCGCGCTTGACCGCGATGGGGAAGATGACTGCCAGCATTGCGCACCAAATTCGGACACCTTTAGCAACTGCCCTGATTTATTCATCGCATTTATGTGATCTCGAGCTCGATGATGCGACAAAAATGAACTTTGCACAGCGCTTACGCAAACAATTGCTGGACTTAGAAAAACTATCTAAGGAAATGTTGCATTTCGTCGCCAACCGCCCACAAAAACTGGAATTAATCTCCATCAGTGATTTAATTCATGATGCGCAACATGCCATTCAAGCTCTCTGTGATCAAAAACAAGTCAAGCTCATGACCCAACCATGCGACCCCTCAATTAAAATTAGCGCTGAAAAAACGCCTTTAATGAATGCGTTGATTGCTATTTTGGAAAATGCTTTAGAGGTTTCTACTTCGAACCAGATGATTGAATTAAATACCCAACTCGATAAACAACGTTGCCACATCATCATCGAAGATCAAGGTCCTGGGATCTCTGAGCAGATCCTAGACACGATGTTTGAACCTTTTTTCTCTACTGGAGCGAGTGGCACTGGTCTTGGACTCTCGATCGCAAAAAATGCCATTGAATCGCATCGAGGGACTATTCAAGCCCACAATACCGGACATGGTGCTCGCTTTACGATTACACTTCCTTGCATCATTGAGTTGCAGTAGATGCGATCGATTCAGTTATATTACTGCCTATGACCAAACATTCACTGAATTACCCCGTCTTACTCATCGAGGATGATGATGATCTGCGTGAGGCGATCGGCGTAACTCTCAGAATGAGTTCGATTGAGTTTTACTCTCATCAAAAAGCTGAGACGGTGATTCCAATCCTTCAGCCCGGTGTCCCAATGATCATTGTCACGGACTATAAATTACCTGGTATGACGGGTATTGATTTATTAAAAAAAGCTCTGGAAATCAATCCCGACTTATCTATTATTGTCATGACGGCCTTTGCTGACGTCAAAATTGCGGTTGAAGCCTTGAAGTCTGGTGCACGGGATTTTTTAATCAAACCCTTTGTGCCCGAACAATTGGTGGATACGATTCGTCGTTATCAACCCACTCCGATTGCTGGCAACCCAAGCACCGACAGTGTGAGTAAAAAGTCTGCGCCGAAGGCAACGAATGGTGTTAATGAAAGCCAAACAACCAAACCACTTGGCAAATCGATTGTGGCTGTCGATCCTGAAATGGTCAAAACCCTCGGGAGATGTTTAAGAGTAGCCCCCACCACCACTTCTGTCTTAATTACTGGTGAGTCTGGTGTGGGAAAAGAGCTTGTGGCAAGGTATGTCCATGACAATTCCACGCGAATCGATGGTCCTTTCATCGCCCTGAATTGCGCCGCAATCCCGGAAACACTCTTGGAATCCATTCTTTTTGGCCATGAAAAAGGCTCCTTTACCGGTGCATCAAAGACGCAAGCTGGTAAGTTCGAACAAGCCAACGGTGGTACGCTCTTTCTGGATGAAATCGGGGAAATGCCAGCACCATTGCAAGCCAAACTTTTAAGGGTCTTGCAAGATCAAATGGTAGAAAAGCTCGGCTCAACTGAGCTTGTGCCAGTCGATGTTCGCATTGTCGCGGCTACCAATCGTAATTTATTACAACATGTTCAAGAAGGCCTCTTCCGCGAGGATCTTTACTATCGTTTAGCTGTCTTTCCGGTACATATTCCGGAACTGAGGAAACGCCCTCAAGATATTCTGCCCTTGGCTGAGTTCTTTTTAACGCGTTATAGCAAAAACGTGCTCAGGGAAAATATGTTTTTAGATGAGGGCGCAAAAAAATGCCTGCTAGCGTACTCTTGGCCCGGCAATGTCAGGGAACTAGAAAATACGCTTCAAAGAGCTACTTTGATGACGGACGATGATCGGATTTTAGAAGAACACCTCGAACTTAAGCTAGAAATTTCAAAGCCATTATCCAACTCCAAGAAAAAAACCGTATAAATAACAAGGATTCGTATTTTTTTGTATAAAAGCAATTACTATATTGATGAAATGGCACAAATATTGCTTTATTTACTATGTAAGAATCAGTTGTAGGTATGACATGTTGCTCAGGATGGATGTTCCAAGATTACATTTACCGCTTGCGGTGGTTGGCAAAAGTCCTGTAATATCGGATAAGTTTCATTGAGTGACAATGTCATCGGGTTCGTAAATAGATGAGCATGACTAAAGAGAATTGAGAGTGATTGATGGATATTAATACAAATTTAACTGCAATCAAGGCCAGAATGGATGCCATGTCTTTGGCAGCCAGTGGCGGCATTGATCCATCTGCTGCTCCTGCATCTGGTGGTGTTGATTTTCAGAGTCTTCTCAAAAACGCCATTACACAGGTCAATGATGCGCAAAACTCTGCTCAGGCAAAAGCGCAAGATTTTCAAACAGGGTCTACAGAAACATCACTTGAAGAAGTCATGATCTCCCTACAAAAGGCCAATCTTTCTTTACAAGGGATGATTGCTGTGAGAAATAAGTTGGTAGAGGCTTACAAAGATATTACCAATATCCAGGCATAAGAATGATTTGGATGATTGGTTTATAGCCTAGATCTTCAATGATAGAAGTTTGATTTTTTCTATCAGCATCAAATACACCCCAAAAAGATCTTAATCTTTTCGAAGCCCAATTAAATAGTCTTTGGGATCCACGGGAATACCATTTTTAATAATTTCAAAATGCAGATGTGGTCCTGTCGAGCGGCCAGTTGAACCGACCAATCCAAGCGTTTGCTGATTCTGCACCATTTCTCCTTCGCGAACCAATAGCTGGCTCGCATGCGCATATCGACTGACATAGCCATTGCCATGGTCGATTAAAACAGCGTTTCCATATGAGGCGTCCCAGCCAGCAAATTTCACTCGGCCTGCTCCTGCAGCTAATATTTTAGAACCGAACGGCTCCTGAAAATCCAAGCCTTCATGAGCACTCCACGTTCTGGTAAAAGGATCCAAGCGCCCACCAAAGCCACCGGATAACGAAGGATTACCTAAAATAGGTAGGGCCAAAGGCTTACCCATAATCCACTCAATTTGCTGATCCATCACCTTTTTTTGCTCAAGCAATTGCTGATTGAAAATTTTTAGGTATTCGGAGGAGTCCTCTAAAAGACCCTCTATATTTTTTCTTTTATCCAACACAATCGGTTTAAATGGCCCCCCAGAAGCGGGCAATGCAGGCTTTTCCTTTTGCAGTATTTTCGGGACGGCCAGATTAATTAATTTTTTATTTTGTTCTTGTAGATCGCCAACGAGTCGTTGGTTTTGTTGTAACTGTTTTTGAATGTCTTGATATTTTTTTAAATAGGTATTTTTAATATCAGCCATTTCACTAGCAGAGTACAGCTGTGCATAGGTTCCTAAAAGACTTGGATTCATTTCAACAGCGATTCGAAACCCAATAAAATGCAGGAGAGCGCCACAAGTTAAAAGAGTGATTACGCAACCAATAAAGACAATACTTAAGCGACGGAAGCCGAGATTCAGCGTACGAATCTTTCCAACCGGCCCAGAAACCCAAATGAGCTGCATGGTAAATTACACTTTTTGCTTTACGCGTTCAATCACATCTTGCGCTAACTGCTGTTCATCCAGTTGATGCAGATTACCATTGATGGTTGCCCCCATCTCCATGCCGATGCTGTTATAGCTCACATTACCATCAATACGAGCTGTTTTTAGAATCTCTAAACGAACGTTCGAGATGATATTTCCCTTCAAATGCCCGGAAATAATAATCGAATTAGCCTTCACATCCCCAGTAATGACCGCACTTTCCGAAATGGCCACGACCGCATCCTGACCATCCTGCTGCAGAATGCTACCGTTCACAGTGCCGTCAACGCGTACGCCTTGACTAATCAGTAAATTACCCTGCACTTGAATCGACGGTCCAATGATGGACTCAAACACTTCCTGAGAAATACCTAATGTTTTTTTTGACTTTAGCAGCATCGCACAAAACCTCTTTTTCTGTTTTTTTGGAGAGATAGGCCCTAAATCCTATCATGAAACATTATTCATCGGGTGATTTTTGGACCGATTGATCCACTTTATATGCCCAAGCAAGGACTTCTGCAACTGCGGCGTATAAAGCGGGTGGAATCACATCATTGAGTTTGACTTGCATCAAAAACTCCACCAATTCCGGCTCAACTTTGGTCGGTATGCCCATTTCAGCAGCTTTATCCAAAATGGCCTGTGCAACATACCCCTCCCCTTGGCCAGTCACCCGTGGTGCAGCACTATTCATTTCATACTTTAATGCCACGGCCTTTAGTCCGGGACGAGGTCCATTGCGAGTATTTATCGGTATCATTGCGTTAGACCTTTACCCACTGAAGCGATGACAATACTGCCCCCTGATCCACCAATTGTTGTTGTAGCTGATCGAATTGTTCTTGAAACGTATGTTGCACATCACCGCTTGCGGCTTGCAGCGTCAAGTAAATTTGATCATTAAACTGTGTCCCAATCACGGTAAAAGAGCCCAACTGGGGTAAACTCACCTCCACCGAAATACGCGTACCTTTGATGACCTGTGAAGCATCCTGCGGATGGGTTTCCCAGGCATCTTCCCGACGCATTTTGGCTGGTAAGTTATTCGCTAAATCACCCTGCCAATATAAATTACCTCGTAACGCTAAGCGAATGGCATCGACCATCGAGGAAGAGTTGGGGTCTAATTGCTGTAGCAGTTGCTGCGATGAAAAACTACTTGCACTCGTTGGTGTCGAAGTGGTTTGTCCAAGTGTGGGTGAACTGTTAACTGATGTCTCCTCCATGGCGGGCATCAATGCATGGGTCAATTGCTCTGCAGCAAATAGCCCAGAATTTTTTAAATCATTTTTTAAGGTCGTCAAGACTGCTTTAGGATCATTCGCCAGTAAAGCATTCTGCATCAATTGGCTTTGTGTATTCGTATCGAGCTTGGGCCAAGTAACCATTAGGTTATTTAGTTGTGCGTTTGATGCCTGAGGATCGGCACCAAGTGATGATTGGCTTTGGGCCATTACCTGCGCAATCAGGCGATTGAGGGTATTCATCTGCGAAGAGGTAATGTCAGAACCACTGGCAGCGCTGTTTGCCTCTAGTGTTAAAAGATTTTGGGGGTCTGAAGGAGATAAGTTATTTAGCTGAGTTAGCAACTGGGTATTGACATAGGCCCCTGCAATAGTAGTTGCCGAATTGGCAAGATTTGCCATTTGTGCAGATAGTGCATTTGGGGCTTGAGCGGAAATTTCTAACAAGGCGGCTTGAGAAGCCTTTGGCTCCAAAGGGAGGCCGGTTGGATTCGAGATGTTTTCTTGAAAATTACGCTCCAAAGACTGTCTTGCAAGACTACTTTGATCTGCAGTGACGACTGGCTCAGGCATCTTCAGGGCTTGTCTAGAATCAATTGCCCCTACCCCACTAATACCAACTGGCGCAGTCGGTGCTTCAATTTCAGAGGGGCGACGTACCTCTACCAATGGAATCGGTGTGATACCAGATGGAATCGGAAAAGTCATTGTCTTTAGCCTTACTCTTTAAAAAAAATAAATAGAAGGAACGCGCAATCAACTGTGATTTAAATTATGTTCCTTATTCTTAGTTAACGGCTATTTTTTAAAAAGCTCCTAGTAGAGTTTTTGTTAGCAGCGTATCCATCACAGTAAATTAAATGTTCAGTTGATAAATAGATTGATCATTAGCGATAGTTCGTTTAGTTAAACGAACTATCGCTAGATGTGATTTCTATCATCTGGCCCATCGCACGGTTCAGTGCAATTCTGAATGCCTCAAACCGTGTTGATTCGAGACACCGGGATGCGCTGGAAGATTTACGCTAGTTGAAATCCGTACCCTGAATTGTGTGATCTACCATGACCCTCAGCAAACTGTACTCCAGGATTTAGGGATTGAGACGAGCTTTTTGGAATGATCGTTGCCCAACCTTCATAAATCGGTATTAAAACGTCGATCACTTTTTGAATCAGTTCTGGAGATTTTTTTACTCTAGCCTGAAGAATGCTTGTCAATGACCAGTTATAGATTAAACGCAAATTATCCGCAACATCGCCACCCTTATCCGTGTCTAAGCAGGCCAATAAACCAATATTAATCAGATCAGATGCTTTAGAAAATGGCTCAATGCCGTATCTTCCCGCTTCCAGTTCTTTTTTACCAGCCTTTAAGTGGTCAAATAATCGCTCATAAACAACCAGAATTAACTCTGGTGAACTAGAGGAAGAAACATCTGTCTCAGATTTCGTATTTGCGTATGCTTTAGCTGCGTATGACATATTTATTTTCCATAGTTAGAAGTTAAACCAGCAATAGCACTGGTGAGTTGAGAGCTTGTTTGATTCAGATTAAACAACAAGGTATTTAATTGACTATATTGCTGCGTGTAATCTGCCTGCACTTGATCTAAATGCGTTTGCAGGCTAGTCTGCTTGCTTGTCAGGTAGGTAATTTTTGTCTTTTCAGTAGTCACCAAGTTATCTAAGATACCGGCCGGATTGACCACGGTGGACAAGGATCTAGACAGGTTACTCGAACTTCCAACCGCCCCCCCAACACTGACTCCAGAGGAAAGATAAGCGATACTGCCATCCGTTTGCCCCGTAGCAAATTTGGTGGAGTTGAATTTTAAAGTCCCATCTAGCTGCATATCAATACCAATATTGGTCAAACTAACCACTTTATTGGTACTTGTTAAAAAACCTTGTGACATCATTTGCTTAAAGTTGCTAATAAAACTTAACATTCCAGGAGCATTACCGTACGAACCCGCAGTGCTCGCGGTTCCACCATTTGTGGTATTTAAAGTCATTGATTTATATTGACTAATTACATCGTTGTAGGCCGTAATTAAACTATTGATTGTGGTACTAGAAGTATCTGTCCCGGCACCAACTGTAATTAGTGCTGATTGCGCTGTTCCTCCAGGTAGAACGGGTGACTGCAAATTAAGTGTTAAACCAGTCACGACATCATTAATCGCATTCGAGGAACGCTGAATCGCCAGACCGTTGACGGTTAGCTTGGCATCTCTTGCGTTTGTATTTGAACTGATGGTGAGCGAGTTGGCATTGGTGATCGCAGGAGCGCCAATTAATGAGGAATCACTTCCTGAAACTGCAGTACTGATCGAACTACCATTTAAGCCGCTAAATGAAACTGTATTTGCCACACCAGTAGCGGTGCCATTAACAACTAAAGAATACGCACCGGCAGACGTCTGAATGACGCTAGAACCAACAGGGGCAGCAAAGTTTGCGCCGACCGCATTAATCCAGCTCTTCAGGTCCGTTAAGGTGGAGGTAGTCGAACTAATCGCACTCAACGTTCCTCCGGTGGTTGCCGGAGTGGTAGTACTTGTGTAAGTTTGATTGGAATGATAAGTTTTACCTGCCAAGGTCAAGGTAAATCCATTGGTAGCATCTAGTGTCAACACATCCGTAGCAGTAGTAAATCCAGCAACAGAGATATTGGAAGCTTCTGCGGTTTGATTAATCGTGAGATTATATCGGCCCTGTGTCGTTCCACTTAATGCAGACGCAGTGGCAACAGTAGTATTATTCGAACTTGCAGAGACGGTATTATAAGTTCCAGGGGTCTGAAATGTGGTTAAGGCATCCCTAAAGGTCGATAACTTTGACTTGAGTGTCCCAAGGTCACTAATAGCCAGATTTTCAGTAGCAATTTGCGCCGTCACTGAGTTTAATGGCTTATTTGCCACGGTCATTAATTGCGTTACGATACTAGCTACATCAATCGATGCTGTGCTTGTTGATGAGGAGGTTGAAGATACTGTAGCCACAGATAACTTTCTATAAACGTTTACAGAGTTAATTTAAGCAAGAAATATGCCAGAAACTGTATTTTTTAAGCCCGCTGGTTCACAAGAGCACTATTTAGCTGCTTCATACTCTGTGCAATACGCAATAATTCCTCAGAAGGCAACTGTCTCACGGTCTCATTGGTCTCTGGATTGACCACGCGTACCACGTGATAACCCGTCGTTTGATCAATGGAAAAGTTTAAATTACGGCCCATGGACTGAACAAAACTCTGGATTTGTTCTGCCGCCTTAGCAACTACTTCCCGAGTTGGTTGGGTTACCTGATTAATATTGGAAGGTTTTGCTTCAGCAGCAGTCACTACTTTGGAGACGACCTGACTATCCGTGACCACAGGCGCTTGCTTAGCGACTTGATCAGAAGTCGCACTCGGAGCCGGCATCACTCCCATTGACTGAGACATATCTTTGTTAGCAATCGGATTCATTCTATTACTCCTTTGAACAATTTAGAGGTATTTGTGGAGATCCCACAAATACCTCTATCAAGCTGACTAAAAATTACTTCAATAAAGACAGAATCACGTTCGGCATCTGGTTCGCTTGCGCTAACATCGCGGTCGCTGCCTGTTGCATAATCTGACCCTTTGTGAGTGTCGCAGTCTCATCAGCAAAGTTCGTATCTAAAATCGTTGACTTTGATGCTGACAAGTTTGCTTGCTGACCTAACAAGTTCGTGTTGACATACGACAAGGCATTCATTTGTGAACCTAGTGTCGCTCTTTGGCTTGATAAGGTTTCAATCGCTGTATCCAACGAAGTTGTCAAACTGGCAAACGCTAAGTTAAATGCGCTATTGGCACTGGAGGAGTCTAATTTTGATAAGGAATTCGTTGTGCCTGTATCTGCAATAAAGCCACCCACCGCCTTCATCGCTGTACTTCCAGAACCCGTTCCAGTCGTCACGTCAATTGTTGACACCGAAAATTGGTCTGCAGTCGCAGTTGTTGAACCAACCTGGAAACTTAATGAAGTTGCAGTTGTATTCAATAATGAAATACCGTTATACGTTGTACCGCCAGCAATATTGTTAATCTGAGTATTTAACGTCGTTAATTCGGTTCTGACGTTGAGCTTTTGTGTTGTGCTGATCGAATCATTCGCACCTTCTACGGCTAATTGCTTCATCCGTAATAAGATATCCTGAACTGTACCAACAACAGTATCTGCAGTCTGTAAGAGATTCGTTGCTTGCTGCGCATTTTGTTGTGCCATTCCAATGGCATTCAACTTACCTTGCATGGACTTAGAAATCGCTAAGCCAGTCGCATCATCTTTAGAGCTATTAATACGGATTCCAGAAGATAAACGCTGGACAGATGTAGCTAGGTTACTCTGTGCGCTACTTAAGCTGTTTTGGGCAAACAAAGACGCTAAATTGGTGTTAATTACTGATGACATAAAATTCTCCTTAATGGGGTTAATTCCGGGACATCCCAAATTGGTTTTGTTTCCCTTATTTTATTTAACGGCAAGAATGAGAAAATCGTTTAGATATTTTTAGATGAATCGCGTGCAGATTCTTAAAATCATTAATTTTTAATAATAAAATCAATTATTTATTAAATGTATTTTCATGCAAATAATTCGATTATTAACCGTTAATCTTGCGAGAAAATTCACATAAATGGCAAAGCTTAGATTTCTTGACGATAAAAAAGGTATTTGTGGAATATCCACAAATACCTCTATCAAGCTGACTAAAAATTACTTCAATAAAGACAGAATCACGTTCGGCATCTGGTTCGCTTGCGCTAACATCGCGGTCGCTGCCTGTTGCATAATCTGACCCTTCGTGAGTGTCGCAGTCTCATCAGCAAAGTTCGTATCTAAAATCGTTGACTTT
>Ga0209191_1002741_pt1 | contig 10766 bp, 11 predicted proteins | sample S_130626_EF_Meta_FD_187320 | JGI IMG/M metagenome (GOLD analysis project Ga0209191, IMG submission 187320) | Freshwater microbial communities from Lake Simoncouche, Canada to study carbon cycling - S_130626_EF_MetaG (SPAdes) (version 2) | ecosystem: Environmental > Aquatic > Freshwater > Lake ... | reverse complement strand
ATATTGTTTGCTGATTTAACTATAACACCAAGTGATTCAGGCAATAACGGTGGTGCAGTTTTAGCTGACAATCAATCACCTGATCCTTTGTTACATCCAGACGGAATGATGTGTTGGAATTCTATTGTCTCTACAGGTAATGTAAAGAAATTTAATGCTACGACAAATTTATGGAGTACATACAGCGGTAATAAACAAGACGGCAGTCCATTTATGTTGCGTAAGGCACAACGTCAAGCAGTTGTTCGTGCCATGCAGGCCGCAGTTACTGGCAGTGAATCACTGCGCGAAGAAATGACATATTTCACTTTAATTGCCGCTCCTGGATATCCAGAACTTTTAGATGAAATGATTTCATTGAATGTAGATCGTAAAGAAACAGCGTTTATTGTTGTTGATACTCCGTTCCGTTTAGCACCTCAAGGTCAAACTTTGATCAATTGGATGAGTGGTACAAATACCGATACAAATGGCGAAGATGGTTTAACAACTAATTCTAGCACAGCGGCAGCATATTATCCAAGTGGTCTTGCCACAGACCTAAGCGGCAATAATGTAGTTGTTCCTGCAAGTCATATTGTATTGCGTACTATGGCATATAACGATCAAGTTGCTTATCCTTGGTTTGCTCCTGCTGGTTTAACACGCGGTGTTGTAACCAATGCAAGTAACGTGGGTTACATCAATGCAGAAGGTGAATTTATTCCATTATCATTGACAACTGGTCAACGTGATACACTATACGGTGATGGTAGCAGAGTTGGTATTAACCCAATCGCACGTTTCCCTGGACAAGGTTTGTATGTGTTTGGTCAACGTACATTGCAAAGTTTCTCCAGCGCACTGGATCGTGTCAATGTTTCTCGCTTGCTTGCATATTTGCGTGAGAGATTTGATCCGTTGGCTCGTCCGTTTATCTTTGAACCTAACGATAAACTAACAAGAGCAAACGTTAAACTAGTTTTTGATGGTTTCCTAGGCGACTTATTAGCTAAACGTGCTATCTATGACTTTATTGTTGTCTGTGACGAAACAAACAACACACCTGCTAAAATTGACAGAAACGAACTTTGGATTGATATTGCGATTGAGCCAGTTAAAGCGGCTGAATTTATTTACATTCCAATCCGTGTAGTCAACACAGGCGAGTTATCTTAATGATAAATAACATAGCCAAAGGAGAATACACATGGCAGATTTAACACAATTTGGAGTTCCGACAACAGGTGGCAGCAACTCAATGGTAATGCCGAAACTTCAATATCGATTCAGAGTACAGCTATACAATTTTGGTCAAGGTAATGGTTCTACAGTATCATTGACACAGAACGTGGTAAGTGTGACTAGACCAAGTCTAACACATGATGAAGTGACATTGGATGCATATAACAGTAAAGTTTATCTTGCTGGTAAGCATACATGGGAACCAGTTACACTAACAGTTCGTGATGACATTAACAATACAGTTACTAAACAAATTGCAAGTCAATTACAAAAACAATTAAACCAAGGTCTACAAAGTGCTCCGATGGCCGGACGTGACTATAAGTTCGGCATGGTAATTGAACAGTTAGATGGCGGCAACACCGGTACTAATGGCCCAACAGTTTTAGAAACATGGAGCATGAACGGATGTTTCATCCAAAATGCCAACTACGGTGAAAACAATTATGCAACCAGTGATGTAATGCAGATTACATTGCAAATACGTTTTGATGCCGCAGATATTCATGGCACTGACGTCGGTGATGCATCAAGCAGAGGCGCATTGACTAGTGGTCCAATGGAAATTGGAGCTGGTAATCAAGCCACTTAAGGAGTAACATGGCGGCATTAACTGACGCTATGAAATGGTATAAATTAGGCGGGCTTAGAGCGGCCCGCCTAAAGTACTTGTTTCAAGTTCAATTTCATACTAGTAAATATTCAAGTCTTCCCTCTGGGGATATTTTTGATTCTATAAGGACGATTGAACTTCCTAAGTATAGTATTGAAACAGAAGTAGTCAACGCATGGAATGTTCGCCAACCTATTCCCACTAAAATAAACTTTGAACCTATTAGTATTTCTTTTACAGATACTATTGATAATAGATTTCAAAAGTTTATATCAGAATATATGAAGATTGTCAGTGGAAATTTTCAAAAAATAGATAAAAGTCTTCGCACAGAATTTGACAGCTTTGGTTTAAAATCCTTGGCAGCAAATGCAGATTGTCCTTTGGATAAAATTGTTATAACTAGATTTTATGGTGCAGACGACAGTAGAAATAATTTAAATAATAAAAGTACAGTGACATTATGGCGTCCTAAAATTGTTGATGTACAGCATGATACATTGGATTATTCTACCAGTGATGCAGTTACTTGGCAAATTGCTGTTAGGTACGAAAGCGTTACTTATGAAAATGAAAAAGAAGAAAATCCTGGACCAAAAACAGAAGCAAGAACGGCTGCAGAAGTTCAAGCTAGCAGAGACCTCGGCAACTTCAATGGATAAAATATGGCAATAGAAATTTCACAATACGATATTATCTATGGTAGATTACTGAGTTTACGTGTGAATGTCGAACATGCCAAAGAACTGGCAAAAACGTTATATCAAATATCAAAAGATTTAAACATCGGCATCAATGAACTTTTAAAGTATGTAACCAGCGATGGTTTGAGATTTGAAAATGAAATCTACCAACAATTAAATAACGCAAGAACAAATAGCAGTCAAATTGGTTTCTTGGATCAAAATAATTTACCAAGTTCTATATCACAGCAGGTGGTATAATGGCCTACAACTTTACACAGGGATTCTTTACTCCTACTAACCCCAGCAAGTATATAGGCAGTAACAGTCCCAAGTATCGTAGCAGTTGGGAATTAACAGTGATGAGATTCTGTGACAATCATCCTGCGGTCATAGGATGGGCCAGCGAAAGTCTACGCATACCATATCGCAATCCCTTTACTGGTAAAGATACAACATACTATCCTGACTTTTTAATCACTTATCAAGACAAAGCAGGCAATAAGATCAGTGAGATCATAGAAGTCAAACCTCGTAAACAAGCAAGACTAGACGAAGCGAACTCACAGCAGGAAAAAGCCGCAGTAGTGTTAAATATGGCCAAGTGGGAAGCATGTAGAGCTTGGTGCCAAAGACATGGTATGAAGTTTAGAATACTCACTGAAGAAGATATATATAATAACTGGCAACCAAGAACCGCTGCCAAAAGAACGAAAAAACGATGACTAAAAAACTTGAAGATTTTTTTAATGTAGATGCTACAGAATCTGACTCAGAAGATCAGATTCCTTTAATCACTGAAGAACCCGTGCCTATAGAAACAACCATAGCATTAGTTCATGAACAACTGACTATAGCAGATAGAATTGATCAAGCACTGCCAACAGTTAGAGGCTTGGACACAGAAGACAGAGATTTAGATGAATACGCTGATCGTGCCATGGAAAGTTTTGAACGATTAATGGATCTTGGCTACAACATGGATGATAGAAACGCTGGTAAAGTATTTGAAGTTGCCAGTACTATGATGAATAATGCTATTACTGCTAAAACAGCCAAGCTGGACAAGAAGCTAAAGATGATTGATCTACAGTTAAAGGCAGCTAAACTAGCACAAACAGCTAAAACTGAAGATGATAATGGTCCACAGGGATTGGGCGATTTAACTACAGATCGCAATGCCATACTAAACCTAATCAACCAGAACCTTAAAAACAAAGATAAATAAAGTATCGGAGAAACGAAATGCCTACTCTATTTGAATACATTGAACAACTAAAAGAAAAACACGAAGTTCGTGTTAAATTTGCCTGCGAAGTCACAGACGAAATGATGGACAAGATTGAGCGTCACTTGCAAAAGTATGATGCCGAAAAAGTATCTAGTCCAAGCAAAACAATTTTACAAGCCCGTCCACTAGACTTCCCTAACTTGGACATGGGTGAGATTTATATCATTGACTTTACTAGTAACTTACCAGTAAGTAATGAAATGCTTAAACAAGAACTAGCACGTTTATTAAATGTCAGCGAAGGACTAGTTGTCGTTCGTGGTGCAAATGAAGATAGAGAAATAGAACAAGAAGAAGAAAAATTTCAAGATAAAAAAGAAGATTATAAAGTTAAACTAGGCGCAGACTATGACAAAAGCGAAGGCAGTGATGTCAAAGCCAGTGAAGTATTTGGCGACAAGTTCAACGGTAGTTTATTAAAAGAACTTAAAAAGATCAGTGATGCTAAAAAGAAGGAAATTAAAACTCCTAAGATTATTAAAGATCCAGACGTTCCTGCAAGCACACCAGTGATTGGTGACAGCGCAACAACTAACAAAAAAAGTCCAGTGGCTAATCGCGGTCCAGTGATTGCTAAGAAATAAGGAAACATATTATGAATAGTTTACAAGACTTAATTAAAAGACTAAGCAATATTGGTCAAGTCACTGAAGCAGAAGAAAAATGCTCAGAATGTGGTAAAGTTCACGAAGGTGAATGTGACAAAGAACTTCTTTTGGACAAAGACAAAGTCGACGAATCCAAAAAGAAAAAACCAGATGCCGACAAAGATGGTATTCCTGATTGGGCAGATAAAGACGAAGAAAAAGTTGACGAAGGACTTGGACATCAAATATTAGGTGGCGTGGCTTTATTGGCAGCATTATGGGGTGTTAACAATCAAATGGCCAAAAGTGCTTATGATAACAGCCCGCAATTACAGCAGTTAATTAAATTACACCAAGACGCAAAATCTAGTGGAGACATAGTTAAAGCAAAAGAATTACAACAACGTATTGAAAACCAAAAAGCAAGATTAGATGCTGATCGTGGAGAAGTCGTTGGCGCTGATGGAAATCCTATTAAAGTTCGTGAAACAGCATTAAATCTTTTACGTAGATATGCCGGCATTCAAGAAGCAAAAATTGAAGAAGAAGACGTTGAAGAAGGTGGAAAATTTGGATACGAATTACAAAAAGCTAGAGCAGCTGGTCATGAAGAATTTGAAGTTGACGGTAAAAAATATAAAGTAAACGAATGTGGTGATATGTCCATGGGTCCTGAAATGAGCCCAATGAGTGCTGTTAGTAATATGGCCAGTCCTATTCAAGTTATGGGAAATCCAGAAGCCGAACCAGAAGGTCCGCACATGGAAGTTCCTATGGCAGCAGAAGAACCAAAGCCAAAATACACATTGAGCATCAGCAACGGTGATAACAATTTAAGTATGACCACAGACATGCCTGATGAAATTATTCACATCATGAAGTTAGCTGGCGTTAACAAAGGTGCTGAAGTAACTAAAAAATCTGCTCCAGATGGCGAACAAGAAGTAGAAGAGTCGGGTTATGAAAATACTCCTGATAATACTCGAGCACGTGATCCACAGGCGTTTGGAGACATCCGTGACTGGGGACAAAAAGGTACAGGCGCAGGTAAACCAAACTATCCAGGTACACGTGCCAGTGGTGATAACCCAATGAGCGAACAACGTATGTTCGAGGACTACAAAAACTTTAAAGCAGGCAAATGAGCGGGCAAGCGGTTTTAGTAAAACAGCCATACAAAAAAGAAAATTATACAGAGAATCAGATAGCGGAGATTGTAAAATCCGCTACTGATCCTATATACTTCATCGGCGAGTATATGTGGATTCAACACCCGACTAAAGGTCGTGTCAAGTTTGAACTCTACGACTATCAAATAGATTTAATCAACGCTTATCAAAATCACAAGTATAGTATCAACATGCTTGGGCGACAAATGGGCAAGTCAACCTGTGCCGCAGGTTACTTGTTATGGTTTGCTATGTTTGTTCCAGATTCGACAATTCTTATTGCCGCACACAAATATACAGGCAGTCAGGAGATCATGCAACGTGTACGTTTTATGTATGAAAGTCTGCCTGAATGGATTAAAGCAGGTGCAGTAAGTTATAACAAGGGTAGTATCGACTTTGACAACGGTAGTCGTATTGTCAGTGCCACAACAACAGAAAACACCGGTCGTGGTATGAGTATTACACTGGTATACTTAGACGAGTTTGCATTCGTGCCGCCACGTATCGCCAAAGAGTTTTGGACTTCGTTGAGTCCAACGCTGTCAACAGGTGGTAAGTGTATTATTACTTCGACACCCAACCAAGACAATGATCAGTTTGCACAGATTTGGAATGATGCTATTAAAAAGTTTGACGAGTTTGGCAATGAACGCGAAGTCGGCAAAAATGGATTTAAAAGCATCAAATACATTTGGAGTGATCATCCGGACAGAGATGAATCTTGGGCAGACCATGAACGCAGTAAAATTGGCAGTGAACGTTTCATGCGTGAACACGAATGTTTGTTTATTACAGCAGATGAAACATTGATCAGCGGTTTAGTTTTAACTAATTTACAAGGGGAAGATCCCTATGAACGAGTGGGTCAACTGAGAGTTTATACACCCATAGACAAAAATAAGATTTATGTAGCAGCCTGGGATCCTAGTTTAGGCACAGGCGGAGATGCCGCTGCCATTGAAATTTTTAGTCTGCCTGACTTAGTACAGGTGGCAGAATGGCAGCATAACAAAACAGACATCCGCGGACAGCTTAGAAACTTTGTTACTATCCTAGATTGGCTACGTGAAAAAGGTGCAAGCAATGACAACATATATTGGAGTGTAGAAAATAATACATTAGGTGAAGCCGCGCTAGTTGCTATACAAGAATATGGAGAAGAACGTATAGCTGGACACTTTATCAGTGAAACCGGTGCTAAACGTCGTGGATTTAATACTACAAATAAGAGTAAGTTAGCCGCTTGTACTAAACTCAAATATTATATTGAAAGTAATAAGATGCACCCCAAGAGCAAGAGTTTAGTGCAAGAGTTAAAAACATTTGTTGCCAAAGGTGCCAGCTTTGCAGCCAAAGAAGGCGAAACAGATGACTTGGTAATGGGTACAATACTAGCAGTTCGATTAATTGAATATGTTATGAAATATGATGAAGCAACATATAACACATTAGTTGAGCGAACAAGCGGTGATTATTTACAGCCCATGCCAATTGGAATAATTTAATTAAAATAGGTAAATAAGTATATGGCTATAAATTACAACGTTGTTGCTGATAGAATATTCGACCAACTCAAAGGCTTTGGTCACGACATTATTGTCTACGATAAAGATGGACGTCAAACTGCTAACAGCAATAAAGGACGTAATTTTTATAGCAAAGATCAAAAGTTTACAATAGTATTAGATGAAAAGCACAATCTTATTCAAATTAAATACGGCGAAACCACTGACAGAGAAAAATTAAAAAAATTAGAACAAACCATACGTCACGGTATTGCTAAGAAATTTATTATAAACGTAGACCTTATACCTTACACAGGTAAAGACATAGAATTAAAGGATGTAGAGAACATGGCAAAAGTCCAAGAAAGTTTAAGCCCGACAATAGGCTCAACTAAAACTAGTTACCAACAAACTGAAGGTGCTAAATTAATCATTAGACATAACACTGCTGTCAACGAAGAAATCCGTGGCAGTCGCAGTCGCAACATCAGTGCATTGTTTATTGAAAACGCACAGGGTGAACGATTCAAATATCCTCACAACCATTTAACTGGTGCTCGCATTATGACTCAGCACGTTGCTGAAGGCGGTACGCCCTACGATGAAATTGGACAAAAAATTATTGGACTAAGCGAAGAACGTAATCAACTTTCACAGGTATCTAAGTACATCAAAAGTCAAGGCCTGCAAGAACAAGCCGGCGATGTACAATTTGCAGTAGCTCAACGTTTAAGCGAAATTAAAGGCTTATTGGGTAGATATAACCCTGCTAAATTTATGGAAGATAAATCCGAGGCCGACGAAACAAATCTGGAAGCACTACAAGAAAAACTAACTAAAAACGTATTCGACGAAAGCATTGGCACACTATTACCAAAACTAAATGGCTATGTAAAACAATATCAACAACAAATGGAAGCAAAACAAGAATTTGAAACTCTAAAACAACAAGTAGAAGAATCAACATCAATACAAGTTAGTGCTATTCCAGATTTAGAATTTATGAGTATGATGGTCTACGAAAGCCCCACTGTCAATACTACACAATTAATCAATACAATTTTACCAGTGTTAGAAGACGACCAAGTTAAAACAAGTTTGTCTAAGATAGCTGAATATGTACGTGAAGGCAAATTAGATGCCATGGAAGTTGAAAACTTGACTCGTAGCATTATTGGTAAGAGTCAAGTCAAAGAATCCGAATATAAATTGATACACAAATTAAGCGCAGTGGATCAAGTATTTGAATCGGTTATGGCCAAGTTCGAACTCAAAGAAATTTTAAAATAATTTATTAATGAGCAATGGTTTTTTAAAATTCTATCATCCAGTTCTATTTCAAGAATTACCAGAATACTTTCCCACAGATTCGAAATTACTAAGTTATCCAGGAATTCTTGAAAAATATTCACTGGTAGATAGCTTCAATCGTAATATACAAGACTATTGGAAAACTAAAACTATTCGATATAATTTAAACGAAAACTATTTCAGAACTAGTCATAATTTTGAAACATTAAAAGACAATGAATTTATATTGGCCGCAGGATGCAGTATAACAATGGGTATTGGTATAGACGAAGAAAGTCGTTGGACAAATCAGTTAGAAAAAAAATTAAACATTCCCGTTGTAAACTTGGGTGTGGGTGGCAGTGATGTAAATACAGTAATTAGAAATGTATCCACTTATATTGCAAATTATAATAAGCCAAAAGCAATTATAATACAAATTCCTGAAATGACTCGTTTTAGTTACTTGGCATCAAAAGGCTTACTAGAATGTAGAACTTATTTTTTTGTAAATGATGTTATCAAAGATAGTGCAAGTAAAATAGAAAAACAAGGTGCAGATTATCATTTCAATCAAGAAGTAGCAATACTTCAATTGATAACACTACAGACAGTTATGTCAGCATTTCGTATTCCTGTGATATATTTTTCAATATATCCATTGGACTTGAAATTCTATGACAATGTAGATAATGATAGTCGTCTTGACTACGATCCATACATTGATGCTGACGGCGCTGGTGCTATTTCTCACTTATTTCCCAATGATGTTATATACTATTTTCATAAAAAAGCCAATGACACAGATTTCAAAAAATATCAAGGTATCTTAATGGAATATGGCAGGGATCACAGTCACCCTGGAGATTTACAAAATATGGTTTGGGCAAACAAATTAGAAAAAATTTTAGAATCTAAATTTAGAAATAAAGACTAAATAAATTCAACAGCAATTCATCCAAAAGGTAAAATTACTGTTGACATAGTAGACAATAGTCTGCTATACTACGTTCACTAGATGAGAGTATCTAGTGTTCCAGGCAACAAACTTTTTTTAAACCCTGGCATTTTATAAAGGAAAAACATTATGGCAACATCATTAGCAGAAATTCGTGCTCGTCTATTAGAGCAAGACAATCGTTTAAGCGGCAACAAAACACAAGGCAGCGGCGACAATGGAATCTTTCCGTTCTGGAATATTCCCGAAAACTCAACCACAGTACTGCGCTTTCTCCCAGATGGAGATGAAACAAATACTTTCCCATGGCGTGAACGCCAAATGATCCGTTTAGAATTCGCAGGAGTTCTAGGTGGCGACGAAAGCAAACGTGTAACTGTAACAGTTCCATGCATGGAAATGTGGAAAGAAACTTGCCCAATTCATGCAGAGATTCGTCCTTGGTTCAAAGATAAATCTTTGGAAGACTTGGGTCGCAAGTACTGGAAGAAAAAATCTTATATCTTTCAGGGCTTTGTAGTAGATACAAAACTACAAGAAGATACACAACCGGAAAATCCAATCCGTCGTTTGATCATCAATCCAAGTATCTTTAACATTGTTAAAGGCGCATTGATGGATCCTGAAATGGACAATCTGTTTACAGACTTTGAAAACGGCACAGACTTCCGTTTGACAAAGACAACTAAAGGTCAATACGCAGACTACAGCACAAGTAGTTTTGCTCGCAAAGAGCGTGGTCTAAATGAAGTTGAGCTTCAAGCCATTGCTGACAAAGGCTTGTTTAACTTAAATGACTTCATGCCTAAGAAGCCAACTAAAGAAGAAGTTGATGTCATTTATGACATGTTCAAAGCCAGTGTTGATGGTGAGTTGTATGATCCCAAGCGGTGGGGTCAATACTTCAAACCTGCAGGTGTAAACCTTGGAAACTTAGGCGTGGCCGCAGATGTTGATGCCGCAGAGTCTAGTTTCAAAGCACCAGCTCCAACAGCTCGTCCTGCTACTGTAGCGGCGCCGAAGCCCACAGTAGTTGATGATGAAGATGACGCACCTTTTGACGTCGCCGAAGAAACAGCCGCACCAGAAGGTAAAAAGAATGTCAATGACATTCTTGCGATGATTCGCAATCGTCAACAAAAGTAAAAACAAGGGCCACGGCCCTTGTTTAGTCAATGCTTAAAAAGCGTTTATTAACTAATAAAGATATGACATTACCAGACGAAAGATATCGAGCTGTAGCATCTGCCAGAGAATTGCTGATTGAAATAGCAAATTCCAGCGGCAGATGGAAACGTGTACCAAAAGAACTTCGTGTATATTGTATGCATGCCTTGCGTCATTATCCTACTCAGTATGACATGAAGTCAGCGGCAAGACAAGCACCTGATGTGTTCCAAGAACGAATGGAACCATTGACGAGAATGATTATGGTATACGACC
>Ga0209191_1002738_pt1 | contig 10768 bp, 7 predicted proteins | sample S_130626_EF_Meta_FD_187320 | JGI IMG/M metagenome (GOLD analysis project Ga0209191, IMG submission 187320) | Freshwater microbial communities from Lake Simoncouche, Canada to study carbon cycling - S_130626_EF_MetaG (SPAdes) (version 2) | ecosystem: Environmental > Aquatic > Freshwater > Lake ... | reverse complement strand
CACCGACGAATTCATCAATAAAAAAACCACGGCTGAAGCACTTGCTGGGTTACGTCCTGCATTTGACAAAGCTGGCTCCGTCACTGCAGGCAATGCGTCAGGTATCAATGATGGTGCCGCTGCAGTTGTTGTGATGACCGCCAAAAAAGCCGCTGCACTAGGACTAAAGCCTCTAGCGCGCATTGCCGCATTTGGTACAAGCGGGCTTGACCCCGCGACAATGGGTATGGGTCCCGTCCCCGCTTCGCGCAAAGCTTTGCAACGCGCTGGATGGAATGCTGCTGATGTTGACTTGTTTGAGTTGAACGAGGCCTTTGCTGCACAAGCTTGTGCAGTCAATAAAGAACTTGGCATTGATCCTGCAAAGGTCAACGTCAATGGTGGTGCCATTGCGATTGGTCACCCAATTGGTGCATCAGGCTGCCGCATTTTGGTGACCTTGTTGCATGAGATGCAACGCCGTGACGCAAAAAAGGGATTGGCAGCGTTGTGTATCGGCGGCGGCATGGGTGTGTCTCTAGCACTAGAACGTTGATGCACAAACCGCTTGTAAACCTTATCTGACAAATTTTTGATTTCACTTTAGTAATACAACCACCATAACAGGAGACAACTCATGAGCAAAAAAGTAGCGTACGTCACAGGAGGCATGGGTGGTATCGGAACCGCAATTTGCCAACGGCTGCATAACGACGGATACACCGTCATTGCAGGATGCGGTCCCACGCGTGATTTCAAAAAATGGATCGACGAACAAAAAGCTTTGGGCTTTACCTTCTATACCTCGGTAGGTAATGTGGCCGATTGGGACTCCACCGTTGATGCGTTCACCAAAGCCAAAAACGACCATGGCCCGATTGACGTACTGGTGAACAACGCCGGTATCACCAAAGACCGCGTGTTCTTAAAAATGACGCGCGACGATTGGGACGCAGTGATTGACACCAACTTGAACTCCATGTTCAACGTCACCAAACAAGTCGTGCCAGACATGGTCGAAAAAGGTTGGGGACGCATCATCCAAATTTCTTCTGTCAATGGCAACAAAGGACAGTCTGGTCAAACCAACTACTCTGCTGCCAAAGCCGGTATGCATGGCTTCACCATGGCTTTGGCGCAAGAGTTAGCTAGCAAAGGTGTGACTGTGAATACCGTTTCACCTGGCTATATCGGGACCGATATGGTGCGCGCGATTCGCCAAGACATCTTGGACAAAATCGTGGCGACTATTCCTGTGAAACGACTCGGTACACCAGACGAGATTGGCTCTATCGTGGGTTGGTTGGCAGGCGACCAATCTGGTTTCACGACCGGTGCAGACTTCTCGTGTAACGGTGGTTTGCACATGGGCTAATGCTCTGCATGGATTCCAAGTGGTTGCTTTCCGTTGCCCCGATGATGGACTGGACCGACAGGCACTGTCGGTACTTCCATCGTCTTTTAAGCAAGCACACACGTCTCTACACGGAGATGGTCACCACCGGCGCATTGCGCCATGGTGATGTCAAAAGGCATTTACGGTTTAACGAAGAAGAACACCCAGTCGCCTTACAACTTGGCGGCAGTGAGCCTGAAGACTTAGCCTTCGCCGCCAAACTCGGCGAGCAATTTGGCTATGACGAAATCAATCTGAACTGCGGCTGCCCTAGCGACCGCGTGCAACGCGGTGCCTTTGGCGCATGCTTGATGAACGAGCCCCAAACTGTTGCAGATGGCGTCAAAGCCATGCGCGATGCTGTGAGTATTCCAGTAACGGTCAAGCACCGCATTGGAATTGACAAGATCGAAAGCTACGACTTTGTGCGCGACTTTGTCGGTACTGTGAGCAGCGCAGGTTGCGACGTATTTATCGTCCATGCACGCAACGCTTGGTTGCAAGGCTTAAGTCCTAAAGAAAACCGCGAAGTCCCACCATTGCGCTTTGATTTGGCCTATCAGCTCAAAAAAGATTTCCCAGAGTTAACCATCGTCGTCAACGGCGGCATCAAAACCGAAGACGATATCGCACAACATTTGCAACATGCAGACGGCGTGATGTTGGGTCGCGAGGCTTACTACAACCCGTGGTTGATGACGCAGTGGGATGCGTTGTATTGGAAATCCAACGCAACGCAACGCAGTCGTGAATCAATAGAAGAGGCCATGGTCGACTACATGGAGCGCGCCCACCAAGAAGACGGATGTCCTTGGTACGCCATCGCCCGTCACATGCTCGGCCTGTATCACGGTCAACGCGGTGCCCGTTTATGGCGTCAAGTTTGGAGTGATCACAGGCTCAAGCCTTTGCCACCACGCGAGGTCTGGAAAAGGGCAAAGCGAGCTTTTGTGGATTTGGAAGTTGACACCATTGCAACCTGACACTACCAAGGGATCTCCCGAGATCCCCAATTCCCAAATCCAACTCGCCAAACTCATGATTTGGGCGATCCCTTTCTTTTGGACAGTGAACCATATCGTTGCGCGCAAGGCGCCTGGAGTGATAACGCCGCATGTATTGGCGATATGTCGTTGGGCGTTGGTGGGTATTTTTTTAGCGTGGCTGGCCCGCGCTGAGTTAAAAGCGCATTGGGATATTTTGCGCACACAGGTTTGGCGATACATCTTGTTAGGTGCTTTGGGTATGTGGGTGTGCGGTGCTGGCGTGTACCAAGCTGGTATCAGTACCAAGATGGTGAACATCTCTCTGATCTACGCCTCGTCGCCCGTGATGATTGCAGTGTGTTCGGTGCTTTGGTTGCGAGAGCCTTTTTCTAAACGCCAAGTGCTTGGTGTGTTCATAGCCATATTAGGTGTTGTGCATGTCGTAGTGCAAGGAGAATGGGCGCGTCTTGCACAAGTTGAGCTGGTGCCCGGAGATTTATGGATACTTGCGGCGTCATTGGCTTGGGCTGCATATTCTTTATTACAAAAGCATTGGCGCAGTACCTTGAGCGCTGGCGCTCAGTTGGCGTGTATTTGCGCTGGAGGCGTTTTGGTGATGGTGCCATTCGCGTTATGGGAATTTCTGCAAGCAGATACACCCGCACTAGGCCATGATGCATTCATGCTCATTGCGCTAGCGGCACTTTTTCCTGGCTTAGGTGCTTATTGGTTGTACGGTTGGGTGCAAAAAACCATTGGTGCCAGCCGTGTAGCCATGACGCTCTATCTGGGCCCTTTGTATGCCAGTGTGATGGCGTGGGTAGTCCTTGGAGAAGGCATTGGTTTGCACCATGTGATGGGGGGTGTGCTGATACTCTCTGGTGTTGGTTTGGTGATGAGTAAACGACACGGTTCAACTTGAAGGAGCACTATATGCACACTGTCATAGGCGCATGCCCGCACGATTGCCCTGATACATGCTCGCTGGTGACTACAGTCGAAAACGGCAAAGCCATCCGCGTGCAGGGTAACCCTAATCACCCGATGACAGATGGCGTGTTGTGTACCAAGGTCTCGCGTTACACCGAACGCACCTATCACCCTGATCGCATCCTCCATCCTTTAAAGCGTATTGGGCCCAAAGGTTCAGACCAGTTTGCACCTGTCTCATGGGATGAAGCGCTGAACGACATTGCCAAACGCCTCGGCGCAATAGCCGCAAAAGATCCGCAAGCCATATTGCCCTACAGCTACGCAGGCACTATGGGGCAAGTGCAGGGTGAGGCGATGGCCATGCGGTTTTTTCATAAGCTGGGTGCATCATTGCTAGATCGAACCATTTGTTCTTCAGCCGGAAGCGAAGCGCTGGCCTACACCTTCGGCGCCAAGTTGGGTATGCGGGTGGAGTTTTTTGCTGAGTCAAAACTCATCATCATCTGGGGTAGTAATTCGATTGGTAGTAATTTGCATTTTTGGCGTATCGCCCAAGAGGCCAAACGCAATGGTGCGAAACTTATTTGTATTGACCCACGCAAAAGCGAAACCGCAGAAAAATGCCATGAGCACATTGCGTTACGACCCGGTACCGATGCTGCTTTAGCCTTGGCCTTGATGCATGTGCTGATACAAAATGATTGGCTAGACCACGACTACATAGCGCAACACACTTTGGGTTGGGATGCATTACGGACCAGAGCATTGCAATGGACGCCAGAGCGTGCTGCGCAGGTTTGTGGCATCAAGGTAGAGCAGATTGAATCGCTAGCACGAGATTGGGCAACGACCAAACCCGCAGCCATTCGAATGAACTACGGCATGCAACGCGTGAAGGGCGGAGGTAACGCAGTGCGTGCCATTGCATGTTTGCCTGCACTCACAGGTGCTTGGCGACACCGCGCAGGTGGTGTGTTGTTAGCGAACTCTGGAAACTTTTCAGTACAACGCGCCGAATTACAGCGTCCAGATTTATTGGCGGGGCGAAAGCCACGCACCATTAATATGAGCACGATTGGCAATGCCTTGTTGCAACCTGCCTCAGATGCATTTGGTCCACATATCCAAGCCTTGGTGGTCTACAACAGCAACCCAGTGGCTGTAGCGCCTCAGTCAGGGCAAGTCATCCAAGGTTTTGCGCGTGAAGATTTGTTCACCGTGGTGCTCGAGCATTTTCAAACCGATACCGCCGATTACGCCGACTACATCTTGCCTGCCACCACGCAACTCGAGCATTGGGATATCCATGCCAGTTATGGCCATACCGATATTTTGTTAAATCGCCCAGCGATTGCACCAATGGGCGAGTGCAAAACCAATACGGATATTTTTCGCGCTTTGGCGAAGAGAATGGGATTTACAGAACCATGCTTTGAGGAAGATGACGAGACCATGTGTCGCTCTGCTTTTGCTGCAACGCAAAATACGGAGGAACTGTTTGCACAAGGTTTTACACACCTCAAATCTTCCAATGGACAAGCTTTACCTGATGCACCATTCGCCGAAGGCAAATTTCCCAGCCCTTCAGGCAAGTGTGAGTTCTTTAGCCAACGCTTAGCAGACATGGGACAAGACGGTTTGCCAGACTACATCGCCAACTACGAAGTCCCACAAGCCAATTCCGAATTTCCATTGGCCATGATTTCGCCGCCTGCACGTAACTTTCTCAACTCCAGTTTTGTCAACCTACAAAGTTTGCGCGATATAGAGACCGAACCTGTGTTGGAAATGCACCCAGAAGACGCGCAAGTACGTGACATTCAAGACGGCGATGTCATTCGCGTATTTAACCAACGGGGTACTTACCACTGCAAAGCACAACTCAATAACCGCGCACGGCCAGGTGTCGTGAATGGCTTGGGCATTTGGTGGCGAAAGCTAGGACTCAATGGCACCAATGTGAACGAATTGACCAGCCAAAACTTGACGGATATCGGCCGTGCACCCGTTTTTTACGACTGTTGTGTGGAAGTGGCGGTGCTTAAGTGATTGCCACATTAAAAGGTAGGCAGGCAGATGATGTATCACTACAAGAGGTACGAGATCTTGTTGGTGAGGATGCGCTTCGACGCGATCTTTTAATTGAATACTTGCATCTTCTCAACGACGCCTACCGCGGTTTGCATGAACGCCACTTAGTCGCTTTGGCCAAAGTGATGAACATCCCCATGGCAGAGGTCTATGAGGTAGCAACTTTTTATCATCACTTTGAAGTGATCCGCGATGGTGACGTGGCAGCAGATCTCACTATCCGAGTCTGTAGTGGATTGAGCTGTGAGCTCGCCGGTGCAAGCCAGTTGATTGAAAAACTTCCGCAACTTCTAGGTAATCCAAAGATCAAGGTCATTGCTGCCCCTTGTGTAGGTCGTTGTGAGCAAGCGCCTGTTGCGGTTGTCCATCAAAATGCCTTGGTGCATGCAACAACAGAGTCTGTGCTTTCTGCTGTTGCATCTGACCAAAAATGGCAAGCACTTCCAGATTACGAAGACATGGATGCCTATGTTGCCGATGGTGGTTATGAACTTCTAAAACAGATACATAACAACACTATAGAAGCTGAGCAAATCATCCAAACTATGGAAAGCTCAGGGCTACGTGGTCTTGGCGGCGCAGGTTTTCCTGCAGGCAGAAAGTGGCGCATTGTGCGCGAACAAGCCGCCCCAAGATTGATGGCAGTCAACATTGACGAAGGCGAGCCTGGCACTTTCAAAGACAGAACCTATTTAGAACGCGACCCCCATCGTTTCATAGAAGGCATGTTGATCGCGGCACAAGTCGTTGGCATCGATGCTATTTACATTTACCTTCGCGACGAATACCACGGGTGTCGCCAATTGCTAGAGACGGAATTAGCCCGCTTAAAAGCCAATCCACCGTGTCCCTTGCCCTTGATCGAGTTGCGGCGCGGCGCGGGCGCCTATATTTGCGGCGAAGAGTCCGCCATGATTGAAAGCATCGAAGGCAAGCGTGGCGAGCCGCGTATGCGCCCACCCTATATTGCGCAAGTAGGTTTGTTTGGTCGACCCACGCTAGAGCACAATTTTGAAACTTTGTATTGGGTTAGAGACATTTTGCAAAAAGGTGCGGATTGGTTTTCAGGTTTTGGCAGGCATGGCAGAAAAGGTCTGCGCAGTTTCAGTGTGAGTGGCCGTGTCAAAACCCCAGGCGTGAAACTCGCACCTGCTGGTATCACCATCGAAGAATTGATCAACGAGTATTGCGGTGGTATGCAAGAGGGGCACACCTTTTATGCCTATTTACCGGGCGGCGCTTCTGGCGGTATCTTGCCAGCCAGTATGAAAGACATACCGCTTGATTTCGATACGCTTCAGCCCTATGGTTGTTTTATTGGTTCAGCGGCCATCATTGTTTTGGGCCATCAAGATGCTGCCAGAGACGCTGCGCTGAACATGATGCGCTTCTTCGCACATGAAAGCTGTGGGCAATGCACGCCGTGTCGTGTGGGCACTACCAAAGCCGCGCAACTGATGCAAGCCAAGGTGTGGGACAACCAAACCTTGGAGGACTTGAACCAAGTGATGGCAGATGCGTCTATTTGTGGTTTGGGGCAAGCCGCTCCTAATCCAGTGCGGTCTGTGCAGAAATATTTTCCGCTGGAGATCGTTTGAATGAACGCGCCTAGCAAAAAAGAAGAGTTGTTGCCTCAGACCATATCGTTTCAGTTGGATGGTAAAGCCGTCTATGCGTATGAGGGCGAAACTATTCTCAAGGCTGCGCAACGTCATGGTGTTGCTATTCCTCACCTTTGCTACAAAGACGGAATGCGCCCCGATGGCAATTGCCGTGCGTGTGTCGTGGAGATACAAGGTGAAAGAACGCTTGCCCCAAGTTGCTGTCGTAATGTCACAGCAGGCATGGAAGTTTCAGCAAACAGTGCGCGCGCAATCAAAAGCCAAAAAATGGTGGTGGAGATGTTGCTCTCTGATATGCCTGATAAAGGCTACAAATGGAACGATGCCAATCCTGCTTCTAGTGCATCTTCAGCAAAGACTGTAGGTCAACACGGTGAGCTAAGTGAATGGGCTGATCATTTAGAAGTCACTGTTCGCCCAGAACTCAAAGCACTGCGTCGCGAGCAGCCTATCGCAGATGCAACTCATCCAGCAATGCTGGTCAACCTCGATACATGCATCCAGTGCAACCGATGCGTGCGCGCCTGCCGTGAAGAACAAGTCAATGATGTGATTGGCTTCGCACACCGTGGCAGCCACAGTGCCATCGTTTTTGATTTGCAAGACCCCTTGGGTGCCAGCACTTGTGTCGCCTGCGGAGAATGCGTTCAAGCTTGCCCCACAGGTGCATTGATGCCAAAAACACAAGTTGGTTCACAAGCCGTTGATAAAAAAGTGGACTCGGTGTGTCCGTTTTGTGGCGTGGGTTGCTTGCTGACCTACAACGTCAAAGACAACAAAATCATCAGCGTCGATGGACGCGACGGCCCAGCCAATCACAACCGTTTGTGTGTCAAAGGTCGATTTGGCTTTGATTACATCCACCATCCACAACGGCTGACAGTGCCGTTGATTCGTAAACCAGGTGTTCCCAAAGATCCAGAGTCCATCAACCAGTTGAATCGTGATGCGGCCGATTGGTCTTCTGTATTTAGGGAGGCTACATGGGAAGAAGCTTTGGCTCTCAGTGCAGCCAAGCTCAAGCAATTGCGCGATTCATTCGGCAATAAATCGCTGGCTGGTTTTGGTTCAGCCAAGGGCAGCAATGAAGAAGCTTACTTATTTCAAAAATTAGTCCGTACGGGTTTTGGATGTAACAACGTAGACCACTGCACCCGCTTGTGCCACGCCTCCAGCGTGGCCGCATTATTGGAAGGTGTGGGCTCTGGCGCAGTGAGCAACCAAGTCAATGATGTTGAACACGCAGGCTTGATTTTGGTGATTGGCTCCAACCCCACCAACAACCACCCCGTCGCCGCAACCTGGATGAAGAACGCTGCCAAGAAAGGCACCAAGATTGTGTTGGCGGATCCGCGCATCACCGATATAGCTAAACACGCATGGCGCACCTTGCAATTCAAACCCGATACCGATGTGGCGATGCTCAACGCCCTGATTTACACCGTCATTGAAGAGGGCTTGGTCAACGAGGACTTCATTCGCGACCGCGCCAATAACTTTGACGCCTTGAAAGAAAACGTCAAAGGCTATAGCCCAGAAGCCATGGCGCCTATTTGCGGAATTCCTGCTGCCACCTTGCGCGAAGTCGCGCGTGAATTTGCAACCACTAGGAGCGCCATGATTTTGTGGGGCATGGGCATTAGCCAGCACGTGCATGGAACAGACAATGCGCGATGCCTTATTGCATTGGTCACGGTGACTGGGCAAATCGGTAAGCCCGGTTCTGGTTTGCATCCCTTGCGTGGACAAAACAATGTCCAAGGTGCGAGCGATGCGGGTTTGATTCCCATGATGTTTCCCAATTACCAAAGAGTCAACAACCATGCTGCCCACACATGGTTTGAGAAATTTTGGAATACACCACTCGACAACACACCTGGCTACACAGTGGTAGAAATCATGCGCAAAGCTTTGGCAGATGACAGCGATCCGCACAAGATCCGCGGCATGTACATCATGGGTGAAAACCCAGCCATGAGCGACCCAGACCTTAACCACGCACGGCACGCCATGGCTTCTTTAGAGCACATGGTGGTGCAAGATATCTTCATGACCGAGACGGCATGGTTGGCTGATGTGGTTTTACCCGCAACGGCATGGCCGGAAAAAACAGGAACCGTCAGCAACACCGATCGCATGGTGCAACTCGGCAAACAAGCGATCGATCCACCAGGCCAAGCAAAACCAGATCTTTGGATCATTCAACAAATTGCCAAAGGCATGGGACTGGATTGGAACTACCCAGGCGAGCATTGCGGTGTGGCAGCGGTGTACGAAGAAATGCGCCAAGCCATGCATGCCTCCATCAGCGGCATTACATGGGAGCGTTTGCAGCGTGAATCTAGTGTGACCTACCCATGTCTCACAGAAGATGATCCGGGTGAACCTATTGTCTTTACCAAGCATTTCGACACGGATGACGGCCGTGTGCATTTGGTGCCTGCCGACATCATCCCTGCCAACGAGCGCCCTGACAGTGACTATCCATTCGTGTTGATCACTGGACGTCAACTAGAACATTGGCACACCGGCAGCATGACGCGTCGCGCAACTGTTTTGGATGCCATAGAACCCAAGGCAAGTGCTTCGATGTGCGGTGCTGATCTTGAAACGTTGAACTTGCATGCGGGCGACGTCATCACTGTTGCATCACGTAGAGGGCAAGTTACTTTGCACGTACGACGTGATGACGGAACGCCGCAAGGCGCTGTTTTTATGCCTTTTGCGTATTACGAAGCTGCGGCGAATCTGATGACGAATCCTGCGCTGGACCCAGTTGGCAAAATTCCAGAATTTAAATACTGCGCTGTGGCAATAAGCGCTGGTGGAGAGTTAGCGACAAGTGTTGGCTTTAATAATTAGCCAAGGTACTAGCTCGCAGCTTCCAAGCCATTAGCAAAATGAGCTTGCATCCTTGCCACGCTTGCAGTGACATCGCGCGCAAGCAGTGCATCTAGCAAAGCCTGGTGCTCCCGCAATGACTCCTCAATCCGTCCGCTTTTGAGCAGCGAGTTATGCCGATTGAGTTTCATCACCTTGCGTAAGTCCGCCACCATTTGGTCGCGCCATCGGTTGTTGGCGATCTCGAGCAAGCGCATATGAAAGCGTTCGTTGATCGCGAAAAACTTATCGGTATTACCAACAACTGCAACCAACTCTTGGTGAATGCTGTTGAGGTCAGCCAACTCTGCGTCGCTAGCTTGGGCGGCCACCACGCCGGCGGCGTCAGACTCTAATAAAGAGAGCAGGTGGTAGACGTCGTGTTGGTCTTTGTCGTTGACTTCGGTCACATAAGCGCCGCGGCGCATCTTCATCGTCACCAAACCTTCGGTGGCCAAGACTTTGAGCGCTTCACGCAAAGGGGTGCGGCTGATGCCGTATTCCTCGGCTAAGCGCATTTCGTCTATCCAGCTGCCGGGCGCTAGTTCGCGCGCAAAAATGCGCTGACGTAATAGTTCAGCGACTTCTTCATACAGCGCGCGTGGGGCTAGGGACAGGGCAGACATGGCCGAATTCTATAACAAAACAGTATTTTGAATTCATAATTATGAATGATAGAATGCTTGGCACCGGGAAATCCTTTCATCTTTAAGACCCAATTCCATGGCCCAAGCACCGCAAACTCCATCTGCCGACTACGAAGCATGGCTTCGCGCCGCCGCCAAATCTGCGCCTAATGGCGACGTAGCCGCGCTCAATTGGCAAACGCCTGACGGCATCAGCGTCAAACCGCTTTACACCGCAGACGACACCAAGGCCTT
>Ga0209191_1002736_pt1 | contig 10775 bp, 7 predicted proteins | sample S_130626_EF_Meta_FD_187320 | JGI IMG/M metagenome (GOLD analysis project Ga0209191, IMG submission 187320) | Freshwater microbial communities from Lake Simoncouche, Canada to study carbon cycling - S_130626_EF_MetaG (SPAdes) (version 2) | ecosystem: Environmental > Aquatic > Freshwater > Lake ... | reverse complement strand
TTCATCTGTAGCCGGGGCTGAAATAATAACTTTCTTTGCGCCAGCATTTATGTGCTTTTGAGCATCAGCGGCTTTTGTAAAAATACCGGTTGACTCAACAACAACGTCAACGCCTAATTTTCCCCAAGGGATATTTGCTGGATCACGCTCTGCGCTAACTGAGATTGTTTTACCACCAACAGTAATTGTTGTATCTGTGAAAGTTACTGGTTGCTTAAGTCTGCCTAAGATTGAGTCGTATTTTAGTAAATGAGCCAAAGTCGCGTTGTCTGTTAAATCATTGATACCAACAATCTCAAAATTAGCACCAGATTCAAGTGATGCTCTTAGAAAATTTCTTCCGATTCGACCAAAACCATTAACTCCGACTTTAAGCATATTAACCCCATTTAGATTCTAAAATTTAACTTAAACCATCCACAACATTGTGAGATGCATATCTTAGCAGTTCGAAGCTAGTGGTTAATTCAATAAATCTGGGCTAATACTTGCCTCAGTATCAGGTACTCCCAATTCACGGGCCCGTTTATCTGCCATTGCTAGCAATCTTCTAATTCGCCCAGCAATTGCGTCTTTAGTCATAGGAGGAGTTGCAAGTGAACCTAACTCTTCCAAACTTGCTTGCCCATGATTAACCCGTAGTTCACCCGCCTCTTTTAGATGATCTGGGATCTCAGCGCCGAGAATTTCCATAGCTCTTTGAACTCGAGCAGAAGCGGCAACAGCGGCTCTAGCTGATCTGCGTAAATTAGCATCATCAAAATTTGCTAATCGATTTGCAGTTGCTCTCACCTCTCGTCTCATCCTTCGCTCTTCCCAAGCTAGTACCGTTTCATGTGCACCTAATCTGGTAAGTAAGGCACCGATAGCATCACCATCTCGAATTACAACCCGATCAACACTGCGCACTTCACGAGCTTTTGCTGTAATTCCTAATCTCCTTGCTGCGCCAACTAATGCCAACGCTGCTTCAGGCCCAGGACAAGTGATTTCAAGTGCTGAGGATCTGCCTGGCTCTGTAAGGGAACCATGAGCTAAAAATGCTCCCCGCCAAGCTGCCTCTGAATCACAAATAGCAGCAGAAACAACTTGAGGTGGCAGTCCTCTAATTGGTCGATTATTGGCATCTACTAATCCTGTTTGTCTTGCAAGTGCGTCACCATCTGCTAAAACTCTAACAATGTAACGACTTCCCTTTCGAATACCACTTGAAGAAACTACTGACAATTCACTCTCATGACCGAATACCTCTGATATGTCTTTTCGCAGCCTGCGTGCACTTTGTGCTGTATCTAATTCCACCTCAATAATTATTTTTCCGGCCGCGATGTGTAGTCCACCCGCAAACCTAAGTAAGGAGGAAACCTCTGCTTTTCGGCAACATGGTTTAGTTATTGAGAGTCTGCTTAACTCATCTTTAACCGCTTCTGTCATTGCCATCTGTTCTCCCTTAATCTTCTAATGGGGTTATCTAAGCAGGTCTTAACCAAAAATGTGGCTGAAAGCCAAACTTAATTTTTGCTTATCATGGTGGAAAGTTTGCTTACTATCTGCTAGGTCAAAACCCATTACCTCTCCCCCACACGTTTCCACGAGAGAGTTAAATCCGGGTTCTGATTGAGCAAGGGCTTTATCGACTAGAGCAACATCTAAATTAAGATCTGGGATGTGATCTAAAACTAATTGTAAATGAGCTTCGAGTGAAAAACCTGAGTATTCATCGGAAATATTTTTATCAGGTAGATTAAATACCATAATCTTTTTAGCTTTACTTCTTTGAATTTTCTCTGCTTGTTTGCCAAGCAAGAAGTGTGGCATAACACTGGAAAGCCATGACCCTGGCCCAATTGTGATCCAATCTGCATTTTCAATGGCTTTAAGGGCTTCCGGCGTTGGCTCTGGTTGATTTGGAATTAATTTAAGTTCAGTAACTTCACCTATCGCCTGCGATACCTCAACCTGACCTCTTACTATTTCAATTCCTTTTTTAGTCTTGAAACTTCCTTGAATATCAAGAGGTTCTAAAGCCATTGGTAGAACTCTGCCAACTACTTTCAATAATTGACCAACTCGGTCTAAACCTTTTACTGGATCAGCATCTCGATCCCAAAGCGCTGTCAGAAGGAGGTTGCCTACGGCATGATTATCCATCTCACCATTACTTGTAAATCTGTACTGCATGATTTCGGCCCAGCTTCTACCCCACTCATCATCAGCGCATAATGCTGCTAACGCCATTCGAAGATCACCTGGGGGTAAGGAATTAAATTCAGAACGCAATCGGCCAGAAGAGCCACCATTATCTGCAACTGTTACTACCGCAGTAACTTGAGTAGTAAGAGTTCGCATTGCACCAAGTGTTGCCGCTAGTCCGTGTCCACCACCTAGGCAAACAACCTTTGGATTCTTAGTCATTCTATATTTCTCGACCCAAATCTCTGTGCATTACCTGGGTATCAATCTTATATTTTGACAATTCTTTTCCACTTTTTAATCTCGAAACTAACTCTTCTGCCACCGCTACCGATCGGTGTTTACCTCCGGTGCAACCGATGGCAAGTGTTAGAAACTTTCTACCTTCAGAGATAAAACCTAATGCCATAGTTTCAAAAAGTGCCTGATACCTAGTTAAGAATTCCATCACACTGTCACTACCCAACACTGCATCACTTACCGACTTATCCAACCCCGTTAAAGGTCTTAGGTGTGGCACCCAATGAGGGTTTGAGATAAATCTACAATCAACAACTAAATCTGCATCTACAGGTATTCCATACTTATAGCCAAATGAAAGAATATTAACTCTAAGATCTGAACCAGATTCTTCATGAAAATAATCTGAAATCTTCTTCTCAAGTTGGTGAATATTCAAAGCAGATGAATCAATGATTAGGTCTGCAGAATCTCTAACTTCACGAAGTCTCTCTCGCTCCTTAGCAATTCCATCAAGAATACGATCAGCGCCTTGCAATGGATGAGGTCTACGAGTCGACTCAAATCTTCGAACCAGTGAATCATCTGCTGCATCGACAAAAAGGATTTTTCGAGAAATTCCAAGCTCTGCCAATTCAGCCAAAGATTTAGTTAGATCATCAAAGAAAGCTCTGCCCCTGACATCAATCACCACAGCTACTTTCTTAACCGAAGTAGAAACTAACTCAAGCAAGTTTCCCAGTAATGCTGGTGGCAAATTATCAACTACATACCAACCAAGGTCTTCTAATCTGTGGGCGATCGTAGATCTTCCAGCACCACTCATACCACTTATTACAAGTATCTCCGTATCACTCTTCATGGCAATATCCTCCTACACATGTCAAGCATCTAAAATTTCACCACTTTGCATATCAACGCTGACTTGCTCTGGCTGACTTTTAATCTGATCAATGATTGTTTGAGCCATTTTTTCACCAATACCTGGCACAGCTGATAACTCTAAAAGAGTCGCTGATTTCAAGGCAGTCACCGATCCAAAGTGAGCCAGTAATGATTTTCTTCTAACTTCACCTAACCCTGAAATTTGATCAAGTAATGACTCCAACATAACTTTTGAGCGTTTACTGCGGTGAAAATTAATAGCAAAACGATGTGCTTCATCTCTAATTTTCTGCAATAAATATAGAGCCTCGCTATGGCGAGGGAAAATAATTGGCTCACTATTATTAGGTAGCCATATTTCTTCAAGCCTTTTCGCAAGACCACATAAGGCAACATCTGTTATTCCTAGTTCACGTAACGCCCTAGCGGCAGCATTTACTTGAGGCTTTCCACCATCTACAACTACCAACTGTGGCGGGTATGCAAATTTCGGTCGGCTCCCACCTTGCGCAGTTGCCTCTGCAACATCTATATCCTTCTCCTCTAAATATCTCTTAAATCTTCTTGTTATAACATGATGCATAGCCCTAGTGTCATCAAAACCAGCATCATCATCAATTGAAAATCTTCGATAATCACTCTTTTTCGGTTGCCCATCTTCAAAGACCACCATTGAAGCAACCATGCTTGTTCCTTGGATATTTGAAATATCAAAACATTCGATTCGTAGCGGTAATTCCGCAAGTTCTAACTGTTCAGCAATTTCAGCTAAAGCACTTCCACTTACAGCAGCATCATTCGCTCTTTTACTTAGATACTGAATAAGTGCTTGATTAGCATTTCTTTTTACGGTCTGGACTATTTCGTATTTTTCCCCCCGAGCAGGTTGAATTAAAGAGACAGACTTACCTCTTTGCTCAGTGAGCCAATGCTCTAATAACTCGGAATCTTGAGGCAATTGATCCACGATAACTTCAGGTGGTGGCTTGCTGTCAGCATAAATTTTCCCTAGCATCGCAGAAATTATGCTCTCATCCTCCAATAAATTTGCTCTATCAATTACCCAGGATCTAGAGCCTGTGATTCTGCCTGCAACTATATTAAATTGAGAAAGTGATGCATGTGTTATTTCTTCATGTATAGCAAGCACATCGGCATCAATATTCTCATTTAAGAATCTATCGGTAGATTCATAAGCTTTGTTAATTGCCTCTAGTTGATCTCGCAGTTTTGCGGCTTTCTCATACTCTTGTGCCTTCGATGCTTCTTGCATTTCCTTTTCAATTCTTACTGAAATCTCTTCAGGTGATTTCTCTAAAAAACTTACTAAATCGGTCGCGAGTTTTTTATGTTCATCTTGAGTAACCCAATTAACACAAGGGGCAGCACATTTACCTATATCCCCCAGCAAACACTGGCGTTTACTACGTACTGCTGAGGCGAAATTTGATTCACTACATGTGCGTACCGGGTATATCTTGATTAACGTTTCAAAAGTACTACGAAGAGCCCACGCATGTGAGTACGGCCCAAAATAGCGAACACCTGGAATCTTTTTTGAACGAGATATGAATAGTCTAGGAAATTCAGATTTTAGATCTATAGCCAAATAAGGATAGGACTTATCATCTTTGAATTGAACATTAAAATCTGGGTTGTACTGTTTAATCCAAGTAAACTCAAGCTGTAATGCTTCTACTTCAGTTTTTACCAATGTCCAGTCGACTCGAACAGCAGTATTAACCATCCGCCTAGTTTTAATTTGTAGATTATTGCCAAAGTATGAATTTAACCTATTTTTTATATTTTTTGCTTTGCCTACATATATTACTTTTTCATCTTTATCGAAGAATCTATAGACACCAGGATCGCTAGGTAGGTTAGTTGGCCGATAACTTTGTGGATCAGCCATGGCTACTTCTTTAATACTGGAGCTAAGTATTTGCCAGTGTAACTCTTTTGATTTTTCACAATCTCTTCTGGTCTACCTTCAGCGACAACTAATCCACCACCAGAGCCACCCTCTGGTCCAAGATCAATTACCCAGTCCGCTGATTTAATAACATCAAGATTGTGTTCAATTACAATTACAGTATTTCCAGTATCTACTAATCTATTGAGAACTAGTAGGAGTTTGCGCACATCTTCAAAATGTAATCCAGTTGTTGGTTCGTCTAGAACATAAATAGTCCGACCAGTTGATCTACGTTGAAGTTCAGTTGCAAGCTTTACTCTCTGAGCTTCACCACCAGATAAAGTTGGCGCTGACTGTCCAAGGCGCACATATCCAAGACCAACATCACAGAGTGTCTTTAGAAATCTGGATATTGCAGGCACTGATTCAAAAAAGCTATTAGCCTCCTCGATCGACATGTCTAACACTTGCGCAATTGTTTTGCCCTTGTAATGAACCTCAAGCGTCTCCCTGTTATACCTTGCGCCATGACACACTTCGCACGGAACATAAACATCAGGTAAAAAGTTCATTTCAATCGTAATAGTTCCATCACCAGAACAGTTCTCGCATCTACCACCTTTAACATTAAAGGAGAATCTTCCCTGTTGATAACCTCTTACTTTTGCTTCACTTGTTTCAGCAAAAAGCGCACGCACTTTGTCAAAAACTCCAGTGTAAGTTGCAGGATTTGATCGAGGAGTTCTACCGATAGGTGACTGATCAACATGTACGACTTTGTCTAATTGATCTAAACCAGTGATTGTGCGGTGTCGACCTGGAACAATTCTTGCTCCATTTAATTTATTTGCTAGAACTGAGTACAAAATATCATTTACTAATGTTGATTTGCCAGAACCGCTAACACCGGTGACTGCAATAAATGCTGCAAGTGGGAAAGTGACATCAATATTCTGCAGATTGTTTTCTTTCGCAGCTTTTACGACTAATACTTTTTTAGTATCAATTGGCCTTCGTTTTTTAGGTATTTCAATTACAGACTTACCAGAAAGATAGGCACCAGTTATCGAATCTTTTGCGGCAATTAAATCAGCATAACTTCCGGATGAGACAACTTTGCCACCGTGCTCACCAGCTCCTGGACCAATATCAACAATCCAATCCGCAGTTCTGATCGTATCCTCATCATGTTCAACAACAATTAAAGTGTTGCCAAGATCGCGCAATCTAGTGAGAGTTTCAATCAATTTACGATTATCACGTTGATGCAATCCAATACTCGGTTCATCTAGAACGTAAAGAACTCCAGTTAAACCTGAACCAATCTGAGTCGCAAGGCGAATACGTTGAGCCTCTCCCCCAGAGAGAGTTGCAGCAGGTCGTGCAAGTGATAAGTAATCAAGTCCAACATCTAACAAAAATCCTAATCTGGCGTGTACTTCCTTGAGCACGCGCTCAGCAATTTTCTTTTCTCGAGCTGATAATGAAATATCTTTAAGGAATACTGCGCACTCAGCAATTGAAAATTCGCATATTTGAGCGATGTTCTTTCCACCTAGTGTTACTGCAAGTACCTCAGGCTTTAGTCGACTTCCACTACAAACTGGACATGGCGTTTGTCTCATATACGCCTCATATTTATCTCTACTAAAATCACTATCTGTTTCTGAATGTCGCCTATGAATAAATGGCACAACGCCTTCAAACCCAGTTGTATAGTTTCGAACTCGACCATACCTATTTTTATACTTTACATGAACTTCATAATCCCAGCCGTGCAAAATTGCATCCTTTACCTTCTCAGATAACTTCTTCCAAGGATTGTCTAATGAAAACTTTAAGTCAGTTGCAAGACCTTCTAGTAACCTTAAAAAATACTCAGAGGATTGGCCACCTGACCAAGGGGCAATTGCGCCTTCATATATTGAAATTGAATCATCAGGAATTAACAATTCCTCATCGACTTCAAGCTTTGTACCAATTCCACTGCACTCTGGGCAGGCACCAAAGGGTGAATTAAATGAAAAGGACCTTGGTTCCAACTCTTCAAAAGAGATTTCACATTCATGACAAGCCATATGTTCACTGAAGGTTTTCTCTTTATCCGGTGAACCGGCTTTGGCGTCGACAAAATCTAAAATCACCAATCCACTTGCAAGCCTTAAAGCTGTTTCAATTGAATCTGTAATGCGCGATTTGCTTTCACTCTTAACACTTAATCGGTCAACAACTACCTCTATCGTGTGTTTTTCTTGTTTTTTTAGTTTTGGAACTTCAGATATTTGATACACACTTCCATCAATTCGAACTCGCGAATAACCTGCAGTTGTAAAATCTTTGAAAAGATCTATGAATTCACCTTTACGCGCTCTTATAACTGGAGCTAAAACTTGGAATTTACTTCCTTCTGGCATCTGCATAATCTGATCGACAATGTTTTGTGGAGTTTGTTTCGCAATAGCTTTGCCACATTTAGGACAGTGAGGTTTACCGGCTCGCGCGAAAAGTAAACGAAGATAATCATAAACTTCTGTGATTGTTCCAACTGTTGACCGCGGGTTACGGTTAGTAGATTTTTGATCAATAGAGACTGCCGGCGATAAACCCTCAATAAAATCAACATCAGGTTTATCCATTTGCCCTAAGAATTGCCGGGCATAAGCAGAAAGTGACTCAACATATCTTCTCTGGCCTTCAGCAAAAATAGTGTCAAAAGCTAAAGATGATTTTCCAGAGCCAGATAATCCAGTAAAAACAATAAGGGAGTTTCGAGGCATATCGAGTGAAACATTTTTAAGATTATGCTCACGGGCGCCTCGAACTATTAAACGATCATTCATTAGTTGCCGGCCTCCTGCATTCCTTTTAGTTCTCGCTTTAATTCTCGAATTTCATCTCGCAACCGAGCCGCTAGTTCAAAACTTAACTCTGCCGCTGCTAATTTCATTTGATCAGTAAGTGACTCAATCAGCGCTATGAGTTCCCTTCTTGGTAGTGAGTGAGCATTCTTACTATGAACGCCACTAGTAAATCCACTTTTTTTGTTTGTAGCGGCTAAATCGTCTGTGTCATCTATCTCTTTTGCGATTAAATCAGTGATATCAGCAATCTTCTTCCTTAACGGAGTTGGATCTATCCCATGTTCGCTGTTGTAGGCAACCTGTTTGGCACGTCTGCGATTAGTCTCATCTATGGCCCTAGTCATTGATTTCGTCATGTTATCGGCATACATATGAACTTCACCAGAAACATTTCGCGCAGCTCGACCAATTGTTTGAATCAGTGAGGTGGCAGATCTTAAGAAGCCTTCCTTATCAGCATCTAGTATCGCAACGAGTGAAACTTCTGGTAAATCAAGGCCTTCTCGTAACAAGTTAATTCCAATTAATACGTCATATTCTCCTGTTCTTAACTCACGTAGCAACTCAACTCTTCGTAGAGTATCAACCTCAGAATGTAAATATCTTACTTTCACGCCAAGGCCTAACATGTAGTCAGTTAGGTCTTCCGACATTTTTTTAGTGAGCGTCGTAACTAAAACACGTTCGTTCTTTTCAGCTCTAATTTTTATCTCATTAACTAAATCATCAATCTGACCCTTAATTGGTTTAACTATAATCTTTGGATCAATTAATCCAGTAGGTCTTATCACCTGCTCAACAACACTATTGTTCGTTTTTTCTAACTCATATTTTCCAGGTGTAGCTGATAAATAAACTTTTTGACCACATCTTTCTAAGAATTCAGCAAACTTGAGCGGGCGGTTATCCATTGCACTTGGCAAGCGGAACCCATGCTCTACCAATGTCCGCTTTCTTGCAGCATCACCTTCATGCATAGCACCGATTTGTGGCACGGTGACATGTGATTCATCAATTACAACCAAAAAATCCTCTGGAAAGTAATCAAGTAAACAGTTTGGGGCTGAACCAGCGGCTCGTCCATCTAATTGCCTGGAGTAATTTTCGATCCCCGAGCAGAAGCCTAATTGCCTCATCATTTCTAGATCAAAGGTTGTTCTCATTTTAATTCGTTGAGCTTCAAGTAGTTTTCCAGCTCTCTCAAACTCATCTACTCTCTTTGCTAATTCAGCTTCAATTTCGCCAATTGCACGTTCCATAGTTTCTGGGCCTGCGGCATAGTGAGTTGCCGGAAAGACATACATCTCACTTTCATCCCTAATGATTTCACCGGTTAGCGGGTGAAGTGTCATTATTTTTTCAATTTCATCGCCAAACATTTGAATTCGAAGTGCTAGTTCCTCATACATTGGAATGATTTCAATTGTGTCGCCCCTGACGCGGAATGTGCCCCGCTCAAAAGCCATATCGTTTCGTTTATATTGAATATCAACAAATTTACGCAGTAGTTGATTTCGATCAATGAAATCACCAACTTTTAGCCGCACCATTCGATCTACATACTCTTGCGGAGTTCCCAATCCATAAATACAGGAAACTGTTGCAACCACAATTACATCTCTCCGAGTTAGCAAAGAATTAGTAGCTGAGTGCCGCAGTCTTTCTACCTCATCATTAACTGAGGAATCTTTCTCAATAAATGTATCTGTTTGAGGGACATATGCTTCAGGTTGATAGTAATCATAATAAGAAACAAAGTACTCGACGGCGTTATTTGGTAGCAGCTCTTTAAACTCATTTGCTAATTGAGCGGCTAGAGTTTTATTAGGCGCCATAACAAGTGTTGGACGCTGTACTTGTTCTATTAGCCAAGCAGTTGTAGCAGACTTACCGGTTCCCGTAGCACCGAGTAAAACTACATCTTGCTCACCATTAGCCAAACGCTGCACTAGCTCTGCGATTGCAGTTGGTTGATCACCGGACGGTATGTAATCACTTATAACTTGAAATGGTTCTACTCGCCTGGCCAAATCGCTTACTGGTCTCATTACTTACTCTTACTTTTGATTTTAAGGCTTTCCCAAACTTTCTCCACCTGAATGAATAAATCTTGCTCAGACCCGTCATTGACTATCACATCATCTGCGATCGCCTCTCGTTGAGTATCTGTTGCTTGGGCCTTCATTCTTTGATCAATCTGAGTAAGTGCTAACCCTCGCTTTAGTAGACGTTCAGTTCGAGTTTTTTCAGGTACAGAAATAGTAATTACATGATCAAATTTATAATCATGCTTTGACTCAACAAGTAGTGGAATCTGATTGATAATTATTGAATCACTACCTGCAGAACTAACTATTTTTGCAAAGGATTGTCGAATTAGAGGGTGGGTAATCTCCTCTAATTTAGCGCGTTTTTTTGGGTCTTTAAATACTAAAGAGGCCAATGCAGCGCGATCTAAATCGCCATTTTTAAGAATCTCATCACCGAATTCGGTAACAATTAATTCAAAGCCCTTACTTCCTCGCTCAACAACTTCACGTGCTAGTTGATCTGAATCAACTACTAGCGCACCAAGTTCAGCAAAAATCTCTCCGACCATAGTTTTGCCGGATCCGATTCCACCTGTTAAAGCGACTATTAACATAAGTTAAACCCTACACAATAAAAAAATGGCCCCAGTT
>Ga0209191_1002734_pt1 | contig 10784 bp, 8 predicted proteins | sample S_130626_EF_Meta_FD_187320 | JGI IMG/M metagenome (GOLD analysis project Ga0209191, IMG submission 187320) | Freshwater microbial communities from Lake Simoncouche, Canada to study carbon cycling - S_130626_EF_MetaG (SPAdes) (version 2) | ecosystem: Environmental > Aquatic > Freshwater > Lake ... | reverse complement strand
AAGCAGTGGGAATACAACGTAGTTGACCCACACACACCTAAACTTTCAGCACCCATCAATGAGATAAGTGTTCCAAAAGATAAACAAGAGGACGGAGATGACAAGTGAGCCGAGAGCAGATCACCTCTGCACAACGCATCGTCATCAAGATTGGCTCGTCCTCTCTAACCGGTAAGGCCGGATCCGCACTTGATACAGGTGCTGTCAACAAACTTGTCGATATTGTTGCTGCCTGCAAAACACGTGGGGCCGAAGTCGTGGTTGTTTCTTCTGGTGCGATCGCCGCTGGCTTAGCTCCACTTGGCTTAGTAACACGTCCAAAGGATCTTGCAACGCAACAAGCTGCCGCATCAGTGGGCCAGGGCTTACTTATTGCTCAATACACACAAAGTTTTAATCGTCATTCCATTACTGCGTCGCAAGTGCTTCTTACAACCGAAGATGTTGTGCGCCGTTCGCATTACCAAAATGCACAGCGCACTTTGTTCCGCCTTTTGCAATTGGGTGTAGTGCCAATCATTAACGAAAACGATTCAGTTGGTACGGGTGAAATTCGTTTCGGTGATAATGATCGCCTAGCCGCGCTAGTTGCGTTGTTAATTGGAGCAGATTTATTGGTTTTGGTCTCTGACATCGATGCGCTCTATGACGCGCCTCCGACGCAAGCAGGAGCACAGCGGATTCATGAAGTGAAAAACATTGCAGATATTGAAAATGTGGTTCTTGGTGGCGCTGGGACAGCAGGCGTTGGTAGCGGGGGAATGGTTACTAAAGTTGAGGCAGCGCGAATTGCAACCTCGGCCGGAATACCTATGTTGCTGACATCTCTAGCTGATGCAGATAAGTCATTGACTGGCGAAGAACATGGAACACATTTTCAAGCCCAAGCAAGTAAAACGACATCACGTCTACTGTGGCTCGCACATGCGACAACACCACAAGGGAAATTAATTCTGGATGCGGGTGCAGTGACCGCAATTTTAGAACGAGGTGTTTCTTTACTACCTGCTGGAGTTACCGCTGTTGAGGGAGAATTCATTGCGGGGGACGCAGTCGAATTAGTCGGCCCAACTGGAAAAGTAATCGCACGCGGCCTAGTCGCATTTGATTCTGAAGATTTGCCACAGATGTTGGGGCGTTCTACAAAGGAGCTCGCTGCATCACTTGGCGCAGAGTATGAACGTGAACTAGTCCACCGTGATGATTTAGTTCTTCTCTGATTAGTTTTTTTCTGAAATTTGCTTCAATACCGCCGCAACTTTTGAACTAATTCCGTCGGCACTTGTTGGCATATCAGACAATTTAACAATGAGGGTGTCATGCAGTGCATCTTGATAGATGTACTGCCCGTGTAGCCCTAACATTAAATTGATACCTTGATATGGATGCCACATTTGTGCGCTGTAGCCCCAGCCATAATCTAGTTTCACGGCTGGGTTAGAAAGCCTTGCTTTCCAGGATGTGCTTGCAATCTTTGGTTCACCAGACATCAACGCAAGGCCAACTCTGGCGTAATCGCGCGCAGTTGCGTTGAAACAACAGAATGCTTTTTCATGTCCACCAACTTTGTCGACGTTCCAGGTTGCGTTGAAGTCTGCACCTACTTTTTTCCAAACTCGGTCGCTAAATGCGTCAGCTAATCTTTGACCGGTAATTTTCTGGACAATTAGGCCTAGTAATTGAGTGTTCACTGACCGGTACTCAGGATATGTGCCTGGCTCTTCAGTCATCTTTCGGTTGTGTTTTACAAACCACTCAAGATCGGTAGAGGCATACATTTGCGCAATTGCCACTCCCCAGCCAGACGGACCGGTTGGATAGTTATCTGAAACTCCAATTCCAGAATTCATATCCAGTAAATCTTTAATTGTGACCTTGTCAAAAGATGTTCCTGACGTAAATTCGGGTAACACACTGACGAAGGTATCGCTCTCTTTGATTCTGCCCTCATCAATTAATTGACCGATAACAAGTGAAGTCATCGTTTTTGCTACCGAATATGATGGAAGTACCGTTGAAGATGTTTTTCCATTTAAATATCGCTCGTAGGTTATCTTGCCCTTGCGGATTACCAAGAAAGCATTTGTTTTGGTATCACTTAAGAAGGTTTCAAAATCTTGGACTTTTCCATTCCAAGTAACTTGATTTATTTCTTCAGGTGTACCCAATAGCCAAGGGGTACCAGGGGAAGCCTTGATGAGATGCGCTGGCATTAAATCTGGAGTTTTTGAGGCAGGGGCAAGTCCAAGTTTGATTGCAGCTATTGGTTCGGGGTAATGAATGACCTTTGTTAAGCCAAACAATGCTGCGTAAAGAATTACTAGGACAACAACGACTCTGCGGATTAATGTGATCACAACATTAGGGTAACTCCCGATAGGCTTAATAACATGGATTCCATGGTCTTAATTTCTGATCTCGCAGATCAGGCACGTTTTGCTGGCCGAACTTTAAGCATTGCAACTGGTGCCCAACGTAAAGCTGCGCTTCAAAGTATTGCTGATGCCATCGAAGTTCGAAGCGCTGAGATTCTTGAGGCTAATGAAAAAGATATGACTGCCGGACGTGCGGCAAATCTGAATTCATCTCTTTTAGATCGACTGTTGCTAACCCCTGAGCGCATCAAAGGCATTGCCGGGGGAGTGCGCCAAGTAAGTGAGCTTCCAGATCCACTCGGCAACACACTGCGCAAATCAACTTTGCCTAATGGCATTGAGTTGGAACAAATTTCAGTTCCATTCGGCGTTATTGGAATGGTCTATGAAGCCCGTCCGAATGTGACTGTTGACGCTGCAGTAATTTTGTTGATGTCAGGTAATGCAGCACTTCTTCGCGGTTCATCGAGCGCATCGCACAGCAACGAGATTTTAGTTCGAGTAATGCGGGATGCTTTAGCGACTACTTCGATTTCTCCAGATGTTATTCAGCTAGTTCCATCTGAGGATCGCGATACTGTTAAGGCGCTGCTTAATGCCCGTGGCAAAGTGGATTTAGTTATTCCGCGTGGAAGTGCCGCACTAATTCGTATGGTGGTTGATGAATCAACTGTTCCAACAATTGAAACAGGTGCCGGCGTTTGCCATGTTTACATCGATGAGTTTGCAGATCTTGCAAAGGCTTTGCCGATCATCATTAACTCAAAGGTGCAGCGTCCTAGCGTGTGTAATGCCGCAGAAACATTACTTTTGCATTCAGGAATAGCCACAGAGTTTGCACCAGTTGCACTCAAGGCGTTGCATGAAGCTGGGGTCATCTTGCACTGTGATGCTGCATCTCTTGCGATCGCAAATGGTGTCGGCATTCCCGCATCACTGGCAACGGTTGAAAACTTCTGCACCGAGTATGGAACTTTAGAAATCAATGTTGCAATTGTTGATTCAGTCGATGCAGCAAGTGCTCATATTGCAAAGTTTGGAACTCAGCACACAGAGGCGATAATCTCTGAAAATAAGGAGAATGTGAAGAGATTTATTGCATTGGCAGATTGCGCAGCTGTCATGGTCAATACATCCACCAGATTTACTGATGGCGAGCAGATGGGATTTGGGGCTGAAATTGGTATCTCAAATCAGAAATTGCATGCCCGTGGCCCGATGGGACTTGAAGCCATGACAACTACGACTTGGATTGTTACTGGAAATGGGCAAATTCGCAGTTAGCGCGCAAATTAATTAGACTCAGGCCCATGAGCAGCCTTTCACGTGATGATGTCGCAAAACTTGCAGGCCTAGCCCGCATCGAAATGAGCGATGAAGAGTTAGTGAATCTGGCTAATGAGTTCACGGTTATTTTGGATGCAGTTGCCCGAGTTCAAGAAGTTGCCGGCGCAGATGTTGAACCAACTTCGCATCCACTGCCACTTCGCAATGTTTTCCGCCCAGATGTAGTGGAGCCAAGTCTTACTCCAGAACAAGCGTTATCTGGTGCGCCAGCACAAGAAGAACAACGTTTCCGTGTTCCGCAGATTTTGGGTGAAGAATGATTCGCAATAACGCAGCCGAAATGGCAGCAAAACTTGTTGCTGGAGAAATTACCTCTGTTGCATTAACCCAGGCACATCTGGATCGAATTGCTGCCGTTGATGCAGATGTTCATGCATTCCTTCATATTGATACTGAAGGCGCACTTGCTCAAGCTGCAGCCGTTGATGCAAAGCGCGCAAAAGGCGAAAAGTTGTCACCACTAGCTGGTGTTCCACTTGCACTTAAAGATGTAATGGCACAAAAAGGTATTCCAACGACATGTGGTTCAAAGATCCTTGAAGGATGGCGGCCACCGTATGACTCAACAGTGGTAACAAACCTAAAGAAGAATGACATTGTCATCTTGGGTAAGACAAATATGGATGAGTTTGCGATGGGTTCATCGACTGAAAACTCTGCATACGGACCAACACATAACCCTTGGGATTTAACTCGTATCCCTGGCGGTTCTGGCGGAGGCTCATCTGCAGCACTTGCAGCATTTGAGGCACCACTTGCAATTGGTACAGATACTGGTGGATCTATTCGCCAACCTGCAGCTGTAACAGGAACAGTCGGAGTTAAACCAACGTACGGTGGAGTTTCTCGTTATGGCTTAGTTGCTTTTTCTTCATCACTTGATCAAGCCGGACCATGTGCACGCACAGTTTTAGATGCGGCGTTATTGCATGAAGCAATTGCTGGGCATGATCCCAAGGATGCAACAAGTATTAATGCGCCAGTTCCTCAAGTAGTTACTGCTGCGAAATCAGGTGATGTTAAGGGAATGAAGATCGGCGTTGTAAAAGAACTCAATGGTGATGGATACCAGCCAGGAGTTCGTGCACGCTTTGAGGAATCTCTTGAATTGTTGGGTAAGGCTGGCGCAGAAATCGTTGAAGTGTCTGCGCCTAACTTTGAATACGCCCTTGCTGCATACTATTTAATTGCTCCATCTGAATGCTCATCTAACTTAGCTCGCTTTGATGCGATGCGGTATGGCTTGCGCGTTGGCGACGTTGATGGAGCATCAGCTGAATCTGTTATGAATTTAACTCGCGAAGTTGGCTTCGGCAAAGAGGTAAAGCGCCGTATCATCTTGGGAACTTATGCTTTGTCATCTGGTTATTACGATGCTTATTATGGAAGCGCGCAAAAGGTTCGCACCCTGATAACTCAGGACTTCACAAAGGCTTTTGAAAAAGCAGATGTTTTGGTTTCTCCTACATGCCCAACAACAGCTTTTAAAATTGGCGAAAAAGCTAATGATCCGCTGGCCATGTATTTAAATGACATTGCAACAATCCCAGTCAACATGGCCGGAATCGGTGGAATGTCATTGCCGTCAGGACTTGCAGATGAAGATGGGCTGCCAGTTGGTTTCCAAATAATGTCACCTGTTATGAAAGATGAACGTATGTATTCGGTAGGCGCAGCCCTGGAAGCAGCGCTACTTTCCAAGTGGGGTGCTCCATTACTGGATAAGGCACCAATCATGGGAGGTGTTCGATGACTCTTTCATATGATGATGTAGTTGCAAAGTACGAGCCAGTATTGGGCCTTGAGGTTCACGTTGAGCTCAATACAAATTCAAAGATGTTTTGTGGTTGCAGCACAATCTTTGGTGCCGAACCAAATACACAAACTTGTCCAGTTTGTCTAGCATTGCCAGGTGCATTGCCTGTAGTCAATGAAAAAGCAATTGAATCAACGATTAAAATCGGTCTCGCACTCAACTGTTCTATTGCTCCTTTCTCACGCTTTGCTCGCAAAAACTACTTCTATCCAGATATGCCAAAGAACTTTCAGATTTCTCAGTATGACGAACCAATCTGTGTTGATGGTTATGTGGATGTTGAGATCGAAACCGATGAAGGACCAAAGAAGTTTCGTGTTGAAGTAGAGCGTGTACATATGGAAGAGGACACAGGTAAGTCACTACACGTCGGTGGTGCAACTGGTCGAATTCATGGAGCCGAGTACTCACTCCTTGATTACAACCGAGCTGGAATTCCATTAGTTGAAATTGTCACCAAGATTGTTCCTGGTACTGGAAAGTATGCACCTGAGGTAGCAAAAGCCTATGTTGCCGAACTTCGTGACATTTTGCGTTCATTGGGCGTCAGTGATGTAAAGATGGAACAAGGCTCACTTCGTTGCGATGCAAACGTGTCATTGCGATTAATTGGCGCAGAAAAACTTGGCACCCGAAGTGAAACTAAGAATGTGAACTCGCTTCGATCTGTCGAGCGCGCAATTCGTGGTGAAATGATTCGCCATGCAGAGTTGCTAAATGCTGGTGGACGCGTTGTTCAAGAGACTCGTCACTTTCAAGAGGACACAGGGCTAACTCGCTCTGGTCGTTCAAAGGAACAAGCTGAGGATTACCGTTACTTCCCTGAGCCAGATCTGGTGCCTGTTGAACCAGATGCTGCATGGATTGAAACTTTGCGTGCAGCGTTGCCAGAACGATCATCACTTCGTCGCAAGCGTCTGCAAGAAGCATGGGCAGTTCCAGATAAGGAAATGGCTGCGATGATCAACGCAGATGTTCTAGATATTGTTGAAGCAACAGTGTTGCTTGGCGCAGATCCTACGAAGGCGCGTACATGGTGGCTCGGAGAAATTTCACGAATTGCAAACGACAAGGATGTAGCGATTGCAGATCTTGCAATTACACCTGCCGATGTTGCAGAAATCGTGGCACTTGTTAACGCAGGTGAATTAACTGACAAGCTTGCACGTCAAGTTGTAGAAGGCGTTATTGCTGGGGAAGGAAAGCCAGCACAGGTAGTTGCACAGCGTGGAATCAAAGTTGTTAATGATGATGGCGCACTAATGGCAGCGATTGAAAAAGTGTGCGGTGAACAAGCAGAGACTGCTGAAAAGGTACGCAACGGACATGTACCTGCTGCCGGTGCATTAATTGGTGCAGTTATGAAAGAGACAAAGGGTCAAGCAGATGCTGCCAAAGTTCGCTCGCTTCTTTTAACCTACCTCGGACAATCAGAAGGCTAGACTTAGCAAATGCCTAACATGAAACCACGTTCCGGTGTAGTAACTGATGGACTCGAAAGAGCCCCTGCACGTGGAATGTTGCGTGCAGTCGGTATGGGAGATGCTGATTGGGTTAAGCCACAAATTGGAATAGCATCATCATGGAATGAAATTACTCCGTGCAATCTATCGTTGGACCGTTTAGCTAAAGCATCCAAGCAAGGCGTAATTGATGCTGGTGGTTTTCCGATGCAATTTGGAACCATTTCTGTTTCCGATGGAATCTCAATGGGCCATGAAGGAATGCACTTTTCATTAGTATCTCGTGAAGTAATCGCAGACTCTGTTGAATGCGTTATGCAAGCAGAGCGTTTAGACGGCATGGTTACATTTGCTGGATGTGACAAATCTTTACCTGGCATGATGATGGCGGCAGCACGTATCGATGTTGCGAGTGTTTTTGTTTATGCGGGTTCTACATTGCCAGGACAAGTTGACGGCAAAGATGTAACAATCATCGATGCATTCGAGGCAGTTGGTGCCTGCGCTCGTGGATTAATTACAAAAGAGCGCGTTGATCAAATAGAACGTGCAATCTGTCCCGGAGAAGGTGCCTGCGGAGGCATGTACACCGCAAACACGATGGCAAGCATCGGCGAAGCTATTGGATTGTCGTTGCCAGGATCTGCTGCGCCTCCAGCGGTTGATCGCCGTCGAGACACATATGCGATTGCATCAGGTGCGGCTGTAGTTGAACTAATTCGTCAAGGAATTACTACTCGAGACATCTTGACGAAGCCTGCATTTGAAAATGCAATCACAATTTTGATGGCATTAGGTGGTTCTACCAACGCGGTACTGCACTTGTTAGCAATTGCTAACGAAGCACATGTAGATCTTTCACTGGATGATTTCCATCGGATTGGTTCAAAGGTTCCATTACTAGGTGACCTCAAGCCTTTTGGTCAATTTGTAATGAGCGATGTAGACAAGGTTGGTGGAATTCCAGTCGTGCTTAAGGGCTTACTAGATGCTGGTTTATTGCATGGAGATGTTTTGACAGTCACAGGCAAGACCATGGCTGAAAACTTAAAGGAGATCAATCCACCTGATCCAGATGGGCAAATTCTCAAGGCTGTTTCGGCACCGATCTCTACCGATGTTGGCATCACAATTCTTGGTGGCTCTCTTGCAACTGAAGGCGCAGTATGCAAAACCGCCGGAATCGGAATAGAAAGTTTTGAAGGGCCAGCTCGTGTATTTGAACGCGAACAAGCAGCGATGGACGCTTTAGAAAATGGATCGATAAAAGCGGGCGATGTAGTTGTAATCCGTTATGAAGGTCCTAAGGGCGGACCAGGTATGCGTGAAATGTTAATGATCACTGGCGCGATAAAAGGTGCAGGCCTTGGCAAGTCAACGTTGTTGTTAACGGATGGTCGCTTCTCTGGTGGATCAACTGGTTTGTGCGTTGGCCATGTCGCACCAGAGGCCGTTGATGGGGGACCGATTGCGTTCATTAAGGATGGCGATCTAGTACGAATCGACATTAAGAATCGCACATTGGATTTATTAGTAGATGAAGCAGAACTTGAAGTCCGTAAAGTTGGATGGACGCCACTGACTCATACATACACACACGGTGTTTTAGCTAAGTATTCAAAGTTGGTTCAGTCCGCATCTAAGGGCGCGATCTGTCAGTAGTGCTTTCACATCTGGTCCAATATTCCAAGATGTGAGATCTGCATCTCATCCCTTGACGTTGAGCCTGCTTCATTGGAGAATAGGCACATGAGCACAACATTTGTGGTGGTGATTTAAAGGCGCGTGATCGATATGTGATCATGCGCCACCCTCAGTTATCTGGGGGTTTTTTCATTTCACACCCAAACAAGTTGAACACAATGAAAGGAGATGGATATGAGCAAGAAGATGAGTGGAGCTAAATCACTCGTGCAATCTTTGGAGTCTGCCGGCGTCGATGTGATGTTTGGAATTCCAGGCGGTGCAATTCTTCCTGCGTACGATCCAATCTTTGACAGCAGTATTCGCCATATCTTGGTGCGCCACGAGCAAGGCGCTGGACATGCTGCAACAGGTTATGCGCAAGTAACAGGTCGCGTAGGTGTTTGCATCGCAACATCTGGACCGGGTGCTACAAATCTTGTTACTCCCCTTGCTGATGCAGCAATGGATTCTGTTCCACTAGTTGCAATCACCGGTCAAGTTCCATCGGCAGCAATCGGAACAGATGCATTTCAGGAAGCAGATATTCGCGGCATAACAATGCCATTTACAAAGCACAATTACTTGATCACGGATCCACTTGATATCCCACGCGCTATAGCCGAGGCTTTTTATATTGCTTCATCAGGCCGTCCGGGTCCTGTACTTGTTGACATTGCAAAAGATGCTTTGCAAAAGGAAACAGATTTTGTATGGCCTAAGGATTTATCACTACCTGGTTACCACCCACAAATTGAACCCGAAAATCAGGCAATCAAAGATGCAGCAGCATTAATCGCTCAATCATCAAAGCCGGTTTTCTATGTTGGCGGTGGAGTAATAAAGGCAAATGCTTCAAAAGAGTTAATGCAACTTGCCGAATTAGTTGGTGCACCAGTTGTTACTACTTTGATGGCACTTGGATCTTTTCCAGATAGTCACCCACAACATTTTGGAATGCCTGGTATGCACGGAACCGTTGGAGCCGTTACTGCCCTTCAAAAGGCGGATTTATTAATTACTCTGGGCGCACGTTTTGATGACCGAGTAACTGGAAAGCTTTCAACTTTTGCTGTTAATGCAAAGGTTATCCATGCAGACATAGACCCTGCCGAAATCGGTAAAAATCGCTATGCAGATGTTCCGGTAGTTGGCGATCTCAAGTACACAATCGCGGCACTAGTACCTGCAGTAAAGGCAGAGTTTGCAAAGGGACGCGCAGATCTTGCTCCATGGCTAGCTGCAATGAATAAACTGCGCGCAACATATCCATTGGGTTATGACGCACCTAAAGACGGTTCTTTATCACCACAATATGTAATTGAACGCTTGAGCGCCATCTCAGGACCAGAAGCAATCTATGTTGCAGGTGTTGGTCAGCATCAGATGTGGGCCGCGCAATTTGTTAAGTATGAAAATCCACGAACATGGTTGAACTCTGGCGGACTTGGCACGATGGGGTACGCAGTTCCTGCTGCAATGGGAGCAAAAGTTGGAGCACCAGATACAACGGTGTGGGCAATTGATGGTGATGGCTGTTTCCAGATGACAAACCAAGAACTTGTGACCTGTGCACTTAACAATATTCCAATCAAAGTCGCAATCATCAATAATGAATCTCTTGGAATGGTTCGCCAATGGCAGACATTGTTCTATGAAGGTCGATACTCAAATACAAACCTTGAATCAAAGCGAATTCCTGACTTCGTAAAACTTGCAGATGCAATGGGTTGTGTTGGCTTGACCTGTGATCGCCCTGAAGATGTAGATGCAATTATTAAGAAGGCTAACTCGATTAATGATCAACCTGTAGTTGTAGATTTCCGAGTGTTCCGCGATGCAATGGTGTGGCCAATGGTTGCAGCTGGAACTTCAAATGATGATATTAAAATCGCGCGCGAAATAGCGCCTGACTGGGATTCACAGGAGCTCTAATGAGTACTCATACACTTTCAGTTCTGGTTGAAAACTCACCAGGTGTTCTTGCGCGCATTGCAGGACTTTTCTCAAGACGTGCCTACAACATTGATTCACTTGCTGTAGGTCCAACAGAAAATCCTAATATTTCACGAATGACCATTGTTATTAATGTGGAGAGCC
>Ga0209191_1002733_pt1 | contig 10785 bp, 6 predicted proteins | sample S_130626_EF_Meta_FD_187320 | JGI IMG/M metagenome (GOLD analysis project Ga0209191, IMG submission 187320) | Freshwater microbial communities from Lake Simoncouche, Canada to study carbon cycling - S_130626_EF_MetaG (SPAdes) (version 2) | ecosystem: Environmental > Aquatic > Freshwater > Lake ... | reverse complement strand
AATTTTCTAAATTATTTAATAATTTAATATTAAAGTTAGTAAATTTAAAATTTTTAAATTTTACTAATAATATTATGGATGAGACTGAGTATAATATGATTTTTCAAAATCATACAATAAATAATATATTATTTGAATATTGGGATAATGAATACGCAACAGATACTTTTGTAAAAATATATTATTATAAAGATGGGATGTATAGAACAATAGATGTAAATGCATCCCATAATTTTATTGTAGATGTGGTTAATGACGAATTAATTACAATTCATATAAATCTAAATGTTAATGTAAAATATAAAATAGAAGAGAAATTTATTGTTGCAATTAAAGGAGGTCGTAAATTAAGAAAAAGAAACCCGCGAAACCCACTAAGAAAAATATAATTACAAAAAACTAAATCAATTATATATTATAAGAAGACTGAACTTATAACAAAATTAAAAAGAAGATAAAGATACCTAATTCGCTACACTAAGAATACTTCGGTTTAACAGCAAGACATTCTTTAAGCATATCTTGTTCGTATTGATATACATTGATTGTATTATTTAAAAGTTCATTATTTTTCATAATCGAATATCCCTTACATTTCTTTAACAAACTTAAAGAACCGTTCATATATTCCTTCGCCTTCTTGTAATCCTTATAATTGAGATAGATGGTTCCCATCAAACCCTGAATATCTATCGAAGGTATATTTTGCGAATCCTTATATATTTTCTCAGCGTTCTTCATATCCTCGTCTGTGATCTCCTTATTTTCGGCAATTTGTTTGAGCGCAATATAATTATTATTTAAAAATAGGTAATTGTTCGGGTTCACAGAGGACGGATATAAACCCAACTTTGATCCTTCGATAAACGTTATCTTATTATAGGACATCGCCGTATAGTTGTGATCCTTTAGAAACTTTGACAATGTAAGTTTTAAATTTAATTTAAATGTATTCGTCGCATTGTATAACTTCTCGCACATCTCCGCATTTTTAATGATATAGCACGCCTTCGATATAATAATATTATAGAGTTGGTTGATATTTATAAATTTATCTGGATTATTCACAACATTTAAGCAATTGAATAAAATATCCCATTCGATACCGCCGTCATCCGCATTCAAATCGTCAATCAATGCGCCAATATTCTCAATGTAATCTTTTAAAATAATAATATCATCCTCCATAATCATATGAATATCTTTGATCACTCCATCTGCTTTTGTGTCCGCTATCAATTTATAGATATACCTGTGTTTTTCAAAGTTAGATATCTGGCAAGCGTTCAATGGCATTATTAAATCGTTATAGATAGACGTCGCATCCGCAAACTTATCGTAATTGACACGACTATTAAAGGTGCTAATATTCCGATTGATATGTTCCTTGCCAGGCTCGGCGATAACGTGTAATTTCATTTCTATATTCTTCTGCTGGCAAATGTCCTTTACAAGCGCCACACAACTATTAATAGTGGTACGCCGATTTTCTAATTCTTCGCTATACACAAGGTATATATTCAGTCGTATCATTGTTTATTTTATTATTTATAGTAATAAATGTATTTTTTATATCTAAATATATATAAAATAATATAATACTATAAGTATTATGATTAACGAAGAAGGAATATATGAATATGAATGCGATCACGAAAAAGATCGTATTGTAATCATAGGGGATATTCACGGTGATATAAGGCGATTTAAGGACATTCTCATAGATGCCAAGATAATCAACAAGAATATTGAGTGGATTGCTGAACCGAAGAATACGATTGTGGTTCAAATGGGCGACCAGGTAGATAGTATTAATCGCGATCCTGTCCTAGCAGAATGGGAAGTGTTACCCGACGTTGAAATGATTTATTTTACAAATCTACTGAATAAGATCGCATTGACGAAGGGCGGTCGTGTAATATCGTTAATCGGGAACCACGAGTTGATGAATGTTATAGGTAACTATTCATATGTATCTGCGAAAAGTTTAAACGACGACTTACGTAAACGCAACGATCTATTTAAACCAAACGGGACATTGTCTGTGATATTGTCGCAACGCCCGATTGTTGTCAAAATCGGCAAATTATTATTCTGCCACGCGGGATTAACTATGGAACATTTAAACATACTTACAAAATACAACAAGGACATATCGTATATCAACTCCATATGGAAGAACTTTATAAAAAATAATGCGATTCTCACAGAAGACAAAGAGATCTTTGATACAGTCATATTAGGAAATAACGGAATACTATGGACGCGCGATTTAAACGAAAAAGACGAAGTGGAAAAAATGCTTGATCGTATAGGATGTGTTTATATGTTTGTGGGACATACTGTCGTTGAACGCGTAAAGATCATTAATGAGCGTATATGGTATACCGATACGGGAATCTCCAGGGCGTTTGGGAATGACAGTTTCCAATACATCGATATCTTTAAAAACCAAGTAAGTATTCGCGATATAAAAATTGATTTCACGATATAAAAACAGGACGCTAAGATATACTATATTACGCTATAACGCTACACCAGATGGACACCTTTATTTTTGATACGTTGATGGATACGAAAACAAAAGAACTATTGGAGATATATGAGGTGAAGATGAGTAAGACAAATAAAAAAATGACTACCGATACATCAGGTTTAGACTTTAACAGTAAGAAGTTACTCAGCCGCATAAATGCGACATTCGACAAGAAACTTAAAAATTCAGCCGCATATAAAAAAAAATGCGAAGAAGAAGCACGAAACGATATGTCAAATGTCACACCATAACGGTAAGAAGTATATGAAAGTATATAAATATAAAACGCTACATAAACTATATATGACAAGCGCAATGGATGCTTCGCTCGCTACAGAGATTGACTTGTCTATTTTGAAATACATTGACACGATAGACAATATCGATAGTGTAAGTGATATTGCTACAACTATCGTGTCTTCAAATATCAATTTTGCGAATGAGAACGAGTATGTTAGTGAGCGGGTATCGACGATTCGTAAATATCGCGAGGCGTTGAATGTATTGCTTCAATTACCGCTTATGAAGCAGAGAACCGAAGAATGGTTTGAAGCGAGGAAGACACGTCTAACCGCGAGCGACCTGTACGACGCGATAAAGGGTGGTAATGTTAGTATTAAATTAGCGAAGAAAAAAGCAAATATTGTGGTGGATACCATTAATTACAATGCGATTCCTGCGTTAAAGTGGGGGACAATGTTTGAACCGATGGCGACACGATGCTATTCGCAGAAGATGAATAATATAGCGATTCATGATTTCGGGTTAGTGTGCGATATGGAGAATGCGCATTTCGGGGCATCACCGGATGGTATCAATGAACTCGGTATAATGATGGAAATTAAATGCCCTTATTCGCGAAAAATTGAAGATGGTGTTATTCCCGAGAAATACAAGATGCAAATTCAAGGGCAACTCGCAGTATGTAAATTAAAGGAATGTGATTATATTGAATGTGTCTTTAAATCCCTAGATAGCGTGGATGATTATTTAGCATTGGAAGTAGAAAAACATGGCGTGATTGCGGAGTTTTATAATCAAAAGGGCGAATATGTATATTATTATAGTGAACCCAATCAGACACCGAAGGAATGCGTGGATGAGATTTGCGATAGTCTTCGTACGGCGAGCATATGTAAGGAACAGCAATTAAAATTTAGCAAATATACCTATTGGAAATTGGACGATATGATTATTCAGCGCGTAGTATTTAATAGGAAGGCATGGGAGACGATTCTCCCTAAAATCGATACATTCTGGGAAAGAGTCGAAGAATACAAGTTACTCCCTATAGAGGAAGGGATTAAAAAATTTAAGTTTGTAGAAGACGATGATGAATAATAGCGATACTATCGATACTATCGATACTTACGCAAATGCGAATGTGGGTTTAAATACTGTATCGGGGTCTATCCAAACGGATTCGGCGGGCATTTGAATCATAGGAATAGAAATTTGGGTTGAGCTCAAAATCTCTGGCAATAGAATAGACGGTTCAGGGTCTTCTATAATATTTGAATCACCATAGCTGTTGGAATATGGATTCACATAATACATCATTGTAAAATCAGTTACTTTATTATTTTGTGTATGGTCTATACATCGTGACGTATAGGACGGCATATCTCGCAATTCATTAAATGGTTCGCTATTATTATAGGTATATAATCCAGTATCGGGCGAATCTTCGGTTCGCGTCAAGCATCCGCAGTTGAGCGTTGATGATTTATTACATTTAATAAAGCATAGTTCATTGTCGGTATAATATTTTTTCATAGTCTCGTCTAGGAACTCTTTGATGATGGCGGTTTGTTCTTCTTTTCCCTCTTCTTTTAGTATCATATCAGTATCATATAACGGGTATACGATCAATATATGGCAATAGAGAGACGACACAATGGAAGGGTTAGATAACCCGTCGTTTGTATCTGTGACGATTCCCTGAACACCTTGGCGATTGATTGTTTCTAAATAAAATGGATTTTTATTGTTTAAAATGTCTATACGTGCGTCTAAAAAGGTTTTGAATGACGCATTATTAGTATTCATGTAATCGGAATTATACCTTAAATAAGGCGATTGCGAGATACACGCATATACGGGACCTATTATTTTTTTGCCTTCAAGCAAATTCTTTTTTTCTTGTATCTTTGTCAAAATAAAACTATAAAGACTGCTTTCATTATAGATGTATATGTGATCAATCGTTGTTGCGATATTCGCATCCACAAATTCATTGTATATCTCCGTCGGTGATACATTGAGACAGCGATACGCGAGCAGGTCGGAGTAATTCATAACATCGCAATATTTACGATATGGATGTGTGGTATCTTGCAAGTTGCTTCTGGTATATTGCGAGGGATCTTCAAACCGATTATAATTATTTTTCAAGAAATCCGAGTTTTTGTTTCGCAATTCTACATTTGTATTCAAATCGCCAGTACACGTATTCCCCCTGCCGTATTTCCACGAATAGGGATCGCTCTCAAATTGTTCTTTATTAATACAACGTATCTCTCTAAATATATAGATAAGGAATAGCGCACTTAATATAAGGAACAACAAGGTAAATATTATATTTAAATAAACAGATTTGTTTTTCATATTACTATATATTATTATTATTTTTATAATAAATAAGATAAAAATTAATAAATAACTAGGGGCATGTTTATTTATCCAAAAGTTGCTAATATCCCCCTCGTTCTTGCGACTTCATCATCAGCTGCTTTTTTTGCTAAGGCTGTTGTTTCTATATTTGTAGCTGCGGTTGCTTGTGTTAATACGGCGTCACTTGCTGCTTTCTCAGCGGCTGCTCTTTGAACAGATGTTGTGCCAGCCGCCAAATTTGAAACAACCCCAGCAGTTCTTAATACTTCCGCATCCGCTGTTGCTTTTGCTGTTACAGCATCACCTGCTTTTTTTGATGCTTCTGTCTGAGCATCTGTTGCGATTTTTACGGCTTCTGCCGCTGATGCTTTTGTGTGTGTGTGCGACGACGAACGTATGGCATTAACATCATCGCGAAGAGTATTGACTTCTACGCGAAGTGCGCTAACATCTACATTATTTACTTTAACAACGTTGTTCTCAATGCGGATCGGAGCGGTGGTTTTATCATTGCTTCCGATATAGATATTATTTTTTGTGTTATCTGCGTTCGTTCCATAAATATAAAGATCCTTGTCATTCCCATACATATTAAAGCAGTTCCCCCCCCCACTATTACATACTTCGAATGCGTTATTACTGTCTGAGTTTATTTTCAATCCTGCTTTTGCCGTAGTTTTTGTAATGAGTTCTAATCGTGAATTTATGTCAGTTGGTAGCGTGCTATATTCAAATATTTTCCTGTTTGTTACATCAAATGCGTTGGCAGTATTCGTATTACTGAAAGCAAAATATTTATTCATATTATAACCGAATGTATCAAATCTTTTCGTACTATTTATATGTAATAGGTTGCTAGTGTTGTCTATCCGTCGGTCGAATAGGTTGCTAGTGTAGTCTATCCGTCGGTCTAATAGGTTGCTAGTGTCATATATCCGTCGGTCTAATAGGTTGCTAGTGTCATATATCCGTTGGTCTAATTCGTTGTAATTACTGATGTGTTTTTTATCAATTCGCCTCATGATGTTTGAGGTTGAATGAAAGTTATGATTGATATCTACAAAATTTGTATTTAAATCCGTTGTTAAATTATCTTTGTATGTATAATTGTCATAGATAATATACCCGATGATACCTATAAAAGCAATAAGCACTAAGAACAATAGCGAGTATATTACAAATTCCATACCTCCTCTATATATTATCTATCTATTTTTTACTAATAAAATTAATTTAAAATAATATGTTGCGGACAAACTAGATTACATTTCTATATATAGTTCTTTAATATCACTTACTCCACCGCCTACAAAGTCTTCTTTTTTAACTACTTCATCTGCTGTTTCAACGGCAGTTTCAACGGCAGTTTCAACGGCAGTTTCATCTACTTCATCTACTTCATCTACTTCATCTACTTCATCTACTTCATCTACTTCATCTACTTCATCTACTTCATCTACTTCATCTACTTCATCTACTTCATCTACTTTAGCTGCTGTTTCAGCTGCTGTTTTAACTGCTTCATCTACTTCATCTACTTCATCTACTTCATCTTCTTCTTCAGTTCCGCTATCTTGGTCAGTTCCGCTATCTTCATCATCTTCGTAATCTTCCTCTTCATCCTCTTCATCATCTTCGTAATCATCATATTCTTCTTCATCATCTTCATATTCTTCTTCCTCATCTTCATATTCTTCTTCCTCATATATACCCCCTTTCATCTTTCCATATTTATTACTGTATGTATCCTTCCAAGTTTTCTCGTCATTTATCGTATTCGGTGTAGCAAAATTATCTATTTGAGAATTAAATAAAGTATAGTCTATATCAGCGTCCGCACCATCATCAACTTCATCATCATTCACATTTACGTCTTCATCATCGCTATCGTTCCCGTTACCAATTCGTACAAACTCAGCTTGATCCACTGGCATATCTATCGCTTCCGTATTTATCCTCGGTTGTATCCCCATTGTTTCCAGTTCTTGAATAAATAACTTGAAAGCATACGGTGTGTGTATCACCGCAACATCATCATTCTTACAGTTCTTACACATATTGATATTCTCTTTCACATTGAACGCCACTAATGTCCCGCATCTTTTACATACACACCAACAAAACTTGTCTGAACGTTCCATCATACTTTCTTTGATAAAGTTGGATATACCGTGACTTAGTACAGTATCACGTTCCATCTCTCCGATTCTTAACCCACCCCCCTTACGCCTGCCTTCGGTAGGTTGCCTTGTTAGTCCCATTACCTTACCAACGCCACGCGAATTGATCTTTTCAGCGACCATATGCTTTAGGCGAAAGTAATATGTAGGACCAATGAATATCTCGGTATCAATTTGATTACCAGTAAAACCATTATATAAAATCTCATTGCCATATTTATTAAAACCGTTATGTGTCAGTCGGTTATAGATGGTTTCATTTTCAATCGGTATAAATACGCTAGCGTCTCCTAAAACCCCGTCAATACAGCATAGTTTAGCAAAGATACACTCCACTAAATGTCCTATCGTCATACGTGAAGGGATCGCGTGTGGGTTTATGATAATATCCGGGCGAACGCCATCTTTTGTATAAGGCATATTCTCTTCCGGTATGACTAGACCGATTACTCCTTTCTGCCCGTGTCGCGAGCAATGCTTATCACCAAACTCAGGTTTCTTAATTTTCAGGAAGCGAACTTTACAGATGGACGAATCATTGCCCGCTATCTTCTCGGTTTTATATACGCGGTCCACTTTACCGAATAAAGAGTTGTCAGTAGACATTGATATATCGGTATATATTAATTCTTTTTTAACATCTGTAAATACACCATTCTTATATTCCTTAATTACTTCACGGACATTGATCATCCCCACAATGATAACCTCTTGTCCTTCAGGTACATAAACACCCTCCTTGATAAATCCATCTGCGTCTAGATGCTCATAGTTTTTATTTTTAATGCCCGCGATTTTAATGCCCTTGTCTCGCATAAGAATAGGGTTTCCAAAGATGATCTTTTCATTTTGCGAAACAATCTTCGCAGTCGCCGTAATAGACTTGTAATAGGATAGCGAGTTCAGTCCTCTATCAATCGTCGCCTTATTAATCATTATACTATCTTCTTGGTTAAACCCGGAATAGGTCATAATGGCGACAATGGTATTATAACCGTTCGCCATATAATCACTCGACGTATATTGGGCGATTCGCGTATTTATAATCGGTCTTTGCGGGTAATGTAGAATATAACTCATCGTATCAAAGCGTTTGTTGAAGTTCGTAGCATACATACCGATCGCTTGTTTGGATTGTGCTGCGTGGAAGACATTACGAGCTGACGCATTATGATTACTCATCGGGATATTGCCACTAACAACACTTAGTATACTTGAAGGATGTATCTCCATATGCGTATGATATGGTCCTATTTCATCTGGATTCATAGCGATTAAACATGTGTCCGATTCTTCACTGTCTAGGTACTCTATGGACGCGGCAGTATTCTCTAATTCATTCAATATCGTCATATATCTCTTTCTATTTTTTTGTATAATATCTTCGCGTTCATCGCCATCTTCTCCTTCATCTTCTTCGTAATCTTCTTCTTCTTCGTCACTATAGCCACCGCCACCACTATATATTTTGGTAATATTTTTTAACATATAGTTATGATTATTGTCGCCTTCCGCGTTTCCTGCGTTTCCTGCGTTTCCTTTTTGATATTCTGGAGAATCTAATGCTACAACACCATCATCCACTGTGTCATCCACAATGATATCATTGTCGTCTGGAAATACGGAAGTATAGATATTTTTCAAAATGCCACTACCGCCGCTAAAGCCACCTCCGCTACCACCACGTTTCTTTAAAGGATTTATATACTTGTCAATATAGTAATAATCGTCATTCTTCTCCTTGCTATCGAGCTTGCGATAGCTTCCGTTTAACAAGTCAAACCAAGTTTTAAAATCACCATCTTTATTAGTATACACAGTAGCCTCATTCTTATTATTTTTATGATTATACTTTAATATTAAAAGAGGTCTGGATGGTCTCCCCGCTTCAGTGAAAATACGTAGTTCATTCACGGTTATATTGAAGGATATGGAGATAAGGATATTAATCAATCCGTTTCGCCGGTATGCTTTCAGTAGTCTCGTGATGAAGAGCGGATCGCCCGTAATCCCAAAAAGTGTCCCATTTACAAAAACGTTCGTGATGTTTTTATTGCTAAGTGCGTTGCTATGAAGCAATGGAACAACGCCGATATCTTCTAAACATTTTTTAATATGATCAGCGTTTATACCTGCCGTTATTTTTGCCAATATCGCAAGATTCTTTAAATACCCTATAGAAGCCCCATCTGGTGTTTCATAGGGACACATAATACCCCATTGCTGCGAATGTAGTTTATGAGGTTCGGTAACCTTGATACTGCGGTCGATTGGCATATTTACGCGACGTGTATGCGACAAGAACCCAATATAACTAATACGGGACAAATCCTGGACTTTTCCCAGTTCCGGGTCGCTGTTGTTAATTAACCCCCATTGTCCTTTGAGCGATTTGGCGAATGTTTGCGTTATAATAAGATGATCCACGATTTTATAAATATTATTACTATTGATAAAATTTTTAAAGTCCTTCTTACGGGTCTTCCAAGGTCCGTATAGATATTCACTATCAATCTTATTTCGGACACTGTCTCTCAATTTGGTATAAGCTTCTTGGAACAACTCCGCCAACATAAACCCGCTAATATCTACTCGTTTAAAGATATAACTGTCGCGATCGCTCAACCGCACTAATCCTTTCGCGGTTTTGATGAATTGTAATGTCAAGTATCCCATATATTTCTTTTTATTTTCAAAGATTTCAATATTCGGAAAGAAATCCTTTGACAATACCATTTTTACGTGTTCAATAGTTCCATATTGAACCCTGAATTTAAGGTAATCAATCGCCTTCTGCTGAGTATTGACTACAACCTCTTTATCATTATGAAAATACCTTGAGTCTATTACACTAGGGCGTATTAAATTATCAAAGTAATTCTTTTCAATGTCGCTGTATCCTTCGCCAAATATAAGTTCGCATATATCTTTGTCGCTCTGAACACCGATCGCACGGAACAAGATGAACAAAGGGATCTTTTCTTTGAACGACGGGATGGATACATAAATCGCCCCTCGCGAATCCGTGTATTTGCGACTAACATTCTGTACGACATTGTCACCTTCTACCATAATCGGGTTTCTTACAAAGTAGAATTGGACGTTTGTAGGAAGTAGGTTTCCTTTGTCTGCGACGCACCGAATAATCCCTTTGTGACTGAAGTCCTTATCGTCTTTCAGCGCGGATACAAACAACCGGTTTGTGACGATCTTTTCTTGCGCGATAATCACCTTCTCTTTGCCGTCGATGATAAAGTATCCACCCGTATCATAAGGACATTCTCCTAATTTCCTTAATATGCTTGAACCTTGATTTTTCAATACACAAATATCGCTGTGAAGCATTATCGGTATGCTCCCTATTGCTACATTCTTAAAAATAGTAGGAGGTTCTATGCTCCGCTTACCGTCTTCATCCATATAGGTTATGCGAACAAATACTTCGGCGAAAAGATG
>Ga0209191_1002732_pt1 | contig 10788 bp, 9 predicted proteins | sample S_130626_EF_Meta_FD_187320 | JGI IMG/M metagenome (GOLD analysis project Ga0209191, IMG submission 187320) | Freshwater microbial communities from Lake Simoncouche, Canada to study carbon cycling - S_130626_EF_MetaG (SPAdes) (version 2) | ecosystem: Environmental > Aquatic > Freshwater > Lake ... | reverse complement strand
TCAGCCGCTTCATGTGTATCTGTATCGCGACCCCACGTCATTGTGCCCAGTCCGAGGCGGGATAGCTCAAGTCCGCTCTTTCCCGCACGTCTGATTTCCATGGAAGGCACCCTAGCAAGCCAACACTGTCAAAGGGCGTTAATCTTGCGAAATGGCACGAATCGTTCTACTACGGCATGCACACTCTGTCGCCAACGAAAAGAATCTTTTGGCCGGTCGAACCGCGGGAATCTCTTTAAGCAAAACTGGAAAAGAACAAGCAAAAGATCTCGTCGCTCGCCTTGGAAGTATCCAGTTTGATGAAGTAGCAATTAGTCCTCTGCAACGTTGTCGCGAGACGATCGATCCTTGGCTTGATACAACTGGAGCGAAGAGTCGGATTGTGGTCGATGACTCCATCTCAGAAGTTGATTACGGTAATTGGAGTGGTAAAACTCTCGCATCGCTGCGACGCAAGGCACAGTGGAAAGTCGTGCAGGATTTTCCGAGCCAGATGACTTTTCCTGAAGGAGAATCTCTTCTTGAAATGCAGGGGCGTGCACTATCTGGGTTTTATCGCTTAAACGCGGTCAAAGGTAAGGGTCCTCGTCTGCTCGTTAGCCACGGTGATGTCATCAAATCAATCGTTGCTCACTGCCTGGGAATGCATCTTGATCAGTTCCAGCGTTTAGTGATTGAGCCAGCATCTTTGACCATCATCGACACAGATTCGGGAACCAGTCGACTGGTGCGCTTTAATGATGCGAAGGGTTTTCTTAGCGCAGAGAAATCAACAAACCAGTCAGCGCTCGGGGGTTCGACTGGAAACGTGAATAAATGACTTCTCAGAAGTGGTCCTTTGACCAACCTGATCGATTTATTGTGGGAACAATCGGTGCACCAGGTGAAAGAGAATTCTATTTTCAGATACGTCAAAAAAATATTCTGGTCTCACTTGCTACCGAGAAATCGCAGGCAACGGCATTGGCTGAGAGAATTTCCACGATTATTCGGGAGATCAAGAAGAGTGCACCACTCAGTGCTGTAAATCCAGGTCCTATCGATGATCAACCACTAGAACTCCCACTAGATAGTGAGTTCGTAGTTGGAGCGATAGGCATTGCATTCGATCCAGCTTTGCTAGAGATTGAAATTTCCTTTCGCGGAGATGACGAAGTTGATGACGAAGACTTAGGGCCGCTCGTTGAAATCCACCTCGATCTGTCGATGGCGTTAGCTTTTGCACAGAGGACAATGTCCTTAGTCGCCGCTGGGCGCCCACTCTGTCCATTCTGCATTTCACCGATTGATCCCAAGGGACACCTATGCCCCCGAGCAAATGGTTATCGACGATGAAGGATCTCGAGGATTCGTGGGTGGAAAAAAGTCTGGCACACCTCAGCAATGGTGAGCTGGAAATCACTGGTCGTCTTGTGGATGCTTCGAATGCAACGCTCTTTGGAATGATGCATCACGAGGGAACAACCCTCGAAGTCATTTATAAACCGGTCGCGGGGGAGAGACCGCTCTGGGATTTTCCAGATGGAACACTTGCCGATCGAGAATACGCAGCTTTTCTGGTGAGTGACGGGACAGGAATGGATGTGGTTCCGCCAACAATTTTGCGCGATGGTCCTGCCGGTCTCGGCATGGTCCAACGCTGGATTGATGTTGATGAGACTGTAGAACTCGGTTCGTACTTTGCTCAAGATAAGCAAGAGTTACGGCAGCTTGCTCTCTTTGACGCGATTATTAATAATACTGATCGCAAAATTGGTCATCTACTGCCAGATCAAACTGGACACCTATTTGCTTGTGATCATGGCGTTACCTTTCATGCCGAAGACAAATTACGCACAGTTTTATGGCAATGGGCTGGCGATCCCCTGACAGACGAAGAGTTTCACACTCTAGATCAGACTTTATCTTTCATTGATTCGCAGAGTTCATTATTCAGTGCGCATCTGACGGAAGAAGAGATCGAGGCTACCCTCACGCGAATTAATTCGCTCCGCTCTGGTGGGGTAATGCCCTTGCCCAGTGAAGATTGGCCAGCAATTCCCTGGCCGGCATATTAGGATTCTAAAATGAAATCGTGGGCTGTCTTATCACTGGGTAAGAGCGATGGCTATAGGGACATTTACCCCGCGTTGTCGCTCTATAACACCTCCAGTCAGAAGGTGGAGAAACTACCTCTCAAAGATCTCTATCGCCTCTATGTCTGTGGCATCACTCCATACGATGCAACGCATCTGGGTCACGCCGCTACATATGTAACTTTCGATTTAATCAATCGCTATCTGCGGTTCGGTGGCGCGCAGGTTTTCTTTGTAGAGAATATTACTGATATCGATGACCCACTGTTTGAACGAGCTAAGCGTGACGGCGTCGATTGGTCGGAATTAGCTACATCGCAGATAGAACTTTTCCGTGGAGATATGGTTGCTCTGCATGTCATCCCACCTGACCACTACGTCGGAGTCGTTGAAGCGATGCAAATTATTATTGATGCAATCTCAGCTCTTGCGAGTAAGGATTCAACCTACAAGGTTGATGACGATCTATATTTCCGAGTTCGCCTAGATCCTGATTTCCTTAAGCGGACTCATCTGTCATCAGATCTTGCTTTGGAATTCTTTGCCGAACGTGGGGGAGATCCGCAGCGCTCAGGAAAGAACGACCCATTTGACGCTCTTGTCTGGAAATCGCAGCGAGATGGTGAACCAGGGTGGCCAAGTCCATTTGGCATCGGGCGTCCTGGATGGCATATCGAATGTTCTGCTATTGCGCTGCATTATTTGCGACCAGATACCTCTGATGAATTTGCAATTGATATTCAAGGTGGGGGTAGCGATTTAATCTTTCCTCATCACGACATGTCAGCTTCACAAGGATTAGTGGCCACGGGTCAGAAGTTCGCACGCTTCTTTGTTCATGCAGGGATGATCGGCCTCGATGGGACAAAGATGAGTAAATCTCTCGGCAATTTGATTTTTGTCTCACGACTGATCAATGACGGTATCGAACCGATGGCGATTCGTCTTGCTCTTCTTGGTCACCACTATCGCAGTGATCATATGTGGGGGAGTTCCGAGATATCAGACGCGTCTGCTTTCCTTGAGCGACTTCGTCTCAATCTCGCCCGAATGGAAGTTGCTCCAACGCAACCTTTGATAGCAGAACTTCTTGCGGCGCTCTCCAATGATCTTGATACTGTCCGCGCGCTAGAACTTATTTCGGCTTGGTGCACGGCTACTGAAAATGGTGCATCCGGCGGATCTGCCGGTCAATTATCGCGTGTTTTGGATGATCTTCTCGGGCTTGCGATCTAAATTAACTTTCGTTCTGTCGACGCAGAAAACGTTCTAGTTCGCGTGCGATCTCATCACCCGAAACATCCTTAAATTCTGCAGCATCCTTACTTTCTTCGAGGGCTTTTACATACTCTGAAACTTCTGCATCTTCTTCGGCCATCTCCGATACTTCGTTCTCCCACTCTTGTGCTTGATGACTGAGATCGGCGAGAGCGATTGAGATTTCAAGGAAATCTTCAACAGCGTTGACAAGAGCAAGGGTTGCTTTAGGTGAAGGTGAATTCGACGCGTAATGTGGAAGCCCAGCCCATAAGGAGACGCAATCAATTCCTCGCTTCAAACAACCATCTCCAATGATTCCAAGAATTCCTGTGGGCCCTTCGTATTTACTAATTTCAACACCTAGGCGAGCAGCGATATCAGGATGACCGCCACTTCCACTGACTGAAATTGGTCTAGTATGTGGAGCATCGGCAAGCATCGCTCCCATTGTGACGACGAGCTCAACTTCAAGATCATCAGCAAGATCGAGTAAGAGAGAAGTAAAGGTTTTCCATCTCATTGAAGGTTCAACACCGAGAACCAATACAAAATCATTTTCAAGATGTGGAGTACTCAATCCATACACCTGTGTCGAAGGCCAATTCACTGATCTGACTAATGAATCATCGACGCTAATCATTGGACGATTGACTTGGAAATCATAGAAATCTTCTGGCTCGTACTCTGCAATCAATATCGCCTGGGCAGCGTTGCCACTGAGATCGAGATTTTCCATCAGATGGGTGAGGGCACCAGAGGCCGCTTCACCAGCATCGCTCCAACCAGAGAAGGCCGCGATCATGACTGGGCTTCTGAGCAGTGGGATCTGATAAATCTCCATATCGCTCACCTTAAGGTAACCTTCACGCGTGACGAGCGCAAAAACACCTTCAGAGCTGAGAAAAGCTCTCGCCTCTCGTGTCGTAATCGCCGATGGCGCCATGGGCACCATGCTCCAAGCTGCCGATCCGAGCCTTGAAGATTTCCAGGGACACGAGGGTTGCAACGAAATCTTGAACGTCTCGCGTCCAGATGTCGTTCGCTCAGTTCACGATGCCTACTTAGAAGTCGGTGTTGATGCGATCGAAACAAATACCTTTGGCGCGAACTGGGCCAACTTGGCAGAGTACGGAATCGAAGATCGAATTTACGAACTTGCATACGCCGGCGGTGTAATAGCGCGCCAGGCCGCAGATGCATTCTCAACCCCAGATAAGCCTCGATTCGTTCTTGGTTCGCTGGGACCTGGAACTAAGTTACCCAGCCTTGGACATACAACATATAAACATTTGCGTGATGCTTATGAGATTGCATCACAGGGACTTGTTGATTCGGGTGCAGATGCGCTGCTCATTGAAACTACGCAAGATTTGCTGCAAGCTAAAGCTGCGGTAAATGGCGCTCGTGCAGCAATTGATAAGAGCGACCGTGATGTCATCCTGATTGCACAGGTAACAGTTGAAACAACTGGAACGATGCTCCTCGGCTCTGAGATTGGTGCAGCGCTCAACGCACTTGAACCTTTGAATATCGATCTCATCGGATTGAACTGCGCAACCGGTCCTGCAGAGATGTCAGAACATCTGCGTTACCTCAGCAAGAATGCCCAGTGCGCTATATCTGTAATGCCAAACGCTGGCTTGCCACAACTTGGACCTAAGGGTGCAACATATCCACTTGGCCCTGATGCGCTTGCTCAAGCTCTTGCAACCTTCGTAGATGATTACAAAATCACGCTGATTGGTGGCTGTTGCGGAACCACACCTGAGCATATGGCGGCAGTTGTAGCGCGACTAGATCGTAAGAAGGTGACGGCACGTACTTCGCATGCCGACCCTGGAGCATCATCGCTTTACCAATATGTACCGTTTAGACAAGATAACGCCTTCCTTGCAATCGGTGAGCGCACCAATGCCAACGGATCTCGTGCCTTCCGTGATGCTTTGATTTCAGAAAATTGGGAGACCTGCGTTGAGATCGCTCGCGATCAAATTCGCGATGGAGCTCACATACTTGACCTCTCCATCGATTATGTTGGACGAGATGGTGTTGCGGATATGCGCGAAATCGCGAGCCGCTTTGCAACCGCTTCAACTTTGCCGATCATGTTGGATTCGACAGAGCCTCCTGTACTTCAAGCAGGTCTAGAGCAATTAGGTGGACGTTGCATTATCAACTCGGTCAATTACGAAGATGGTGACGGACCAAAGTCGCGCTTTGCCAGAATCATGCCTTTGGTCGTCGAACATGGCGCATCAGTAGTAGCACTCACCATTGATGAAGAAGGTCAAGCGCGTACAGCTGAATGGAAGTTACGTGTTGCACGGAGATTGATTACAGATCTCGTCGATAACTGGGGGATGGCTGTCGGCGATATTTTGATCGATACGCTGACTTTTCCTATCGCAACAGGTCAAGAAGAGACTCGTCGTGATGGCTTAGAAACAATTAACGCTATCCGTGCCCTTAAAGCTGAATATCCACAAGTGCAGACAACTCTGGGTGTCAGTAACGTTTCATTTGGTCTCAACCCTGCAGCACGCGTCGTTCTCAATTCAGTATTCCTTCATGAATGCGTCGCGGCAGGGCTAGATTCAGCGATCGTTCATCCTTCAAAGATCATGCCGCTTGCTCGTATCGATGAGGCGCAGCGCAAAGTCGCTCTAGATCTTATTTACGATCGTCGCGAATACAACGGCGAAGATCTCACCTACGATCCATTGAGTGCTTATCTACAACTCTTCGAAGGTGTTGAGTTGGCAGCATCGCGCAATGTTCGTGCGGCAGAGCTGGCAGCCCTACCTCTTGAAGAGCGCCTGCAACGCAGAATTATTGATGGCGAAAAGGTTGGTCTGACCGACGATCTCGATCTTGCAATGAAAAATGGGGTAGCACCACTAGCAATTATTAATGATCATCTCCTAGAAGGAATGAAGATCGTGGGAGAGCTCTTCGGTAAAGGTGAGATGCAGCTTCCATTCGTTTTGCAATCTGCTGAAGTGATGAAGACCGCTGTTGCCTACCTAGAGCCTCATATGGAGAAGCTTGATGATGAGGGTCGCGGTTCTATTCTTCTCGCTACCGTCAAGGGAGATGTGCACGACATCGGTAAGAACCTTGTCGATATCATCCTTTCGAATAACGGCTATCGCGTTGTCAATATTGGAATCAAGCAGACGATCAATCAGATTATTGATGCTGCTCAAGAATCAGATGTTGACGCGATTGGAATGTCTGGCCTTCTTGTTAAGTCGACAGTGATCATGCGCGAGAATCTTCAAGAGCTCACTGCGCGTGGTCTTGATCAAAAGTGGCCGGTAATCCTCGGTGGAGCTGCACTTACTCGCGCATTTGTCGAAGTTGATTTAGCTAATGAATTTTCAGGCGAAGTACGTTATGCGCGAGATGCATTTGAAGGTCTCCACCTGATGGATGCAATCATGGGTGTAAAGAAGGGCGTTCCAGGAGCTGCTCTACCTGCCCTTCGAGAGCGAAAGGTGAAGGCTGTTGTCAAGCAAGTATCTGCTGAACCAGCTGATACGCGTCGCAGCGATGTTGCTATCGATATTGATATTCCACAACCGCCTTTCTTTGGTTCACGTATCGTCAAAGGAATTCCATTAGCTGATTACGTAGAGATGCTTGATGAACGCGCACTCTTTGTTGGACAGTGGGGTCTCAAAGGAAATCGCGGAGAGTTTGAAGCGATGGTGGAGAGTGAAGGTCGTCCGCGACTTCGCGCTCTGCTTAACCAGGTGCAATCGCAAGGATGGCTCAATGCCGCCGTGGTCTACGGATATTTCCCTTGCGTCAGCGAAGGAAATGATCTCGTTGTCCTCCATCATGAGGGACCCAACGAAGGTAAAGAGCGTGTTCGATTCTCCTTCCCACGCCAATCGAGAGATCGCAGACTCTGTATCTCTGATTTCTTTGCCTCTCGTGAATCCGGAAAAGTCGATGTGGTCTCATTCCACGTCGTCACCATGGGAAGTGTCGTTTCCGATGCTGCCGCAAAACTCTTCGCTGAGAATAAATACCGCGAATATATGGAGCTCCATGGGTTATCGGTTCAACTGACCGAGGCACTTGCTGAGCATTGGCATGCGCGTATTCGTGAAGAGATGAGCGTTCGAAACTTAGATGCGCCAGATCTAGCCGGAATCCTCGATCAGGGTTATCGCGGTTCTCGATACTCATTCGGCTATCCCGCCTGTCCTGATATCGAGCAACAAATCCAGCTCTGTGAGCTTCTTGAACCAGGACGCATCGGCGTTGAATTATCAGAAGAATTCCAACTTCATCCAGAGCAGTCGACATCAGCGATTATCGTGCACCACCCCGAAGCAAAGTATTTCAACGCGAACTAATTTATTGATGACTTTCTCTGCCGCTTTCTTTGATATGGATGGGCTCTTTCTAGACTCAGAACCACAATGGCATCTATCGCAACAAGAGATTTGTGCTCGTTACTCATACTCGTGGGATGACGATGATCAGCGAATCTGTATTGGTGGACCACTTTCGCGCGTGGGGGATTACATCTCGGATATTTGCGCCCACGATATGACGGGGCCGCAAGTAGTGCAGGAGCTGACAGAGATGATGCTCGTGAAACTTTCGACAACGGCGATACTTATGCCTGGTGCCTATGATGCAGTGGAGCGCGTGCGTCAGGTAATGCCAGTGGCGTTAGTCAGCGCTAGTCCGCGAATTCTGATGGATGCTGCTCTGACAACACTTCCGCAGAACTTTTTCCAATTTAGTATTAGCGCTGATGATGTAACGCGTACTAAACCATTTCCTGATCCATATATTGAAGCGGCCAAACGCATGGGTGTGGCTACAAGTTCTTGTGTTGTTTTCGAAGATTCTCTCACCGGTATCGCATCAGCTAAATCTGCGGGTTGTGCCGTAGTGGCTGTCCCGCATTATGTTGAAGTCGCTCTCGCTCCAAAGGTTCGAGTCATTTCATCCCTTGAAGAGGTATCTCTAGAGTTTCTTGAGCAGTTTTATTCCGCGATTTAGTTATGCGCTGGACAGATACTCTTAAAGAAGCACCAATCACAGAGGCGGCTCGCTTTCGGTGGAAAATGATCTTTCTCAACCGCTTCGATGATTTCATCTGCAATCTGTAAAAGCTTCTTTTCGGTAGATAGAAGTTCAGCTTCTGTGGGGGAGCTCTTCACACTTCGAGCATCCCCTAAATAGTGGAGAACAAGCAGGGCTGGTATTACTCCATGTAAGCGCCAGTACAAGAATGCATAAACGCGAAGCTGAAAGAGAGCTTTCTCTTCCCAACCCGCCTTTGGTGATTTTCCACTTTTGTAATCAACGATTCTTACTTGGCCTGTCGGTGCAATATCGATGCGATCGACATATCCATGGAGATACACCTGCGGATTGAGATCTTGTTCAAGATGCATCTCACGGTGGGTGGCCTCGAAGGTCTCTGGCTTTTCGAGTACAAAATAATTTTTGAGAAGTGCGCTGACGCGATCAAACCATTCCTTCTCATTTGGAACGAGTTCGGAGAGACCAGGTTTTTCAGAGAGTTGAATTCGCCAGCGTTCAGGAGCCATCTCAACTGCTGATGTGTGATTTCTCTCCGAAGGTTGAAGATCAAAGAGATCTTCCAAGATCGTATGAATCAACGTGCCGCGTTCGGCGTCAATACTTGGGGGCTCTGGAAGTTGCTCAATAACTCTGTACTTATAGAGTCGTGGACAGTTAATAAATTCGCTTATTCGGGTGGGGGAGAGGCGAATATGGGTCACATCAGAGACCATACCGCTACCGAAGAGACTTTCCTCGCCTAAGATAGCGCCGTGTCCAACTCTTCCGAAAGCGCAATTCCAGGCGCGAGAACACCTGGATACTTTGCAGCTGGCGATCGCATTCAACTGACCGATCCCAAGGGCAAGCTCTATAGCTTCACAATCACACCAGGCAAAGAGTGGCACACGCATAAAGGGTGGATCGTTCACGACGAACTCATCGGATTACCTGAAGGGTCAGTCGTCTCCACGACCGCAGGTTTGAAGTTCACTGCATTTATTCCTTTGCTATCAGATTACGTTCTCTCCATGCCACGTGGTGCCACGATTGTTTATCCCAAAGATGCAGCGATGATTATCGGAGTTGCCGATGTTTACCCTGGAGCACACGTTCTTGAGGCCGGTGTTGGAAGTGGAGCGCTATCGCTTTCGATTCTGAGAGCGGTCGGCTCTGAAGGCTCTCTCGATTCTTTTGAAAGACGTGAAGATTTCGCCGAGATAGCGCGCTCAAATGTTTCAAATTACTTTGGCCTGCTTCCTCAGCAATGGTCACTCACGGTTGGATCAGTTCAAGATATTGATAGCGAAAAGGTTTATGACAGAGTAATTCTCGACATGCTGGCTCCTTGGGAGTGTGTAGAAATGGCGGCGAAAGTTTTGCGCCCAGGGGGAGTCTTCCTCGCCTACGTTGCCACGACAACGCAGTTATCAGCAACAGCAGAAGCTCTGAAGAGTGATGGTCACTTCACTGAACCAGAGAGCTCTGAAACTATTGTTCGTGGGTGGCATCATGAAGGGCTCGCAGTGCGACCGCAGCAGAGAATGATTGGGCATACAGGTTTTCTCATTCAGAGTCGACGAATGGCTCCAGGTGTAGAAGTTCTCGCGCGTCGCCGACGTCCAGCAAAAGGTGCCTACGGTGTCGCGGAAGAGTGAACGACTCGTTAATTTAACTATTGCTCTGCTTGCAACAAAGAGATACCTCACAAAGAGCGAAATTTTTCGCACTGTTGAAGGATATGAAGGCGCGCCTGAGGCGATGGAGCGCATGTTTGAACGCGATAAAGATGATCTCCGCAGTCTGGGAATAGCCATTGAACTTGGAACCTTCGACCCACTCTTTGAGGATGAAGCCGGATATCGAATTACTCCAGCGAGCTATCAACTTGATTTAGGTGAGTTAGATGGAACCGATGTTGCTCTTCTCTCTCTTGCAGCCTCAGCATGGTCGGGTGCGGCGTTGGAGAAAGAGTCGACATCTGCTCTCGTCAAACTTGCTTCGATGGGTATCGATTCAGATTCAGAGGCGCTCTCACTACTCACACCACTTGTCAGTGCAACTAACAAGAATTTCGCCATCATTACAGAGGCAATCATTCGAAGATGCGAGATCGAATTTGAGTATGTGAGCGCCGATCTTTCGACACAAGCACGCCGAATAGCGCCATATTCAATGCGCGGTCAGTCTGGTTCTTGGTACTTGGTGGGACTCGACCGCGAGAAGGATTCGTTAAGAACATTCCGCCTTGATCGAATCGTCTCTGAGGTAAGTGCTGATAAGAAAGGAAACACTTTCGAAATTCCGGATCGGCTTCCACATCTCAGTAGTGATGAAGTGAAAGAAACTGCTCTTCTACGTGTACGAAAAAATCGTGGTCACCAACTACGTTCATTGGCCA
>Ga0209191_1002730_pt1 | contig 10791 bp, 15 predicted proteins | sample S_130626_EF_Meta_FD_187320 | JGI IMG/M metagenome (GOLD analysis project Ga0209191, IMG submission 187320) | Freshwater microbial communities from Lake Simoncouche, Canada to study carbon cycling - S_130626_EF_MetaG (SPAdes) (version 2) | ecosystem: Environmental > Aquatic > Freshwater > Lake ... | reverse complement strand
TTGTGCTGACAGCATACAGCGTTGAACGATACCCAACCCGAAGGTGTGGATTTTCGTTTCGCAGGCAGATAACCGAGGATGTCTAGCATCCTTACATTGTAGCAGAGTCTATTGTAGAAATCAACTTTTCCGAGATCATTGTATGTCCAATCTCGTTGGGATGGCCGCCGGGCATTATGAGTTCGCGGCGCTGGTTGCCTGGATGATCACGGAACCATTCAGTGGTACAGAACCCTGGCCAGATTATGGTAGGTAGATCAATCGCAACATCTGCGGGCATGACATGGAATTGCATCAGGTTGAGATTCCGTCGGGCAGCTACTCCATCAAAGAACTGAGCTGTTTGCAAGTAATTTAATCTGGTGAGTTCGGAACAATTGGTCAGCACGAGATGTAATTTGGCTATGGTTCGAAAATCTTCCGGAACTGCACTTGATCCATATTGTGCCCAGCTCGAATGCACAAACCGGTTCCATGGCGGGTCATTGCTGTATACTCGATGGTTGGGATTATAAAAACTCAGTCGATCAGAATCTGTATGCCCTACTAGCACCAAACAGTTCTCTGGTTCGGGTTCGTGATCTAACCACCATTGGAATGTCCAGATTGAACTTTGCATACTGCCACCTGGGATACCAAAGTTTTCTATTGGCGCGCCATAATGCCGCCCTAGCAGTCCCAGGAAGTTGTGACGGTTGCGATACGGTTCATTCTGTGTCCAACATGAATGTGCATCGGCGTGTTTTTTACTCAGTTCCGGATCCAATAACTCGTCGCCATACATCCACGAGTCACCAAACCCTACGATTTTTTTAAATGTCATCTAACTAATATGCTTATGATGGCTCCACGACTGATACCAATTACTGCAATCTTGTTGGTTTGTTGAGGATTACTCACATATCCTGAACCACCGTTTATAACATTTATGGCACTGACCTGATCACCGGTAATTTCTGCTTCGGCCACTGCACCGGCACCTAGACCAATGATACTTACCTTGGGTGGTGCTAGATACCCGTACCCGGCTTGATTCACTGTGATACTGGTGATCACACCATTGGCACCATACGCTGTGGCAGTGGCCAACTGCACCTGTTGTGTTCCAGGCCATTGATCACTTACCAATCTCAACAGCGGATGATATCCCACTACATTGATGTGATCTGTGCCGCTTTTGTTGTAATAACTTTGTACATTGGTCACATCTGCCCAAACAGATTCATAGTTCTGAGCACCTTGCACTTTGACATTGCCGGTGTAATGATCCATCTCCATCTGGAATGTGGTGAAACTAGAACCATTGGTAGGAACATGACTGCTGAATCTTTGTGGATCATTGTACACATTGCCATATGCACCTGGAGGATTCAATGCCCAGTCAGGATAGTTTGAATTCCAGACCGGATCGATATATGTTTCTGGGCCATAGATGGTGGGTATTGTGACCAATTGACTGGGCACAAATGCCGGCTTCACACTGTCAACAATGTCCACATCGCCGCGACCTTGTGCTTGAGCATCTACAAATACAGCTTCTACTAGATTGCCACTGGCCCGCTCTATGCTATAGCTGCTGGGTTCAGGTGGAAACTCTGTGGTCTCTGCTGCGGTCAATGTGACTTTGGCACGCCCAAACTGGGCATTGATTATGACCATGTCTTTGTCAATCAGCTGCGCTGTGCCTGCTAGATTGATCAGCTTGAATCGGAATTCTGACCCTGTGATGTTTACAGGTTTTTGATCTTGATTGATGAACTCAAACAAAATCACATTGTCAACCCCTTTGTTAATGGTTAATTTTTTAGCATACACAGGATTCCACCTCCGGTCAAAAACATCACCATCAGTGGTATCCAGTACCAACACACGTTGGATTTGTTGATAGATATAGATCTGAGTTGAATACATGTGGCGAGCTCCAATGATATTTAGCCGGATGCACAGGGGTATAAATATCCGAACTAATACTATATGGGCAGCGATTTATTCCAAAAACTTGCAGACAAGTATCCTTTCATAACCTTGTGTGTGTACTCTAACAACGAATACGTTGGCATCGTGCAGAATCGCGATGATGTGATCACCACCATCTACGACTTTGGTGTGATACAGGATCCTGAACAGAAACGACGCTACATCGATCTGGCCAACACTTGGTGGTGGGAATCTAATAGAAGCATTCCTATCAACATTTTCCTGCGTGGTGAATGGGAAGAATTCCGACTGTGCTTACGCACTTTTGTGAACAAGGATCTTGAGATACTACACGGCCCTGTGTGCAGTCTTAACGATATTGCCCGTAGAAAAGGCAAACGAAAATCAATTACTCTGGTCCGTCGTGTTGAGTAAGTTCATATGCAAGGCCACCAAGGCTGCATATCCCACAGCATGAGCTTTCTTAAATGTGTAACCCCGGCTATCATCTCCATCCCACACTGACTCAAATACTTCTGACCAAGACCGATTTTGCAAGTGTGCTTTGCCCGGACGGATCACACTGATAAAAGCAGCCATCCTGGGAATCGAGTCTGGCTTCATTGATCGCAATAGCTCAGTATAGTTGCCTACATGTACCAGTTGCTTGGCCCATTCTGGATCGGTCCACAATCTTGACCAAGGTGGCTCTGCTGCTAACATTGTTTCATAGTGTGCAGGATCTCGCACTAGACTATACACACTCATGTTCAACAAGTCTATCTTGAAGTACCCACGAGCTTCAGCTGTTTCATAATCCAAAGCACTGGATCCTGTGATAGGATCTTGCGGAATCTCTGTGACATAGATGCCGGAGTTGTGGCGGCGCCCGTTGCTTTGCCGTGCGGCTGTGTGCTGGATCAAGGCCAGCACAGCATCCCTATTGGGCACATCAATGTCAATGTCTGCGCTCATGTCTGCACCAAGAGTGTGATCATTCGCAGTTTTTCTTCGGCTTCCTGCACCGCTGCCAACTGGTCAGCCACAGCAGTATGCTTCTCAGCCAATTCTTTTATTTTCATTTCGTCATGGCGCTGTTGACTGGCCCAAGCAATGGCTGCCACAGCATCCGGTGTTAGACTCAAATTCACAGTGCCCATCTCCATTTGTCTCCACATCATTCCATCATACACTTCCAAGCTCTGAGTTGTGGTGTTGAATCGAATATTACCCAGCCCTTGAGCACCGCTGTAGTTGTTCATGTAGTTGGTGGCCTGGTTGTTTGCTGTGGTTATATATGGTCCACTAGTGTATACATGTTTGATCATTTCACCATCCTGCTTGTGTTAAAATGTATTGTACAAGTATTTCCTGTTGATGTCAAATTCTGACATATTTCTTTATCAAGCTATCAAAGTTTTTGATGGATTCAAAATCACAATGGCAAGTTAAAAAATTAAGTTTATTTGCAGCGGTCATCTCTATAAATTGATCACCATAAAAAATGTCTGGGTTTTGTTCAAACCATTTTAAGCATTCGACCACAGCACGGTATCGCACCTCATGATCAAGTTCGCTGTCGAATGATTGTAGATGTGTGGGTAACAAGTTCCAGGCAGTAGTAAATCCAACATTGTTGTATAACTTGTTTATGTTTGCACCCCCAATGGGAAAAGGCAAAGAACCTGCATAAAAACATTTGAGAGCTTTCTCAGTGATGGTGAGCTCATTGTTTTGCCAACCGGATTCCGGAAACACCACACAATAATTTTCAAAATACAAAGGCAGCAAAAAATACCCCTGACAGATTGATCCAAACCGGTGCTGAATTCCTACCCAAACATCATTGTCATAGTATGTATAGTCACTCATTCCTGGCAATGCTGTTTCATATCGCGTGTTAAGAGCTTCTCTAAATGCCTGATCATGCCGAGATTCCCACTGACTGTCTCCAATCTCAATGATTTTACTTCCTAATGAATTTTGTATCGGAATTTTTAATTGTTGTCGGCAAAGTTCGACGAACAAATGCCTGTGGGCCCGGTTGGCCCCATTGATAAAATACAATGTATTTTTTCTACCAAGTTTGGAAAAATCCTGATTGTCAAAGTATTGTGGATAAAAATGTCTTGTCCAGTAGTCTCTGCAAGTTTTTACATTATGAGGAAACCAGATTGTTTTATCAAACATGACATGATCCGACTGCAAATAACTGTTTGCTATCAAGTATACATTGGTTTCCTGTTGTATAAATTCTCGGACCAATGGGTTGCAAATCATCAGTGGTTCTCCACCGTTGCAAATCAAAACTAAATCATATTGTTCAAAAACTTCATGACTGAGATCGTGGGCAGATGCTGATTCTGAATACAGTAATAGTATACTTAAATTATAGTCATGCTTGTTGAACTTGACCACTGTATCTGTGAGTTTGTATTCTATACTCAGACGATAGTTGCATGATACATCTAGTAGATGCTGTTGATATGCATGCCAGGCATCTAGAATGGAATGTCCAACACCGTCAGAAATTGTACTTATTAAGATTTTCATTACCATCCTGCCTGTGTTAAAATCTCTCGTGCGTAAGCCTGATCAGCGGGATAATCCGCAAACTTCTTCTGCCATATGTCCGAATCGATATAAGGCCATATCATGGCCACTTGCTCTGCGTTGAGTTCTGTCAGGAACTTCTGCCCGGATTCACTGTTGTAGATCACCCAAGCACTGATCCTGCCTGTGGTCACAGCATAGCATGTGGCATTGGCGCTGCCGTATCTCAAACAATCATGTGAAGGAGATGCAGTCTTTTCGCTCCAATCAATGCTGTATTCGATAGCACGGGCCAAGGCATCATTCACTGTTTCTTTCTGTACATGGGTCACAAGATACTCTGTGTACAAACGATCACTGCACCAGTTGTCAATCTTCCGGTTGCCTTTCAGCAACCATTCAAGGAATCGTTCTGGCTGGATCACACGCACATCCACACAATATCTACCCCATTTCACAAACGCTCGGTAATAAGGTGAGGTAGCAAAGTCATCCCAGCCCTTGAGTCTGGCAGATCCTTGTGTGTATTCGTAGAACTTCAGATAGCCTTGCAGGCCCAACTGCACACCGCGTTCACCTTGCTCTTGCCAGCGTTTCTTCTGTTCGCAAACATGCACACTCAGCGTGGTTTCCTTGCTGAATGATCGTTCGCAATACTTACATGTGAAGTTACTTGTCGTTGCCATGCGCCCGTTGCAGTTGAGCTATTTCTTTTTTGTCAGTGAGTTCAGCCATGAGATCAATCTCATCATCTTTAAAATGCGGATACAGTTCTCGCAGTTGTTTCTTTATCGCACTTGCACCGGCTTCTTTTTTCTTGGGTGCAATCCAGTTGTGCCGCTGAGCACCCATGCCTGGACTGGCTGCTGTGGCCATGAGCCATTGCAGTTTGGGATGTCGATGCATGGTGAAGAAGTGCTTGTTTAGATAATGATTCACACTCTGCACATAGTATTCCTGGATCTCTTGGCTGCCATCCACTGCTGATCCCCAACGCACCATTAAGAATGTTGAGAACTTCTTTCTTTCTTCTGGTGTGAGTTCATCATAGAAGTCACGGTTCTTTGCGTCCAGTTGACGCATCTCGTTCAAAATGTTCAGTTTGTCGCTCATTTGATCTTGGTCAATCTATACACCATTTTTGCTTGATCCAGTAGGTCTTTCAAAGCCACATTGGTTTCAGCGGCTGCTGTTATGTCTCGCCATTGTTCGAATAGTCGGTATTCATCGCCGGCAAGTTCAAAGTAAGGCTCACCCTTTTCTTCTTTATATTCTTCCGTTTCCCACAATTTGTCCCATTTGATGCGTTCCCAGGCATCTGGTTCATACTCCTTGGTAAGCCACAGGTCAGTCCACTTTTCTGTATACGGGTCAGCAGGTGCGAGTTTGACGGTCTTTTTCATGGTGATTTGTCAGTTCGAGTTAAATGATACACCATTATAGCATGATCCAGTATATCTTGTAAAGCAGGATTGGTGCGGGCTGCTCTGCGTATGTTGCCCCATAGTTTGTCTTCCATCATTTGAGCATGTTTGCTTTTCATTCCTGCCCGAATATCCGCGTCTCGCCGCTCTTCGAATGTTTCGTAATCATGCCCCACTTCTGTTCGCGTGGCAGGATCGGCACCGGCTTCACGCTGATACACCGTGGCACCATCACGCTCGTATATCAAGGCAGCACCTGGTTTCAACTGTCCCATTACCAGGCTCGATTGTAATCCACTATCTCACAGTTTCTGCTGATGTCTTTTACGAAATACACACAGTCTGGTTGCTCTGCGTCATTTATAGGCACACACAACATCTGCCCATTCTTTAGTTTAGGTGCATACCATGCCACTTCTTGATATACATCAACGATCTCTATGGCGGGAAAACTGGGTCTGAAACTGCTGAGTGGATTGAATTGGAATACCTTGAACCCACGATCATTTATGCTGGTGAGTGGTAACATCTCTAGATCTCCCACATCGGGTTCACCAATAAGGATCTGCCAGTCCACGGGCATCTTGATTTTGAAATCACCTATCTGTAAAACCAATGCAGGTGCATTAAAACTTTCTAAAAAGATTAGTGGAATATAATGATAGTCTGGGTTAGCAGGATCTGAATTATCTAATATAGCAAATCTCATGTCATCCACCTCTTCAGGCAAATGGTCGAGATCGTAGGGTTTGTTGTCTAATGTAAGGATACGCATGAGTTTATTGTATACTATTGTTGGCAAGAATGCAACCTATTGCCATGATAATTTCTCCTGAGTATAGGGATAGTTGGCTTCATTGTAAAACACCTTGCGTTTGGTCAAGTGTCTTTTGCTGAATTTGCATGTTGAGGTGATGTCCCATATCTGCACATGATCTTTATCTTCTGCTTTTCTAATGCCACGCCCAATCGATTGGATCACCCGGGTGAAACTCTTGCCTGGTTCAATCATCACCAAGTTAAAGATGCGCGGAATGTTGATACCCACTGCTGCCACGCCGTATGTGGCAACGATGATCTTGTCTGTGCTAGTGGACACTTCATCATATTCATCCTGGCGGTCCTTGGCTTTGGTGGCACCTGACACAAACACAGCACGGTCGCCTAGCCTTGACACCAGTTCATGTCCTGCTGCCACACGATCCACCAACACCAGTGTGTTGCCTGTTTCATTCACTTGCAGTACCAACTGTGCAATGGCATCCAATCTGCCGGGTTCTTCCAGTAGATATTTCAGTTCTTCTTGATAGGTCTTGTGCTCGCGTATGTCTACCAGCTGCACCACATTCACATGGCACTGCGCCAATACACCGCGATCCTGTAGTTCGCTTGCAGCTAACTTGGATATCACAGGACCCAGGCTCACCAGCAGGCTTTGGCTCTCAAACAGCTCTTTTGGTATGGTTCCTGTCAACCCCCATCGAATTGGCACTTGCGCCATCACGCCTGTGAGCAGGGTCTTTAATGCATCTGCCTTGGCCATGTGTACTTCATCTACTATAACGCATACAACATCTTCAAGAAACTCCTGGATGGTGCAATCACCTACACCATTCTTTGTGTTCTTTAATAGATTATTTAGACTCTGCCATGTGCAAATGGTGTGATGTCTACCGTATTCTTTTCTGTCACCAAAATAAACACCCACATCCAACTCCATATTGATGTAGTCTTTTTCTGTCTGTGTGACCAGGCTCTTGTTGGGCACGATAACGATACTGCGACCGTACACACTAACAGCGTCGCTCAATGCTGCTGTCATGATGGTCTTGCCTGCGCCTGTGGCCACTTCCTGCAGGCATTGTGGATTGGCCAGGAAATTGTTTACGATCTCCACTTGATAATCACGCAACAAGATGGGCTGCCCGGCAGCAGGATGCCCTGTGGGCCACTTGCGATCCTGATAAGTGGTCTCAACAACCTGTGTGAAATCGAAGGTGGTGGTGTATTCACGCTGATCGTCCAGTTCAATGTCGTAGTTTTGTTTTTCTAATATGGGAATGATCTCGGGCAACAAGTTCACATAAGTGCTGCCACCCAGTTGGAAATAGGCCACTTTGCCATCCCAGCGTCCCAGGCGAACCGCAGGAAGATACCGAGCGTAAGGCACATCGTATTTGAATTTCTTCACTAGATCTCTGCGTGTGTCAAGATCCAGGCCTTCAATCTTGATGTTCACTTCGTCGCGGATTATTATTGTTGCTCTTTTCATTTTATATATGGTGCCATTTCCGGAAATGTGTTTGCAAAATTCAAACCACGGTACTGATCGTGTTGATGTAATCTCTTAAGGAATTCCTCAAACTGGTCTGAGTCTGATGAGGTTCTAATCATGCCTGCCCAGGTCCTGACATCTTCATGACGGCTTTTATCTAACTCATCAGCAATACTGTGGCATTCAGGCCAAACTGTGGGTCTCATATGTGCAGGATTATGCACACGACCCAACCAGGGTCTGGGTAGTCCTACATTATAACACCAGTTGAAGAATTCGTCTAGATAAAAGATATTATACGCACTCACTGTATGGCTTACACTGAGTCTGAAATTTGGTATGTTTTTTTCTTGTTGAACATATCTGTGAACTGTTGATTCAGTAAGATCCCATGACGCAGGATATCGTATGTATTCATATCTTGTGCCTACGCCATCTATACTGAGTTGCAGGTCTATTTCGCGGAAGTGGCTCCATAACTGCCACCATTCTGCATCAGGAAACACAGTTGCATTGGTGGTATAATGTATAGAAATATCTTGGGCTTGCCCCGAATCGATGTAGTGTTGCAGCAATTTCTTTTGTTCTGCTACACCACTTAAAAATGGTTCGCCACCGGGTATGTCCAGGTGCAGGATTCCTGGCGCTTGTGCCACAAAATCATCCACAAAATCATTTCGATAAAACTTCACATGTTGGAAATCCTGCCCGTATATGTCACGGTATTCTTCTCGCCAGCGGCTGCTGTTGTCACTGTCGCAGGTGATACATTTTAGATTACAGGTATTTCCAAATGCTATACTAGCAGTAAGCAATTGATCACTGTTGAGATCATACTGATCATAATGCGCTGACCAACGATCATGATCTAATTGCCGCTTGCTTGGGATATTGTTTTGCTCGTCCAGTTGGCATCTTACACAGCCAGTGGGCCACGTATCATCTAAGAAATTCTTTTGTATTTCACGCAAAAAGGCACTCTCTGAATATTGTGTCAAAGAGTGGGACTGAATGTTGAAGCTGGGGTCTTGGGGGGTAGGATTGTATTTGCAGCAGGGCAATATGTTGCCTTGTGGGCTGATATCAACATTGGTCCAAGGAGCATGGCAGAAGGGCATAGTGTATATAGTAACATATACCAAAACAAAAGTCAAAAAAACAGGTGCCAAAGCACCTGTTATAAAAGAGTCGCCGGGCTAGAAATTCACTGCGACTCTGTTTCCTGGCTTTACGCCAAAACCCATTATTCCTGTGTGATTGGCACTACGCGGAATCCTGTATCTTCAGCTTCATCAGCTTCATATGTGGTATCCACTATATACAAAAACAAATCACCATCCCAGATTTCAAACATACACATTCCTTAAAAAATTGATTCCATCACACGAGCCAAATAATAGGAACTGATAATCAAACAGATCCATCCAGAAACAGTAGAGCCATCCTCAAAGCAATGCTTGGCAAACCAACCATTCAACAACATCCAAACAATAGACACTTCCATTAGTCTGCTACCTTCATGCAGGTAGTCTCTGCCAGACGCTGCCAGTTGCCTGGGCTCAGCTTACGCAAGTCTGCAATCTTCAGCGCCATCCGCAGACTCATCTCACGCAGACGATCTTGATTCTTTTCCATGAATTCAAAGATGCTGTCTTGCGTTTCGGGCTCAAAGTCGTAGTCTGCAAACAACACACCGTCTTTGGCGATCTGCTTGATACGCAAGATCTTGTCACGCATGGTATCCAAGGTCAAGTCCAAGTAATGGCAACGACTCTGCAAGGCATCCAAGTGATCGCGCAGTTTTTGCGATTTCATCTTGTCAAACTTCAAGTTGGTGATGAAAATCACACTGCCTTTGAAGTCGAAGCTGTCTGGGATGCCTTCGCGGCGCAGAGTGCTAGATTCACTCAACCAGGAGATCTTGCGCTTCTTGCCAGAGTCCAGTGCACCTTTCAGCAAGTTCAGACACACATCGTCAAGCAAGATACTGTCACAGTCATCAAACACCAACACACAGTTAGGGTCAGAATATTTGTACAGAGCTTGGTACAAGCCAATAGGAGTCGCAGAACCTTTCACAACTTCTGCGCGAAGCCGCTTGCCTGCGATCTTGTCAAACAGCGTGGCTTTTTCGATTTCTTGTTCTACGCCGTGGCTCTTGCCCACGCCAGGAGGGCCCGATACGATCATTGCACGGATGTCACCACCAATGCATGCCTTTGACATTTCAGTAAGGATTTCAAAACGCTCGCGGATACGAGTCATTGCTTGCTCTTCAGTTTCTACCACGAAAGCAGAGACTTTGGCGGGTGTGTTCTGTTCCACAGTGTCTCCATTGATCATCTCGTAGTCAGAGATAGCATCCACGCGGATACGCACAGTGGCAGGGCAGTTGGGGAATGTGCCGTTGTTTTGCACTGTGACATAGCCGCCTTTTGCGCCTGTTTGGAAGCCGCTTACTAGAGCGAAGCTTTGGTTTTTTACAGTTTTGCCGCGGTACTCGCCGCGCAAGATACGAATAGCACTCATGGTTTCTAGCCCCGTTGTGTTGTTAAGCCACTATTATAGCAGCAGTTGCGATAGCAGTCAACCCATTTTGTTGCATCTTTTTCCAACTTTGGT
>Ga0209191_1002729_pt1 | contig 10793 bp, 12 predicted proteins | sample S_130626_EF_Meta_FD_187320 | JGI IMG/M metagenome (GOLD analysis project Ga0209191, IMG submission 187320) | Freshwater microbial communities from Lake Simoncouche, Canada to study carbon cycling - S_130626_EF_MetaG (SPAdes) (version 2) | ecosystem: Environmental > Aquatic > Freshwater > Lake ... | reverse complement strand
GGATCTGGAAATCTAAGATCTGCAGAACGCGCATTTGCAACAGCTGGTAAAGATGTAGTTGTTACATCAGATCGCACTGTTGCACTCCAAGCTGAAGGATTAGTAGTCCCAGGCGTTGGAGCATTTGCTGCGTGCATGAAGGGTTTGAATGCAGTAGATGGCGCGGCAATTGTGCGCGAGCGTTTGGCAAAAGAGCGACCAACTCTTGGTATCTGTATCGGTATGCAAATCATGTTTAGTCAGGGCACAGAACATTCTGATGGTGCGCCACATGCAGGAATCGGAGTTTGGGATGGAATTGTTTCGCAATTAGATGCACCCATCTTGCCTCACATGGGTTGGAACACAGTTGAAGCTGCATCAACATCAACTCTATTTGATGGTGTGGAAGGTGAGTCTTTTTACTTTGTGCATTCCTATGCAGCGAAAAAAGCTGTGGGAACAACACAGGCATGGAGCACACACGGAGAAAAGTTTTTAGCAGCTGTAGAAGATGGATATATCAGTGCTACTCAATTTCACCCCGAAAAATCTGGCTCAGCAGGTTTGGCCTTGATTAAGAATTGGGTGGATTCACTATGAGCTACTTGGAGTTATTGCCCGCAGTCGATGTCAAAGATGGCCGCGCAGTCAGATTAGTTCAGGGCGAGCTGGATAAAGAAAGTATTTATGGCGCGCCATTAGATGTTGCCCTTGAATTTCAAGCAGCAGGTGCTGAATGGCTACACCTTGTTGATTTAGATGCTGCCTTTGGTCGGGGAGAAAACTCTGTTCTTTTAGCTGAAGTCGTCGGCAGACTTGATATCAAGGTCGAGTTGTCAGGTGGTATTCGTGATGATGAATCATTAATGCGCGCACTTGCCACCGGCTGTCGCCGAGTTAATTTAGGAACAGCTGCTCTAGAAGACCCGGAATGGACGGCACGTGTAATTGGTGAGTACGGAGACCGAATTGCTGTTGGTTTAGATGTTCGTGGACATACTTTGGCAGCACGCGGTTGGACTAAAGAAGGTGGCGATCTTTTTGAAACCCTAGAACGCCTAGATCGTGATGGTTGTGCGCGCTATGTGGTTACCGATGTTGCAAAAGATGGAACCTTAGCTGGACCAAATATTGAATTGCTTAAATCAGTATGTGCTGCAACAACAAAGCCAGTAATTGCAAGTGGTGGAATTTCATCCCTTGATGACATTGCAGCCCTTGCCGCACTTCGCAGCGTTGGTGTTGAAGGTGCGATCGTGGGTAAGGCGTTATATGCCGGTAAGTTCACATTGATTGAGGCGTTAAAGGTCAGCGGAAAATGAGTTTGTCTGTTCGCATCATTCCTTGTCTGGATGTCACTGATGGTCGTGTGGTTAAAGGTGTTAACTTCACAGATCTAGTTGATGCGGGCGATCCAGTTGAAATGGCGTCGCTGTATAACCTAGAAGGCGCCGACGAACTAACATTTCTAGATATTTCAGCAAGTGTTGTTGGACGTGAAACAACTCTGGAAGTTGTTCGCCGGACGGCAGAGCAAGTCTTTATTCCACTTACAGTTGGTGGCGGTATAAGAAGTGTTGAAGATGTTGATCGTTTGCTTCGCGCAGGAGCGGATAAAGTTTCGATCAATACATCTGCTATTGCACGTCCAGAATTGATTGCCGAAATCGCAGATCGGTTTGGTTCACAGGTGCTCGTACTTTCAGTAGATGCAAGGCGCGCACGCACTGAATCTGGTTTTGAAGTAACAACACATGGTGGTCGCGAAAGCGCAGGCATTGATGCATTAGCGTGGGTTGAAAAAGCGTGCGCATTAGGTGTTGGTGAAATTCTTCTTAATTCCATGGATGCAGATGGAACTCGTGCAGGATATGACATCGGAATGATTACCGCCGTTCGCGAGGTATCAAAGGTTCCATTGATCGCTAGTGGTGGAGCAGGAAGCCTTGAAGACTTCTCTGCCGCCCTTGATGCAGGCGCGGATGCACTCCTTGCTGCAAGCGTCTTTCACTTTGGAATTCACCGCATAGCTGATGTGAAGTCGTATCTGGGTAAGCACAATTATCCGGTGCGCACGATGGCGCCGCGTTAAGGCAGAATAAGCACATGACAACAATTGATCCTGCGGTACAAGCGTTGCTGAAGGATCCCGCTGCATTGATTCCAGCAATTGTTCAGGATGTTTCAAGCAATGAAGTTTTAATGCTTGCCTATATGAATACAGAGTCATTGGCTTTAACACTTTCAACCGGCAAAGCAACATATTGGAGCCGCAGTCGTAATGAGCTTTGGGTTAAGGGCGCAACATCTGGACATTTCCAAGAGGTGCATTCAGTTTCTTTAGATTGCGACGGAGATGCACTTTTGCTAAAGGTGACACAAACTGGAGTTGCATGCCATACGGGTGATCGCACCTGTTTTCACACACCACTTGAATTAGGTCAGTAAATGAACCTGGAAGAGTTTCGTGCTTACGCCAAGGTTTCAAATGTAATTCCAGTTTCAAGGCGATTGCTTGCAGATGGCGAGACTCCGCTTGGTGTTTATCGCAAGTTAGCAAAAAGTGCCGATAACACATTTTTACTTGAATCAGCAGAGCATGGCGGTGCGTGGTCACGGTATTCATTTATTGGTGTGCGAAGTGAAGCAACACTGAGTGAAAAAGATGGTCTTGCATACTGGCAAGGAACAGCACCTGCTGGTGCGCCAACTGGTATTGATCCACTAGAAGCCTTGCGACTTTCTGCTGCGCACTTGAAATCTCCCAAAATTGCAGGCTTGCCACCGCTAACAGGTGGACTAGTTGGCTTTATGGGTTATGACGTTGTGCGACGTTTGGAACGGTTACCTGATTTAACAACAAAAGATATTCCGCTACCTGAGCTTTCATTTATGTTAACTAGTGACTTAGCGGTGTTAGATCACAGTGACGGCACCATTACTTTAATTGCTAATGCGATCAACTGGGATGGAAGCGATGATCGTATTGATGAAGCATTTGAATCTTGCGTGCAGCGCTTAGATCGTATGCAAGCAGATCTATCAACTCCGTTATCAGGAGAAGCTGCAGAGATTCCAGATTTCTCACTTCCTGATTACATTGGCAATATTTCGGGGGAGCGGTTTAAGGAGAACATTCTTAAGGTTAAGGAAGAGATCCTTGCAGGAGAAGCCTTTCAGGTAGTTTTATCGCAGCGATTTGCGATGCCATGTCAGGCAGATGCAATTGATGTTTATCGCATGCTGCGCCTTAATAATCCCTCGCCATATATGTATTTGTTCCGCTTCACAGATGGAATTGAGATTGTTGGATCTAGCCCTGAAGCGTTAGTAAAGGTGAATCAAAAAGATGTAATGATCCATCCGATTGCAGGAACCCGTAAGCGTTCCTCAAACCCGGAAGAGGATCACCGTTTGGGTGAAGAGTTGTTAGCCGATCCAAAGGAGCGAGCAGAGCACCTCATGCTTGTTGATTTAGGACGAAATGATTTGGGTCGTGTGTGCGCGCCAGGAAGTGTTGAAGTGGTCGACTTCATGCACATTGAACGGTATTCGCATGTAATGCATATTGTTTCTACAGTCATCGGAAAGCTGGCAGATAAAGCCACGCCAGTCGATGCACTCTTTTCAGTCTTTCCCGCAGGAACGCTATCTGGTGCACCAAAGCCTCGAGCGATGGAAATCATTGAAGAGTTAGAAACAACTAGGCGCGGAGTTTATGGCGGCATCGTTGGATATATAGATTTCACCGGCAATATCGACACATGCATCGCAATTCGTACGGCATTGCTATATCAAGGCACCGCATATGTTCAAGCAGGTGCTGGTGTGGTTGCTGATTCAGATCCAGAATCAGAGAACCAAGAGTGTAGAAATAAGGCAGCAGCTGTCTTAACAGCCGTGCATGCAGCAAATCGTTTGAGGAAAAATCATGAGTGATCTCTTGCCTATCGGTGTTGCAGCAGTTTTTGTGATGGCAATCGTTTTACTGGTTGCACGAAAGTTTAAGATTTCATCTCGGTATGAACGTGCCCCACGGGTGCTCAATACATGGGCGGCACTTGATAAGGGAATTGATCCAACAGAGGATCAAAAACAGTGAGCGTTCTAGATTCAATCATTGAGGGCGTGCGCGAGGATTTAGCAGCTAGACGTTTACCCATGTCGCAGTTACTAGAGGCAATTGAAGTAGCACCGCCTGTGAGGGATTGTTTAGCTGCGTTGTTAACTGCAGATATCTCTGTGATTGCTGAAGTTAAAAGATCATCGCCTAGCAAAGGCGCTCTTGCTCCCATTACAGATCCTGCCGGCCTTGCAGCACGTTATGAAGAAGCAGGTGCGGCAGTAATTAGTGTGCTCACTGAACAACGTCGTTTTGGTGGGACATTGGCAGATCTTGATTCAGTGCGCAAAGCAGTTGAGTTGCCGATTTTGCGAAAAGATTTCATGGTTGATGAGTACCAGTTCTATGAAGCACGAGCACACGGTGCAGATGTGATTTTGCTGATCGTTGCCGCACTTAGTAAGAATCAATTAGATGACTACTTCCATTTGTCCAAAGAACTTGGCATGCGAGCTTTGATTGAAGTTCACACATCAGGAGAATTAGAAAGTGCACTTGAAATATCACCCGAGATTGTTGGTGTAAATTCACGTAATTTAAAAACACTAGATGTTGATGCACAAGCTTTTGCCCAACTCATTCCTCAAATTCCAAACACCATTGCACGCGTTGCTGAGTCAGGAATCTCTACACGTAAAGATGTTGAGTTTGCCCAAGAGCATGGAGCAACCGCAATTCTTGTGGGTGAGGCCTTAGTCCGCTCAGAAAATTCAAATGTTGCGATGGCTCAGTTGCTCGGTAGGCTTGCACAATGATTACTGAGGGACACTTTGGAGAGTATGGCGGGCGTTTTGTGCCGGAAGCGCTTATTGGCGCGCTCGAAGAGTTAGAGGCTGCACATAATGCGGCGCAAAAAGATCCCGCATTTATCGCAGAACTTGCAGAGCTCCATCGCACCTACACAGGTCGCCCAAGCATCATTACTGAAGCCAAGAGATTTGGTGAGCATGCAGGCGGTGCTCGAATATTTTTCAAGCGTGAAGATTTAAACCACACGGGTAGCCACAAGATCAACAATGTTTTAGGTCAAGCTCTATTAACAAAGCGCATGGGTAAGAAGCGCATCATCGCCGAAACTGGTGCTGGTCAGCACGGAGTTGCATCTGCGACGGCAGCTGCATTGATGGGACTTGATTGCGTTGTGTACATGGGCGAAGAGGACACACGTCGTCAAGCACTCAATGTTGCGCGAATGAAGTTGCTCGGTGCACAAGTTGTTCCAGTTACATCTGGATCTAAAACATTAAAGGATGCAATCAACGAAGCAATGCGTGATTGGGTGACTAACGTTGCCGATACTCACTACATGTTGGGCACAGTGGCAGGACCGCACCCATTCCCAACTATGGTTCGTGACTTTCACAAAATTATTGGTGATGAAGCACGTGAGCAAATGCTTGCACTAACCGGCAGACTGCCAGATGCAGTCCTTGCGTGCGTTGGTGGGGGATCAAATGCAATTGGAATTTTCAATGCATTTATTCCAGATGCTGGTGTGCGATTAATCGGCCTTGAAGCAGGTGGTGATGGTGTTGAAACTGGACGCCACGCTGCAACGATTACCGGCGGTTCACCTGGCGTCTTACACGGCACGCGTTCATATGTTTTGCAAGATGCTAATGGTCAGACAGTCGAGTCACATTCAATTTCAGCAGGTCTTGATTACCCAGGAGTTGGTCCAGAGCACGCTTACCTTCATGACATCGGTAGAGCTGAATACCGCGCAGTCAATGATGATGCAGCAATGGCAGCATTTGATTTGTTATGCAAAACAGAAGGAATTATTCCTGCGATAGAAACTGCCCACGCTTTAGCGGGTGCGTTGGTCATCGGTAAAGAGCTAGGCCCTAATGCGAATCTATTGATTAATTTATCTGGTCGCGGGGATAAAGATGTGTCAACAGCTGCTGAATACTTTGGAATACCTCTGTAATGACGCAATTAGATTCAGTAATGGCAAAGGTGCGCGCAGAAAATCGCGCAGCACTCATCGCCTATATTCCAGCAGGTTTTCCTTCTAAATCTGGATGTGCCAAAGCAATTAAAGCGTTGGCAGATGCCGGCGTTGATGCAATTGAAATTGGTTTTCCTTATAGCGATCCAGTAATGGATGGACCTGTTATTCAAGAAGCAGCAGATATTTCACTCAAGGCGGGAACAAATGCTGCCGATGTGTTTGAGGCACTCAATGTCGCATCAAGCACTGGCGTGGCAGCAGTTGTCATGACCTACTGGAATCCAATTGCCAGGTATGGTGTTGACAAGTTTGCACAATCCATTGCAGATAACGGAGGATCGGGTGTTATTACTCCAGATCTGACAATCGAAGAATCTGATTCATGGATTGTAGCGACAAAGAAGAGTGGCATCAATCCAATTTATGTCGTGGCACCGAGTACAAAAGATGAGCGTTTGAAGAATGTAACGGCAAAAACAGGTGGCTTTGTATATGCAGCTAGCATGATGGGTGTGACAGGAACTAGAACTTCCGTGGCCTCTACGGCAAGTGAGCTCGTTGCACGTGTTAGGACAGTTACCGATTTACCTATTTCAGTAGGTCTTGGTGTTTCAACACGCGAGCAGGCAAAGTCGCTAGCCGCTTATGCAGATGGAGTAATTGTTGGTTCAGCATTTATCAAGTTGTTGCTAGATGCACAATCAGAGCAAGAAGGATTAGATGCTATTTCTCATCTTGCTAAGGAGTTGGCGTTGGGAGTCCGTGAAGGACGATGAAGAGTTTTAACGCACGCTTTCAGCCATACCTTTCTCTACTTGCACGTCTACTACTTGGTGGAGTTCTACTTGTTGCCGGGGGATTAAAGGTTACAAAGCCAACGGATTCAGCAAATGCGGTAGCGGCATATAAATTATTGCCGACAAACATTGCCCATCTATTCGGCTATGCATTGCCGTGGTTAGAAGTTGCAATCGCACTACTTTTAATTATTGGCATCATGGTTCGCCCGGCTGCAATTGCCGGCGGTTTGATCATGGTTGTTTTCATTGGAGCGATCGCCTCTGCATGGGCGCGTGGGCTGATAATTGACTGTGGATGCTTCGGCGGAGGGGGCGAACTCGACCCTGCCAAGGCAGATCAGGTTCATAGGACCTACTTCATAGAAATTATGCGCGATTTAGGTTTGGCTCTATGTGGTCTTTATCTGTACTTTTTCCCCTACGGAAAACTTTCCTTTGAAAAGGCAGCGGTGGAGGAGTAAGAATGGCTAAGCAACAGGCAAAAAGCGGTGACAACACAACACGTTGGATCGTGATCGCCATGGTTTCACTCGTTGTAGTAACCGGTGTCGTCTTTTCATTAATGAGTCAGAGCAATAAAGAAAATGCTTCACTTGCTGCCTTAGATGGCACAAAATTAAAGCCAGCTATTACTTCAACAATTGATACTGAGAATGGATCAGCAATTGTTTTAAATCCAGGCACAACTAAGGTCATTGATATTTGGGAAGACCCACAGTGCCCGGTATGTAAGAACTTTGAGGATGCAAATGGTGATTACATCGAATCCTTGATTCGCGACAAGAAGGCAACTGTTCGTTTCCATGTTCTTTCATTCCTGGGAGATGAATCTGTCCGAGCCGCAAATGCATCATTTTGCGCCGCTGATGAAGGACAGTATCTAGATTTCCACCATGCTATTTATGCTGTTCAATCTCCACTGGAGAACTCAGGATTCTGGAGTAATGAAAAATTAGTCTCAATCGGTAGCAAAATTGGAATTACTTCAACAAAGTTTGCTGATTGCGTTACCAAGGGTTCCAAGATCGAATTAGTTAAAGCAAACTATGACTCAATGAGTAAATTTGGCGTTAAGGGCACACCGACTGTTTTCATTAACGGGAAACTGTGGGAGCGCACCAGTCCAGATTTCAATCTAGATGAGTTTAAAGCCGCAGTAGAGGCTGCTTAAATCTTGTTAACCGCATTTCCAACGCCAACGCAATCGGTGTTGGAAATCGGTCCTTTAACAATTCATTTCTACGCACTCTGCATCATCACTGGTATTGCAATTGCAATTTGGTTAGGCGATAAAAGATTTCGCGCCCAAACAGTTAATGGTAAATCTGTAGTTTCTGAAGTGGCTATCACTGCAGTTCCAGCTGGAGTAATTGGTGGACGTATTTACCATGTGATTTCATCACCATCGGCTTATTTTGGCACAGACGGAAATCCCCTAGATGCTTTTAAGATTTGGCAAGGTGGACTCGGAATCTGGGGTGCTATATCTTTAGGGCTCTTCGGCGCTTATTTGCGATACAGATCATTACAAAAGCGAATGGATCTGCCCTCATTTGCAGTTTTTGCCGATGCATTAGCTCCCGGCATATTGTTTGCTCAAGCAATAGGGCGAGTTGGAAATTGGTTTAATGGCGAGTTATTTGGTCGTCCGCTAGATACATGGTGGGCACTTGATGTTCCATTTAGATATCGTCCATTTGGTTATAGCGAATTTGAATCATTTCACCCTACTTTTTTGTATGAAGCAATCTGGTGTGTTCTTGTAGCAGTGGCTTTGATGAAATTTGGTAAAACGCTCAAATCTGGACAGGTATTTGCCGCATATGTCTTTGCCTATTGCTGTGGCAGATTCTTTATCGAACTAATCCGCATTGATTCAGCTAATACAATCGCTGGGTTGCGTGTGAATGTATGGGTGAGTGTGATGGTGGGAGTTGGGTCAGCGCTCATATTTGCTCGTGGCTCAAGAAAGAAGAGTTAGTTTTCAGGTAGGCTATTAACATGGCACTTGAAGAGGTTCATAAGCGCAACGAACAACACCGCACCCACCGTGCAGGTTGGCTACGTGCAGCTGTCCTTGGTGCAAATGATGGCCTTGTTTCAACCGCATCATTGATGATTGGCGTGGCAGCTGCTGGAAAGAATGATTTTCTTGTAACAGCCGGTATCGCAGGAATTACCGCAGGTGCGATGTCGATGGCTGTTGGTGAATATGTTTCGGTTCGTTCTCAAAATGATGTTGAGGCATCTGATCGCTTATTAGAAATTGAGCATCTTGCCGCAGATCCAGAAGGTGAATTACAAGAGCTACAACATATTTACATCAATCGCGGGCTAACACCTGAACTTGCTTTGCAGGTCGCACTTGAAATGCACCGCAAAGATCCACTTGAAGCACACCTTCGAGATGAACTAGGTCAACATCCACACACTAAGGCCAGACCAGTTCAAGCAGCTGTTGCCTCTGCAATTTCATTTACATTGGGCGGCTTAATTCCTTTTGCCGGCGCATTTGCTCCAACCTTGGGAGCCAAGGCAATGAGCATTGTGGGATTTACGATTGGTGGGCTCATCCTGACTGGAGTCATCAGCGCACGAACATCTGGCTCAAAAATATTAGCCCCAACCTTCCGCGTCTTGATTGGTGGCTGCCTAGGCATGGCGATCACAGCTGGAATTGGTCAAATCGCCAACATCTCTGGCATCTAAACAGCCTTCTCTGAGACTTCCCTTTTACCTACTTGTTGCTACCATTTCGCATTAAGTAATGCCCGGGCCAAGGATGTCCCTCAACACGTAGGACCATTCTGTAGGAGCTTCGCACATGGCACTTGCATCCAATTATCCACAAGCACAAGGGCTCTATAACCCTGCCCAAGAACATGATGCTTGCGGAGTTGCGATGGTTGCCACCCTTAATAAGGTGGCAACGCATGAGATTGTTGCAAAGGCGCTAACAGCTCTTCGTAATATGGAACACCGAGGTGCATCGGGAGCAGAACCAGACAGCGGAGATGGCGCAGGAATCTTAATTCGCATTCCAGATGCTTACTTCCAAGCTGTAGTTGATTTCAAACTTCCAGCGGCGAACGCATACGCAACAGGAATTGCATTCGTGGCGCGGGGAGCAGATGTAAAGGCCGATATTGCAAAGATTGCCGCAGAAGAGGGCTTAACAGTTCTTGGATGGCGTGAAGTTCCTATTAACTCCACATCCCTAGGCAAGACCGCACTTTCTGTCATGCCAGATTTCCATCAAGTATTTGTTGCAGGCAAGAATGGTGAGACAGGTATTGCCCTAGATCGTCTGGCATTTTGTTTGCGAAAGAGGGCAGAGCACGCACTAGATCTTTACTTCTCATCGTTGTCATCACAGACCATTGTCTATAAGGGAATGCTTACAACAGGACAGTTGGAAGAGTTCTTCCCTGAACTATCTGATGAGCGTGTTGTTTCTCCTCTTGCATTAGTTCACTCACGTTTTTCTACAAATACTTTTCCTTCATGGCCACTTGCACACCCATATCGCTTCATTGCTCACAATGGTGAAATCAATACTGTTAAGGGAAATCGCAACTGGATGCGCGCTCGCGAATCATTGCTAGCAAGTGATGTGATTCCGGGAGATCTAAAGCGCTTATTCCCAATTGTTGAAATGTCAGGTTCAGATTCAGCATCTTTTGATGAAGTTCTAGAGTTGTTGTATTTGGGCGGACGTTCCTTGCCTCACGCAGTATTGATGATGATTCCAGAAGCGTGGGAAAATCATGCAACGATGCCGCAGAACCGCCGTGATTTTTACGCCTTCCATGCATCAATGATGGAGCCATGGGATGGTCCAGCGTGTGTGACATTTACTGATGGGCACCAAGTGGGCGCCGTGCTAGATCGCAACGGACTACGTCCATCACGTTTTTGGGTTACTAAAGAT
>Ga0209191_1002728_pt1 | contig 10796 bp, 13 predicted proteins | sample S_130626_EF_Meta_FD_187320 | JGI IMG/M metagenome (GOLD analysis project Ga0209191, IMG submission 187320) | Freshwater microbial communities from Lake Simoncouche, Canada to study carbon cycling - S_130626_EF_MetaG (SPAdes) (version 2) | ecosystem: Environmental > Aquatic > Freshwater > Lake ... | reverse complement strand
GGAAAGATAAATAACGCAAGGAGTTTACTTATAGCAAGGACTGAAAGCCATCAGGCATTAAGTACAGGTGCTATGGGTGCGGTGAATTTAGCAGGTGTTCCAGTATTAAAACAATGGATAGCTGCTGAATATCCAGCTAAGAGTGGTAAGCCAAGATTATGGCACAGGGATTTAGATAGACAAACGAATCCTGACAACAAAGGTGTAAGAATCCCTGTTAATCAACCATTCCTAGTAAACACTCCTGACTATGGACTAATAGAAATGCAATATGCACATGATGCAGCAGGGTTAGCAGTAAATAACTGCAACTGTAGATGCTGCACAGTTTATATAGCTTAAATAAAAAATATGAGTAATTTTTACAACAAAAAAGCGGTAAGTGGTGCTCCAGTAGATATGGAGGATGGTAGCAGAGTAATTACTATGTACTATTCTGCGTTTGGTAATGTCGACAGCGATGGCGATGTTATTATGCCAGGTTCATTCACTAAAACGCTAAAAGAAAACGGACCTAATGCCACAAATAGAATTTGGCATTTATTTAACCACTCAACCGATAAGCCAATTGCTAAACCATTCGAAATGATGGAAGATGGATTTGGTCTAAAGGCTAGAGTAAAGATGCCTAATACAACATTAGGTAACGATACTTATGAGTTGTATAAAGAAGGTCATATCACAGAACATAGCATAGGCTTTCAGACTATTAAGTCACAAGCGAAGTCTGGCTATAACGAAATCAATGAAATTAAATTGTTTGAGGGTAGTTCAGTATTGTGGGGTGCAAACGCAAATACACCTACAGTTGGAGTAAAGAGTCAGATTAAGTCTGTTCTTGTAGATGAGATGGGTAAAACTATTAAGTCTTTAAGAAACGGTCACTTTACTGATGAAACATTTGAGCTGTTAGAACTTAAACTTAAGCAATTACAACAATATCTTGCTGAAATGGAAGACGAAGAATCAGTCGACTCTGAAGAACAACCGCAACCATCTATGGAAGGCGAAATAGAAACGCCAGAAGTAGAAGCATTGGAGGAAGAAGAAGACCCGATGGTTTCTATTGAAGTAGAGATGAACAATTATTTAAAATCATTTAAAATTTTCAACTAATGGTAGAAGAAATTAAAAGTGCTTTCGAAGGCGTTAAAACCGAAGTAAACGGTGCAATCGAAACATTAAAAGCTGATAACGCAGTAGCGGTAGATGGCTTAAAAACAGAATTAGAAGAATTAAAATCTCAAGTTGCTGTAGTAAAAGATGCTGCTGACAAATTAGAGGCAAAAAACAATCGTAAGACAATGAATGAAAATCAAACAAAAGGGTTCAACGTATCCCTTGCTGAAGCAATCGAAAAGAATGCTGACAGTATCGCAAAATTAGGTCGTGGTGAGCAGAAGCGTTCTGGCTTTATCTTAGACACTAAGGCAGTAGGCAACATGACAGAAGCAGTTAACTTAACTGGTGGCTTAGAAAGACAATATGCTCCTCAAGTATATGCTCTACCTTCTCGTAAAGTGCATATCAGAAGTTTATTGCCAGTAGGTAATTTATCTACAGGTTTATTTACTTTCCCTAAAGAAACAGGTGGTGAAGGTGATGCAGCTCCTCAAACTCAAGGTTCTGCTAAAGCTCAAATCGATTTTGATATCACAATGACTGATGCTCCTGCACAGTACATCGCTGGTTTCGTAAGAATCTCTCGTCAAATGTTGGATGATGTTCCTGCTATGACTTCTTTCTTACAAGCTCGTTTGTTAGAGAAGTATTTATTAGCTGAAGATGCTCAGTTATTGAATGGTAATGGTACTGCTCCTAACTTACAAGGTATTACTGGTGTAGCTTCTGCTGCAACTGGTGCTGCTACTGTAGACGTTGAGCAATTAGTACAAGCTATTGCACAGGTATATACTGCTGATTATTCTGCTAATGGTATCTTGATCAACCCAACTGATTGGGCTGCTATCATGAATACTAAGAATACTAACTCAGCTTATAGCCTTCCAGGTTCTACAGTTGTTACAACTGATGGTACTCTTACTATTGCTGGTATTCCAGTGTTCCAATCTACAGCAATTGCTGCTGATAAGTTCTTAGTAGGTGACTGGGCTATGGGTGCTCAAATCATGCAAAATCAAGGTATCTCTGTTCAGTTCTCTGAAATGGATAGCGATAACTTCCAAAAGAATTTGATTACTGTAAGAGTTGAAGCTCGTATTGCATTCCCTATCTACTATAGTGGTGCATTCGTTTATGGTGATTTCGGTAACGTAGCTTAATCCTAGATTAATCTAAAATACAAGGGGGCAGCCGCAAACTGCCTCCTTTTTTTATGTCCGCTATATTTTAGTTATTTTTGTAGAAATAATGGCATAATGCAAATAGTAAGAGATATAACAACGACAGTAGCACCTTCAGCAACGGTAGTTACTTTAGCCGAAGCTAAGAATTACCTTAGAGTAGATTATAGCGAAGACGATAGTTTAATCACATCTTTGATTAATACAGCTCAAACAAGACTTGAACAATATGCAGGAGTTGCAATGACTCCTAGAACATTAAGGGTTGTCGCTTATGTAGATGACTTTTTAGAACTTCCTTATGTACCTACTAACGTAATATCAGTAGTTGAGTATTGGGATAATACAGCTTGGGTTGTAATTCCTGTAGGTGGTTACCAGGTACTTGGCGAAACTACAAAAAAGATATACATGACTAGCATCTATAATAACGAGTTTAGGTTCACTTATACTTGTGGTTATGCTACGACTCCTCTGACAATGAAGACTGCCCTTTTAAAGATGGTTTCAGACCTATATGAGTACAGAGAGTCATCAGTTGAAGCAACTAAGCCTTCAGCTAATTTGATGACCGCATACGAGCTAATGAAGCCATTTAAACGCATAAACGTTATTTTATAATGATAGGTAGATTAAATAATAGAATTACTTTTCAAAGTAAGACTAGCGTATCGGATAGTGCAGGTGGCTTTGTAAATACCCTTGTGGATTACTATACTTGTTGGGCTGAAATCATTAGAGATAGTAATTCAAGAACAAATGTTGCTGAAACAGATGGTTTTGCTTCTGATATTACATTTAGAATTAGATATACAACATCTAAAGTTTTTGATAAGAAGTTGGTAATCAGCTTTCAAAGTAGATTATATGTGCTAAATTCTATCATTAATGAACAAGACCGTAATAAGTATTATTTAATAGGTTGTTCAACACTTAAATAATGGCAGCATTTTCAATGGGTATTACTGGACTTGATGCGCTAAGAACTAAGTTTTCTAATGCATCAGAAAGACTTGAAAAGCACGTTGCTGAAGCTATAAACCAAACAGTTGTTAATATACAACAAGATGCAAAATCTATAGTTAAGGTTAAAACTGGTGCTTTACAAAGAAGCATAACTCACAGAAAGACAGATAAAACAGGAACTGCTTATGTAAGTGCTGGTAATAAGAGTGTTAAATATGCTCCTTATGTAGAATTTGGAACAAGGCATAATATAAACTTACCTTCACTTATTAACATAACGCCAAGCGAACAAAGCAAATTTGCTAGGCAGTATATGGTACAAAGCCCTAAAAAGTTTACTCATCAAGCAACTAGACCATTTTTAATGACATCTTTCGACAAGAGATATAGTCAGCTTATATACAAGATTAAAGAATTTCAGATATAAATATATTTCGTTAAATTTGTACAAAATCAATACCATGACAATTACACTAAACGAAGAGCAGGTTAAACAATTAGACGCATTTATTCAAGAGATGCCAACTAAATTTGGTTTACCTTTAACTCAGTTCTTATCAAAACTTGCTCAAGAGCAAAATCTTGAGGAAGTAAAAGAGGAAACAGAAGCTTAATGAAAGATTGCGGATACGCTATACGAAAGGCTTATGTAGATAAGTTAGCATCACAAAGTTTTTCTTTGGGTGTTTACGATACTATTGCACCTGATACTGTAGAGCCTCCGTTCTTAATCATTAGTAGTCAAACATCAGTTGAAAATAGTGACAAACAGAGTTATAACTTTGATGTTACTCTTCAATTTGATATTGTCTATAGAACATTTAAGTCAGGTGAAGTAGGGCAGAAATCGGTAGACCAGTGGGCTAACGAATTGTTAGTGATCATAGGCGTTAATGTGCCAGATTATCCAAGTGCTTCTCCTGACTTTAAAATAGTCACTCGTAGAATGTCATCTAATGAAGCTACCTTTGACTATGTGGATGAGGCTTATGTGTTTAAAAGAGTCATTGTATTCGAACATTTTGTAACTCAAATATTATAAAAAATTAAAATAAAATAAAATGCCAACAACAGGAATTTTTAATGGTACAAATCTAGTAGTTCTAGTAGGAAGTGAAGTAGTAGCTCATTCTACATCATGTTCTTTATCAGTAAGTGTTGACTTACCAGATTCAACAACTAAATCAAGTCAAGGATGGGCTGACCAAATTGGTGGTTTAAAGTCTTGGTCTTTGTCTACAGATGGTCTTGCTACAGTTGACCCAACAGGTGCGACTTATATTGTAGGAGATATTTTTACTGCATTAGCTGCTAGAACAGCAGTTACAGTTAAGTTTACTACAGTTAATGGATCAACTCCAATAGCAGGTGACTTAGTTTGGTCTGGTCTTGCATTTATAGAAAGTTTAGATGTTACTGCTGATATGGAATCTCCAGCAACATATTCAGTTTCTTTTACAGGAACAGGAGCATTGACTCAGGCTACCAACGTATAATAACACCAAAAACACCAAAATATGAGAGGACATTACGAACTATCCCTAAGCGATGGGACTAAAATACCTATGAGGTTTTGTACATGGTCTTTAAAAAGATTCTGTCAAATTCAAGGTATATCACCTGCTGAAATAGGAGATGCTTTATCTGGAGAATCAACTATTGACGCTATCGTAAATTTACTTAGATCAGCAGCAGAGTATCCTTTGTATAAAGAAGGTCTTACTCCCAACTATACTGATTTAGAAGTTTGTGACTGGATAGATGATATTGGTGGTATTGCTAGTCCTAAACTACAAGACATATTTAAAGTATTGTCAGATAGTATGGTAAGTGGGATTGATAATACTCCTTCTAAGAAAGGTAAGAGTTCAGATGTAAAAAAAAATTAGAGTGGATTGATATTGAAAGATATACAATGGGGGAGTGCCAAGTGCTTCCCCATTTGTTTTGGGATATGACGATGGCTGAGTTAGATTTTATTTGGTATGGTTACCGTCATAAAGAAGAACAAGAATGGTTAAGAGTAAGATGGCAAACTACACTTTTAATCAATATTCAACTACCAAAGGGTAAAAAGATTAACCCTGAAGAGCTTTTAAAGCTTGACTGCGATAATCGTAACTTTGTGAAACAAAGAGTAATGAGTAATGAAGAATTACAAGAGGTACTAAAGAAATATAATAATGTTAAACCTATAGGATAATGGCAGTAGAAGAATCAATTAAAATTAAGATACAGGCAAACGCTGAAGAGTTTAAGATTGTATCTCAAATTATAAATACAGAACTAGGGAAACTAGGTAAAAACTTTGAAATATTAGAAGGTAATATTAAGCAGACTTCTAATGCAATGAAAAGCTTTGATGGTTCAAACAAAAAGTTTACTAAAGGTATAACTAGCATTTCCTTAATTCTACAAGATTTACCTTATGGTTTTAGAGGTATTCAAAATAACATACCAGCCTTAGTTGGTAGTTTCGGTATTTTATACTTAGCAGTATCTGCTGTTACAGCAGCAATGACATACTTTGTTTTACAAGGTGATAATATGTCTAAAGGCACAAAAGAGATATATGAAACTTTTAAAGCATTTATTAATGGTGTTGTTAATGAGGTATATAATACATTAAAACCTGCGTTTGATTCAATAGTAAAATCAATTATGTTTTTATGGGATATGTTTGGCAATAATCTTATTAATTCCTTTAAATATACATGGGATAACTTATTAGCTTTTACCAAAATAGCTTTTGATATTTTAGCAAACGCATTTACTTTAGTTACAAGTGTTATTAAGGGTGATTGGAGTAAATTTGGAGAATCATTATTAAACATTTTTAAATATACATGGAATGCTATAGTTCAATTTTTATCCTTTAGTTTAAAAATGCTAGGCAATGGAATAGGTGCTTTTACTAGAATATTTAATAAAGATTTAGGCGACTCAATAACCAAATCAACAGAATATACTGCTAATAAATTTTCAGATTCTTTTAAGTTTGCTTTTAAGGAAGTAGAAAAAGCAGGTAAAAAGATTGATATATTTTCTTTATTTGGTGGTAAAAAGAAAGGAGGGCAAGACACTACTAAGCAAACATTTAAGGCTGATACATCCAATTTAGATTTATTAAAAGCTCAAGAGAACTACTATAAGGATGATTTATTTATGCGTAGATATTACGCATTAGAGGTTCTTAAAGAAGAAGAGAAGTTAGCTTTAATGGAAGCTATTTTTAATAAATCAAGTATTGATACATTATCTAATATTGCTGAACAGTTTAAGATTAAAAGACTTACTGTTGAAAAATCAACGCTTGATGGTATTCAACAAATTAGAAATGATGCAGCAGATAGAACAACAAAGTTTAATAAAGAAGAGCTAGAAAAGGCTGAAAAGATACAAAAAGAACTATTAGATAGATCAATATATTATACCAATCAAAGAATAAAAGCTGTACAACTAGAAGCTGATGCTTCTATTAAAGCTAATAGAGGAAATTACCAAGCACAAAAACAAGCACTGGAAGATGCTATTGTTAAACTAGGTATTTTCAGAATGGCTGGTATTGGTGGTGCAGAGGCTATGCTTAGTCTAGATGAAGCAATAACCAACAATAAAGCTAAAATTGATGGATTAGTAAATCCTTTAGAACAGTTAAACCAAACACTTAATAGCACATTTAGTCAGTTAAATATTGATTTGTTAACAACCTTTGGTGAGCAATTAGGAGCATTAATGTCTGGCAAAGAATTTGATTTTACAGCATTAGCAACTATTTTAGCAGATGCTTTATCATCTATTGGTAAAGCCCTTCTTGCTTTTGCAATAACTAATGGTGCTGCGGCTGAGTTATTTAAGAATCCTGGAACATGGCCAGCAGCTATTGTAGCTGGTATTGCAGCTATTGCAGCAGGTTCTGCTTTAAAAAGCAAATTAAATAATAATAAAACTACTGCATTTGCTAATGGTGGCATTGTATCAGGACCAACTATGGGTCTTGTAGGTGAATATCCAGGAGCTCAAAATAACCCTGAGGTTATTGCACCATTAGATAAATTAAAATCTATGATAGGTGGAGGTGGTGGTGGCACATTTGTTTTAAGAGGTCAAGATTTACTTTTATCTGTGAATAGAGCACAGAAGGCATCTAATCTAAAAGGACAAAATATAAGTTTAGCATAATGGCATACGGATTAAGATACACATTAAGTCAAATACTTAAAAACGGAAATAATCAGATTATAGAAATATACCAAGAGGATTATATAGGTAGTGTAAAAACTTACATACCAACTTCTATAAGTTTAAGACCTAATTCTTCAAATGAGTATCCATATCCAGCAATTATATCAACTCAGTTAGAGTTTTCATTTATTCTTGAAACCGAAGATGATTATAATCAATATCCAAACGTAATATCGTCTAACGATAGATTATATTATGTTTTGTTAAAAGAAGGTGCAGATGTAATATGGAGAGGCTATTTGTTTAATGATTATTCTGAAGTTGGGTTTTCTACAGGCTTATCACAATCTTCTTTAATTGCAATAGATGGTATATCCTTTTTAGAGGATCAAGAATATGTAGTAGATAATAGCATTAATTCATTAGCACAGCATCTTGATACAATAGCTATTGCTTTAAGATATCTTGGTTATCCCTCTGATTTATATCTAAATATAGCTTGTTCATTTTTTGCTAATGGTATGCAAAAAAGAGCTGATAATATATCAAACGAACCTTTTAGTCAAATATATCAATATAGAAGAGATTATGTAGGTGTTAGTTATTATGTTATACTAGAAAATATACTAAAAACCTTTAACTGTAGAATGTACCAAGCTAATGGAGATTGGTATATATCTGCAACTATGGAAACTGCTGCAACAACTAGATATTTTACAAGATATGCGATTGGGGCATCTACTATAACAGTAGCATCATCAGGTGTACTTAATAACACAATTAACATTGCACCTTACGCAAACAATAATGTTCACTTTATAAATAACTCTCAAACTAAAATATTAAGAAAAGGTTTTTTTAATATAGAAGTTAGAAATCAATATAAAAGCCCTATAAATCTTTTACATAATGCTGATTTAAAAATAATATCTGGTACTTCACCAAATATATCGGCAATCGGTTGGAGAACTACTTTAACAGGGACAGCAGCAGCAACTGTTATTAATGACACCGCCCAACAGTTAAATGATTTTAGTTTAAGTGCTGGTACTGGCATAGCTGACTTAGAAATACTACAAATAATACAACCATACGTTTATACTCCTTATATGGGTGGCGTACCAATTACTTTTAGTTGTGAGCATAAAAATAATACTGCAATAAAAATACAAATTGCTTTACTAGATACTGGTTCTGGGAATAAATACTTAGATAATAGTGGTAATTGGCAGATATCATCAAATACTTATATTACATTCCCTGCTGCAACTCAAGGAAATGCTTATGATACATTTACCCTAAATATAAAACCATTTTATACAAACTTTGTATTGAATCAATTTTTAATGGGTTATATAAATGTAAAAATTAGATGTGATGCTGGTTCTACATTTTTAAGAAACTTTAAGTTAACACAAGGAGAAACAGAGGTCAAATATGCTGTTGTACAAAATAGTACAACTACTGATAAATCTACAGCAGAGGTTTTCGAACAACCTTATGGACAAATATATCCTAATGCCTATAGTCAACAAGTTTTAACATTTGGTTCATTATTTAATAGTAGTGGTATATTTTTAAAAACTTGGAATTTTGAAAGTGTAGGGTTACTTGTAGGTGGTGTTTTGCCAATAGAATACTTAGCATTTCAATATATAAAAATATATCAAAGAAATATTGCAACTCTTGAGGCTGACTTAGGAGCTGTTAAAGGTACTAATGGGTATGTATATTTGGATAAAGTATTTACTGTTACTGATTCTACTACTGGAAATTTAAGTTATAGTGGTAAGAAATTTACTGCCAATAGACTTACTTTAGCTCCTTACGCAGATCAAACAAATTCATTACAACTAATTGAAATATATTACGATGAATCTTTATTATTCTTAGCTCCTAATTACATAACAGATGTAAGTCAACTTGGTCCTTTTTGGAATTTAAACTTTGATATAAATCTATAAAATATATAACTTATAAATAATGGCATCAGTAATAAACGGAACTAACATAGTATTATATAAATACGACACAAATAAGCAATACTATTTTAATGGTTCTATAAATCAAGGAGTAACTGTCAATGGTTTTGCTTGTAAAGAATTAAGTACAACAGGTATAGTTGGTACTTCTACTGACTTTAATAAGACAGGAGCAGGTGTAATAGCTTCTTTTATAACAGATGCTAGTGACCCAAACATTACTGAGATTACTGCTGGTACATGGACTATAGCAGCCTATTATTCTATAGCTACTGCCTTTGCAGGTGCTAAAGTACAATATAAGCTATACAAATATGCTGGTTCAACGGCTACTTTGTTAGCTACTTCAGACGAAACTACCCTTACTTCTTTAAGTAAGATTATCTATAATACTAATATGACTGTTGGTACAATAGCTTTATTAAACACAGATAGGATTATTATAGAAGTAAATTACTTAGGTACTACAACTAATGCCATTACTTTATACACACAGTCAACTAATCCTGGAATAACAACAACTAATATATCAGTAGGTATCCCATTTGGAGCAGCTACAAACTGTTCTTTTGAGGTTTCTGTAGATCAGATAGAAGTTACTTCAGCATCTTCTGCATGGTTTAAGGAGTATAAGAATGACGTAGCTTCATGGACTGTTAATGCCGATGGCTTTATTGCTTTAAATGACTATTCATACTTATTCCTAGCTAACCTACAGTTGACAAGACAACCTATAGTAATTAAGTTTCAAGTAGACAATGACAATGGTAGTGGTAGTGGTGCTCTAGGATACACCGTATTCACAGGTACAGCCAATTTAAGCTCACTTAGTTTAAGTGCAGGGGTAGAGGCAGCATCGACATATAGCGTGTCACTACAAGGCTCTGGTGCTTATACATTAACAGGTACACAAGTTACTCCAGGTGGCGTTGTAATAGAAAGCTCAAACGTAGTTATGTATCAATATATTGCTAGTGGAGGTGAAACTACTGTAACATTTGCAGGTGCGATTAGTTCAACTTGTTTAACAGTTACAAGAGGTGGTTTAGAGGTTAGAACTATATTAACGTCAGGTGCTCCTACAGGTGAGAATGTGACGTTTAACTCATCTACAGGAGTTCTTACCTTTGCAAGAGCATTAGAGGCGGATGAGTTTGTTAGAGCAATTTTCAAATAGATTAAATTAGATATAAATGAGTTCACAATTACAAGTTACAGGAGAAGCGAAGATAAGGGCAATACAAGGTCCAGTAGTGGCTAATAGTGGCGTAATAACTGCTTTAAATGGTGTTGCTTCTCAATATGTAAGAGGAGATGGTACTTTAGCGGATTTTCCTACATCAACAGGTGGAGGTAGTTC